>Ga0183096_1002660_pt1 | contig 11913 bp, 6 predicted proteins | sample Biomet5_FD_127791 | JGI IMG/M metagenome (GOLD analysis project Ga0183096, IMG submission 127791) | Microbial communities from bioreactor (seeded with sewage sludge) at LBNL, California, USA - Biofuel metagenome 5 (version 2) (version 3) | ecosystem: Engineered > Bioreactor > Anaerobic >...
GCAATAATAATACTAAACTGAAGAGTTTAAAATCGTTTGTCAATGGCATCAATCATGACATAAATGCCGTTAAAAATGCTATATTGTATAATTGGACAAATGGACTCATTGAAGGGGAAGTCAACAGGCTTAAAAGCAAAAAGAGAGAGATGTATGGTCGAGCGGGTTTCCAATTGCTAAGAAGAAAAGTCGTTCTTGCAGTATCTGGATAGCACCAAATTTGACGAAGAACCTGTCTACACCGTTTTTTACAATCCAATAACAGCATTAGCTTTAATCGATGCAGCCTTATCTGAAAGAGAGTCCATGGCTTGATGATAAATATTTTCCAACTTTCGTTGATATGAACTAGAATTGCCACCAAATATATCTGTAACAGAGACCGCAAAATCAGAAAAGAAATTAGTTCCTATAACTATGTTTGTGGATATTACACCCAAGTAATTCTTTATTGAAGAATTCTCAATATGGTTTGTTGTTGTTATAATAACATTTTTCATATAATACAAATCGTTTAATATTGACAGATTAATATATTTTATTAGAATCAATTATAAAAAATATCCATATTTATTTCTTTATAACAATTTTATATTGCCGGCAATCCAATTTGATCTATTTTCTAATCTTCCATCTTAGTATTTTACTTGTATTTCCACTATTGGTTGGTGCTATTTTATATTGAATGTAAGAGAAGGGTTCTTTGCTAAGACTTTTAAAAGTATAAGATCTTTGAGATGATTCGCCAGGATACAGTGTACTAAAGAATCCATATTGAGTTTGACCTAAAGTATTATTAGAATTATATGCTTCAAAAGAACCTTCGTCTACAGTCTTACTTTTTGTCTTGTTTTCTATCAGATAATGTACTGTATAATAAATTGTACCCAAACCTTTATCTTCAACATTAATAGTATCGACAGTAACAGTTAAGCTATCTGAAGCAATATATGGTTTCTTAAAATCCAGATAATCACAAACGGCAGTATCATCAAACAAAATTCCTGTTTCATATGATAATTTATAAATTATATCTTTTTCTTCATTCCCAGCAGTTTTCAATTTGTAATTAACAATAACTGTATCTTTATCGAATTTGGCATTAATTGTACATGTACTAAAAGTAGGTAAAATAGGGGCATATTTCCACTTTATATCTGACAAAGGAGAAATATCTTGCTTATAAATCATTGAAGGATCGATAGAAATAAATGTATTATTATCTTTCCAAATTGCATAGTTCTTAGGAATGTTCATTTCTCCATTTTTTGCTAGAATATTGCCGTTATTATCTATTTGTACAAAGTATTTTTTCGCTTTCGAATTTAATACTAACTCTTTATCATTTATTCCACAAAAAAAGAATTTATCAAAAGCATATACATCTGTATATACATATCCATCATACACTTTTACATAAATTGGTTGTCCATTATTAATAACCACAGGTGAAACATCTATGACATTAATCATGTTAGTTCTATCATAAAGTACATTAGCTATAACAATTCCTCCAGAGCTTAACATATGCGGATTAAAGGCTCTAGAATAATAGTTACTATTACTATTTACTATTTCCCATTCTTGAGCACCTTGTGGAGTGAACTTTGCAATCCAAAAAATATTATTTTCATTCTTATATTTAGCACCATAAAGATAACGATTATTGCTAAGACTATCAACAAAAAGATGCATTTCGTGGATTGATTCATAATCAATCGGTTTACAGCCTGTTTCTTTATATATCTCATCTAGAAGTGGTGTAGATGACTTATCTTTAGAAGGAAGAATAACATCATCTTTATCATCTTTACTACAAGCACAAAACAAAGCGACTAAAAACATATACAAAAATAGTTTTTTCATGATACAAATCATTATGTCTTTCCTGTTCCCCGTAGAAAGTATTACATTATAAAGGTGTGGGAACCCTCTCTCAGCACAAAAATCATCAAATAACACCTTTCACAGATTTATATTCCTTTTCATTCAAAGCATTGCTATACGAATGCCAAATGTACATAAAATATGTTATATGTAAGCTTCTAGATTAAAATAATCAAGAGCTGTCATTATATTTCACAAACTTGTACCTATCTTTTTCTTTTCACCTCTATGATCTTCCCCAAGTGGAATTCAGTCCACCAGGTAGCGAACTTGCCGGCGCGGATATCTTCGGCAGAAAAGGTGATGTCGTTGACTTCCACCAAGGCTTCGTCACGGTTGGCATTGTAGCCTACGACTAACTTCAGACGTTTGATGGCTTTTGCAACAAACGGAAATTTGCCGTTGTTGTAGTCGTTCAGAAAGTAAACCGTCCCTTCGACGGTGTTCTTCGGGTCGCAAAGAACATTTCCTTTGGCGTCGACAGCCAGATATTTTGAGGCTGTTGTCGTCTTGATTTCCCGGTATTCAATTTTCTTGGTGCCGGCTATTATCTCATCAAAATAGACTTGCTTGATCGGAAGATAAAGTGTATCAGAGCTTGAAGAAAAGCTTGTTTCCTGCTCCTCTTTTTCAATGCCGCCAAATTCTGAAATATTGATATTCCCGGGTGTGACAATAGTTACAGCACTCCCTTCGAAATGAAGTTTCGGTAAACGTTTGACAAGTGCCACTGTCTGCACGCTGACATTGATAACCGAAAGGACAAGGTCAAGAATATATCTCGGTTTATGATGCTCGCGGCTCCAATCGTTCGGATCGTTCTTAATCATGCTGGCTTTGTCGACCGTTACGGCATAACGCTCCATCAGCCATTCGATGGCAGACTTGCCGTTGACTATATATTCGTATGCTTCTGCCGGAATATTTTCGATACGGATATAATCATTATAAATGAGGGTATCTTTCCGGCCTTTTTGCGGGAAACGCATCTTGTTTACAGCATAATGCTGATAATCACTATTAGAAGTATACGTTGCCATCGCTTCGGCCGCCGAATTATATAAAGCATCGATTCCGGTTGGTTCGCTTTTTGCACCGTCTATAACTCGAACGCCTTCATATGGTTTGACATTCTCATAATTCAGATGAAGCTCAGCCAGTGCTTTTCCGGCAAAAGAGAAGTCCAGAAACGCATCAATATCGTCGATAATAGGAATGCGTGGGAGCGATTTTTTCAGGTCAGCAGCAAAGGTTTCACGATATTCCGGCGAATGAAGCAAACCATAGACATAATAGAAGATGGTTTCTTTCGTAATCTTTCGCGTTCCTCCAAAGCGATTGCGCACTTCTTTCAGAATCCAGTCGCTTATGCCGTCATGACGAATATAATCATTTGCATTTTCATCATCAAAGAGTGTCAGTTGCTTATGCTCATTTTTTTCGTAATAGTAAAGAGGAAAACACTGACCATTAAACATCAATTGTAAGTCTGGAATACAATTAGATATTAATGTTGAGAAAGGCTTGCTTGCACCAACACCAGATAAACATATCACAAGATTTTCTGTATCGGGAGTCGGGAAGAGCTTATGACTTAGACCTGGACGTTCAATAAAACTATTGTCAAAATATAAACTGGATTTGCAAAACGGTCTATATAAACTATTTCTTACACACTGATTATTCTTTAAAATCAAACCTTTTTCAAGATATTTTATTAGGTTTACTGTCCAACTTATTTTTTGCTGATTTGTATCAATAAAATTCTCAATAGTTAATGAAGAATCTTTTAATAAAGCGATCTTATAACCCTCTTTTTGTTCATTATAGAAGTCAATCATCCGCTTCATGTTATTTTCGACTTCACTCTTTGAGAAATTATATACCCACGAATCTCTGTTAGAAGCCAGACCAATAGCAAAAGTAACAAACAAACTTTTCGCCTGTTTATCGAACTTTTTTTCCGGAGCCAGAGGAATCAACTCAGAGAATCCTTCATTACGCATAGAAATCCAATCACCATGTTCGTTTGGATAAAGCGGAGTCCAATCAAACTTATTGGTTTCGATGCTTGCAAAATCTTTGACCATCTTCAACTTTTGTTCGCGAGTAAGATAATCGCCAATGTCATGATAATAGATGGCAGCTTTATTATCCACGGTCTGATTGAGTTTTTTTACAAGTAATGTAATGGCAATCGGTGTACGTGAACCAATACCAAAAATTCCATCTCCTTCTTTGCGTCTTAATTCTCCACTTGTGCGAGCATTTCCTCGCAAATTGAGTACATAAATAGAAGAAAATTCTTTTTCCAAACATTTACGAAATCCATCATTTGCATTACCGTCAATCCAAGCGCCATTACTTATAAAACCAATTATTCCGCCATCTTTGTTCTGGTTTAGTTTATCGGAAGCCCAACGGAATGCTTTGATATATAAATCGTAAGTAGATTTATTAAGTCCCGCTGCCGATTCCTTCACGTAAGTCTTCATAATGCGCGAATCCAAATTTGCATAACTCTGATTCTGCGCATTATCATTAGCCGCTTTCTGACCGATGGAATACGGTGGATTCCCGATAATAACTCTGATAGGCGCCTTGCGCTGCTTCTCTACATTCGTTGCATTTTCAGGGAACCACGTTTTATCCAGCACATTATCGGGAGTCTCTGTCGTCTGAAAAGTATCTGTCAGGCAGATGCCATCGTAAGGCAGATACTCCTTGCGATGGGTTATTTCATGGAACACGCTTTCTATATTCACATCGGCAATATAATAAGCCAGCAATACAATCTCGTTGCAATGAATCTCATTCAGATACTTGCGCTCCAAATCTTCCTTTTTGATCAAGCCGCTCTGCATCAGTCGTGTGATGAATGTTCCCGTTCCTACAAACGGATCGAGAATATGTACATTCTCATCGGAGAGACAACATGCGAACTCTTTTTTCAGAATGTCATTCACCGAATGAAGGATAAAATCCACACATTCAACAGGCGTGTAAACGATGCCCAACTTTTCAACTGTAAGCGGGAAAGCGCCTTTAAAGAACTTTTCATAAAGCGTCTTGATGATGGTCTGTTTCCCTTCAAGATTATCTATTTCGCCTACGTTGATGCGCACATCTTCATAAAAGCTTTGCAGCACTTCGGTATCTTTTTCGAAAGCTTCGCCTTCGAGCATTTCCAGCATCTTCTCCATGCTGCGGCTCACGGGGTTGTTCTTCACAAACTCATAATCCTCAAACAGCGCATCAAAAACAGGTCGCGTAATCAGGTGTTGAGCAAGCATTTCGATGGCCTGCCCGGTATCGACCGAAGGATTCAGATTCTGTTGCAATCCTTGAAGGAACTTCTCGAACTCTTTTTTGTTGCTTCCGTTTTGGATCAAGCCATTAATACGGTTGATGAATTTGTGTGCAATATCGCCCACCTTTGCCGCCCAGTTTTCCCAGTAAAGACGGTCGCCCACCTTTTCTACCATGCGTGCATAAATGGCATCCTGCATTTCACCGAAACGAATTTCAAGTTGTTTGCTAACGTCTTCTTGCGAAGGTTGTTCTATGCTCTCATTCTCGTATTCACCGTTGCTGAGCGAAGAACCTGTATCGCCATCACGCATTCCGAACTGTCCTCTTGGAATGCCGGCGATAGTTATCTTCGAAGGCTTCGTCTTATTCAGATTGATCTTGTTCACAGTGGCATTAAACTCTTCATCATGCGCACGCAACGCATTCAGAATATCCCAAACCACCTTGAAGCGGTTGCTATTGTCGTTAAGAATTAAATTCGGATCAGCATCAGTAGGAATAACTACCGGAATAATGATATAGCCATATTTTTTCTCATCCGGTTGACCTTTGTGGAAACTGCGCATCACACGACCCACACTCTGTACGATATCAACCTGACTGTCGCGGGCAGTCACGAAGATGACTGCATCCAATGCCGGAACATCAACGCCTTCGGAGAGACAGCGAACATTGGACAGCACACGACATTCATTCGGATGGCCGGTTTCAGCCTTTAGCCAGTCTATGGCTTCCGAGCGTATTTCGGCATTCATCGAACCGTCGATATGTTTCACTTCCACATCAACAACTTCTTTTTTCTCCTCCTCGGTCAGCTCATGTTCTTTATAATATTTGGCCACCGAAGGAAATTCATCGGCAAAATCCATGGAAGAAAAGCCGCTGTTTCTCTTTCCCTTGCGTATAGTAGAGCAAAATGCCACTACACGATGCATCAATCCGGGATCTTCCTTTTTGGTGATTCCATTATCACCTTTGATGCGTTTGGAGAGTCCGTTAATGCAACCAAGCAGTTTGCTGGTATCATCGAAGTTCAGTTCAGAATTAAATTCATTTCCGTCAGCCTCTTTTTTGCCTGCTTTCAGCTTTTCTTTCATATCCGCAGGAATATCATCTTCGCTGATAGTCAGCACCAAAACTTTATAATCGGTCAGCAGGTTCAGACTCACTGCCTCACCAAACCCGATACGATAAAATTCATCGCCATAAAACGTAGGATTATCCATGCTCCAAAGCAGAAGTTCTTTCTCTTTGGCAGTTGCTTTGGCAGAAGAATTGTAATAACGCGGTGTGGCTGTCATATACAGACGTTTCTTGCCTTTAATGAAATCGTTGTTGTGAATCTTGGTGAAATTACTCTCCTCTTTCGACTTTGCTTTTGCGCCTGTTGTGCGATGAGCTTCATCGCAGACAATAAAATCAAATTGCCCGAAAGCGCCATTAGTTGATTCTAAAACTTTTTTCTGTGCTTCCGAAATCACATCAATGCTTTGATATGTAGAGAAAACGACCGTCAATCCCGAATTTTTTCTATATCCGAGCAACTGTTTGGCGATAGTTTTGATATTGGTGGTTGCAGGAAGCGGAATATCGATGATGCTTGTTTCGTCATCGTCGTTATTTATTTTGGATGATTTGGAATCGGAGCAAACACAAACACCTTTCATTGGAAATGAAGTGTCGGTCATCCAATTATTCAGTCCTTGTCCCAAGAGAGCAATACTTGGAACCATATATAAAACCAGACCATTGCCCTCGGTTTCGTTTTCAACGATCTTCAATGAAGTATAGGTTTTTCCTGTCCCGCAGGCCATAATCAGCTTGCCGCGATCATGATCTTTATAATATTTATGAGCATTATCAATGGCTTTTTTCTGATGGTCCATGGTTTGTTTCGCCCCAAGCAAAACCTCCTTGCCACTTTTTCCGTTGACTAATTTCTCCCAATCGACTGACGAATACTTCAGTTCGTACTGGTTGATTCTGGTAACAGGGATAGTTTGATTCTTCAGTGTCTCTTCTGCATTAGGACCCCAATGTGAAGTAGTTGCCACCCAGATCAGATTGCTGAAGCTTCTGGTTTGAAAAGTCAGGACATCTTTAAAAGTACGGTGCGCCGTGGCAATAAAAGAATCTACAGCAGGTTTGTTGATAACCGCATTTTCATCATAACATTTGCACTGGATTGCCCAATATTCGCCTTGATCGGTCTGTGCCACCAGATCAATACCGACATCTTTTCCGCCAAAATCATCTTTAGCCGGGAACTCATTCCACAACCAGACATGTTCAAGCATGTTTGAATATTTGGGATCCGACAAAAGCCAACGTCTAATCAGCTTCTCAAACTTGGAACCTTTTTCTCGCTCGGTAAATGACTCAGTACGAAATCTTTGCAGTATATCTTCAAATGTCATGGTACATCTTCTATTGTTTGTAGCAACAAATGTAAAGAAAAAAAAGGCGAGACTATTGCATATTCAATTTAAAAAATAACCTTTTTCTAAAAGCATGTGTTCACACCGGGGAAATGCTAGTTTACTATGATAACGTATAAAACATCGTTTATTATACTATAAATTAGGTTTGATATAGAAAGGAGTAGTGAATTTTTATACGTAATGAAAATAAAAATGTAATACCGCTTTGAATAATATTTACAATTTTATATCTTTGTAATTGACATAATTAAGTTATACTTTAAAAATAGGAGATTAACTTTATGATTTACAAAAAACCAAAAATTTTGGCACAAAGTACTGTGATGATGGCAGAATGTCATCCAAACAGTAAACCTAGTGGAAGACCTTGTAATCCACCAAAACCAGGCGGACGTTAATTAATGATTTAATCAGGCGAAGAGTTATAATATATCATCGCCTGATTACTTAAAATGTATAACCATGTTTTTTAAGAGCAAATCAAATATATTATTTAGAAGCTATGATACCTTTGGGTATATTACAGATAATAGAAATTTCGGGTATAAAAAAACGGATGATAATGATTTTTATGTTGGTGATAAAATCTTATCAGAAAGTGGTAGCGTTTTTTATTCTGTTTTAAAAAGAACTCCACAAACGATCGAAGAACTTGCAAAAAAAATTAATGCTCAATTCACAGAAACAGATATAGAATCGATTACAAGAGATGCTATAGAATTCTATTATGACCTAGAACAAGCTGGCTTCATCGTATCAGGAGAAACACCTCAAGAGTGCGAGAAAAAAGATTTTAGATTTTCATACAAAACATTAAATTCAGAAATAATAGAAAAAGAATCTTTTCCTACTATTTCTCATCTCTTAAAATCCACACAGGATTATTTAGAAGAACAATTTAATGGTAAACCTCAGCTAACCAATTTACATATAGAGATTACAAGTAGGTGTAATGAAAGATGCCTACATTGCTACATCCCTCATGAAAATAAAATTAATAGCATTGATTCTAGTTTATTCTACAATATTCTAGAACAATGTAAAGAAATGAAATTATTACATTTGACATTAAGTGGTGGTGAGCCGATGCTACATAAAGATTTTTGTTCCTTTTTAGAGAAATGTCGAGAATACAATTTTTCTGTAAATGTTCTTAGTAATTTGACGTTGTTAAATAAAGAAATTATAGAAGTTATGAAAGCTAATCCATTATTAGGTGTTCAAGCGTCATTATATTCCATGAACCCTAATATTCATGATGGAATAACGCAAATGAAAGGAAGTTTTAAAAAAACAAAACAAGGAATTTTAAAACTTATTGATAATGATATACCTCTACAAATAAGTTGTCCAATATTAAAACAAAATAAAAATTGCTTTGAGGATGTTGTAAATTGGGCTGAAAAGTATAAAGTTCGTGTAGGAGATGATTACGTTATAATAGCAAAATATAATCATTCCACACAAAATTTAAATTGTCGTCTATCAATCAGTGAAGTCCAAGAAATAATTGCGAATAAAGCTGTTAATGATGTGAAATATTTGGAACAAGTAGAAAAAGAAGCAGAGAAGAAAAAAAGTACCACTCCAAACGATTATGTTTGCAGCGTTTGTAATTCTTCTATTTGTATAGAGGAAAATGGGAATGTATATCCATGCGCAGGTTGGCAAGATTATGTTGTTGGTAATATAAAAGAAACTCCACTTTATGATATTTGGAATAGCTCTGATAAAGTACAATATTTAAGGAATTTGCGCATAAGAGACTTCCCTAAATGTATCCAATGTAATGATAAATATTTTTGTACTATGTGTATGATTAGAAATGCAAATGAAGATCCTCACGGAAATCCTTTAGCTGTTAATGATTATTATTGTCGTATTGCAAAATTCAATAAAGAAATAACACTTAAGTGGAAGGACTCAGTTGAAAATAAGTAATATTGTGATTGGTATGACAATAGTACACAAAACGGAATGCATAGTAATACCTTTTTTCCTAAGGAAATGTGAAGAGCTGTGCACTATAATTGTCTCTTATTATGAACATAGCAATTAATATCAGTAAATATTGTATTTGACACTATGAATTTATGGATTGTATTGCTATTTATCAAGTATTTACAAATTTGAAATTCATCGAATTGGCGTTATTTTATTACTTTGTTTTGTTGAGTCATTCGATTTTGTAAAGAAAAATGATCTTGCCTATTTTGATAAATTAAGAGCAATTTATCGCAAATTGTTATGATACTTATTTACTGTTAAACGTAATAAAAGATTTGGCATCATCTTTGCCGCAAAGGACAAGCAATGAAAACATCAAATATAGTTGTATTATGGAATATAAAAACAGACCTGATGAACTAAATGGTTTATTTGACCTTATCAGAAAAGAAGATGTAGTTCTATTTCTTGGAGCTGGCGTTTCTAGATATGCTGGTTTGCCTTCGGGAGCAGAACTTTCAGAATATATATTTAAGATGTTGCCCGAAAATGTTAGGGCCAATGTAGTAAACGATAGCAAAAATTTGAAAGAGATATCTTCACAATATATTTATGCTTATGGTAAAGACAGCAGAAAAAATTTAATAAGAATTATTAAGTCAATATTTGAAGACAGATGCCAACAAAATTCCTCAAGGAATCCATTATCCGCGTTAGCTAAAGCACCTCATTTTAAATATATTATAACTACAAATTATGATTCATTGATTGAAAATAGTTTTGACAAGGATTCGTGCATTGTTGTGGCAAACAACAATGATGTTCCGAAAGTAGGGACTAGCAATGGCAAAACTGTATTGATAAAAGTTCATGGAGATTTCAATAATATAGAAAACATTATACTAACAAAAGAAGATTATAATAATCTCTATAATTCCGGTAGAATGGATTCACCGATATGGAATATGGTAAAGAATTTGTTCGCTATAAAATCTATTTTATTTCTTGGGTATAGTTATGGAGATGGTAATATTGATGCTATAATATCTTTCACGAATTCACATATAAAAAAGCGTAAAGAAATATATTTCATTTCGAAAGATATTAATTCTTCTAAATTAAATGAAATGAAATCAAAATGTATTATTCCAATAGAAATGGATTTTGAGAGTTTTTTTCTGGAATACATTCCAATTTTTAATGAAACAATAATTCGGGATTTCAATTCAAATTTAACTTCTTACGAAACAGCTTCGCGTTATTTACAAAATGTTATTCCTGAAATGAAAAATGGGAAAATAATTAAGCTAGAACCAAAATCAAATGAAGATGCCATAGAAATATCATTTACGACTAATGAGAAATCGTCATATAGAAAACTAACTAATATTGACAACTTTGATTCGTTTATAATAAAAGATATTTCCAATTTCCAATTAAGGGTTGCAGGAATAACTCTTCCGATTGATAAATTGTCATGTATTGAAATTTCTCAAAATCCTAATGATGAGTTTACTTCATCTATTTACTTTGTTGATTCTGGCTTTGGAATTAGGAATATTCCAACGAAAAGATATTACGGCAAGAATAAAATGAGAATAGTATACGAACTTAAAGGTGGACAGATTTTTATTGAATGGCGAAGAAAGTATAAAGGGAATAAAAATGTAGTTACATATAATTTTATACCTAATGCTATAGGTTCTTCCGTTCCAACAGCCATTGAATGGTACTCATTAATTGAAAATATTAGGTTTGAACGTAAATTTAGACTAAAGACAAGCTTAGGTTCAGAAATAACTACGTCTCTAAAATTGCCAGATGACATTAAGGGGAATGAATCATTTAAAGGAATTTTGGATTATATGTTGTTGCTAGAAAAAATAGAAAGGTATTATGACGTTGAATTTTTTGGTAAAATATATCCATCATCTCGTGATATGAATATTGTTAATCTTATGATTAATAATATGGAGGGCAATATTATTAAAAAATCAAAGGATAATGATATTTCTGTTAAAGTTACTTTGGAGAATACAGATGAAGATTCTGCTCGTATATTAGTGATTCAGGATAGGAGCAAGTTTGTATCAATAAAAAAGGAACAGACTATTGTAAATTTGCATGGTAAGCAAATTAATTTAGGTTATTTGATGTTCAAAGCTATTGATCAAGAAATTATATCAGAAAATAAACTTGATAATGGAGATATAGAGCAAGTGTTCAAAGTTCAAAAGGGAAAATATAAAGCAATATATCAACCTATACCACCTGATAAATACTCTCTAGATAAAGATTAAGGATGACTACACTTATTCAAATTTCC
>Ga0183096_1002664_pt1 | contig 11908 bp, 14 predicted proteins | sample Biomet5_FD_127791 | JGI IMG/M metagenome (GOLD analysis project Ga0183096, IMG submission 127791) | Microbial communities from bioreactor (seeded with sewage sludge) at LBNL, California, USA - Biofuel metagenome 5 (version 2) (version 3) | ecosystem: Engineered > Bioreactor > Anaerobic >...
TCATACCAACATGCCATGGAAGGTGCTTGAGTACTGCGCCAGCAAGGGTGACATCTGCGACGTTGTCGTCGAGAATATGGAACGCCAGGCGGCCGGCCTGAAGGGCTGAGCCGTCCCAAAGGCGGGTTTGCGATCGATGAATGGCTTCATTGAAGCCATTTTTTTAATATAGACCCGACGGTGACATCAAATGGCTGCCGGATATGATCCAAGTGTAAGGCAAGGAGGCAGAATGGATATGAATATCGTAATCGCCCCGGCCCGTCCGGAAGACGCCGAAGAGATGCTGACGCTGTCCCAGATTATTGGCGGTGAGGCGGACAACCTCAGTTTCGGAAACGAAGGCATCCGACTGTCCGTAGAGAAGGAGCGGGAGGTCATCACGACGGCCGGCATCGCACCTAGGGATCTCCTGCTGGTCGCCCGGGCTGATGACGTGATAGTAGGCTACGCTCGGTATTCCTCCTTTTTTACGGACGCGTATGTCCCATCGCGGCGAGATCGGCATCTGCATACGCAAGTCAGCCTGGGGCTAGGGGATAGGCAGCATGATCATTGCGAAGCTGCTTTCCTTCGCCCGCGGCCAGGCCAAGGCGGAGATCGTCTCACTTGAGGTGCGCAGCGACAATCAACGTGCGATAAGGCTTTATCGGAAATTCGGCTTCGAGAAGGTCGGATGTTTCCATGGATATTTCAAGATCGATGGCCGATTGATAGATTTCGATATCATGGAGAGAATGATATAGCCGGTCTTCGCAGTCGCACGCTGTCGCGCTGCTGTGTGGGTGGATAGACGTCCAGGTGCGGCCGCACGAAAAAGAAAAACCCGACATCACAGGCCATCGGCCTGGATATCGGGTTTTGTTAATGATGCGAGGGCTGCCTGCTATCTCAATACATGCCCGGGGCGGCTGCGGCGGCGGCCGCATTGGCCGCGTTGTTGTTGGGCTCTTCCTTGGTGGCTACGGCGGCTTCCGTGGTGACGAACAGGGAAGCGACGCTGACGGCGTTCAGGACGGCCGAGCGGGTGACCTTGGTGGGATCGACGATGCCGGAGTCGAACATGTTGACCCAAACACCGTTGCGGGCGTCGAAGCCGATCTTCTCCTTGGCTTCCAGCTGCTTCTTGACAATCTCGTTGCCATCAAACCCGGCATTCTCGGCAATCTGATACAGCGGCTGCAGGATGGCCTCAAAGACCAGGTTGATGCCCTTCTGGATATCGACGTTGTCGCTCTTGAGGGCTTCGCGGTTCTCCCGATAGATCTTGGCCAGGGCCGCGCCGCCGCCCATGATGATACCTTCGGCGATGGCCGCCTTGGTGGCATTGAGGGCGTCCTCGATACGCAGCTTCTTCTCCTTCATCTCACTTTCGGTGGCGGCGCCGACCTTGATGACGGCGACACCCGAAGTGATCTTGGCCAGACGCTGGTTGAGCTGCTTCTTGTCATAATCTGAAGTGGACTTCTCGACCTGGGCCTTGATTTCGGCGCAGCGGTCGGCGATGGCCTTCTTCTTACCATTGCCATGCACGATGGTCGTGGTGTCCTTCTTGACGATGGCCTTGGCGGCCGTACCAAGATCAGGCAGATCGGCATTCTTCAGGTCCATGGACAGATCCTTGGTGAAAAACTTGGCGCCGGTAACGATGGCGATATCCTGCAGCATGGCCTTCTGCGAATCTCCGAACGAAGGGGCCTTGGTGGCCACGACGTTCAGGGCGCCGCGCAGCTTGTTGACAATCAGGGTGGCGAGCACCTCGTTGTCGATGTCATCGGCGATGATCAGCAGGGGCTTGCCCTGTTCAGCAATCTTGTTGAGGATGGGCAGGATGTCCTGGATGGTGTTAATCTTCTGGTCGGTGACCAGGATATAAGGGTCGTCAAGCTCGGCCTGCATCTTGTCACGGTCGTTGGCCATGTAGGGTGACAGGTAGCCCTTGTCGTACTCCATGCCTTCGACGACCTCCAGCTCCGTCTCGAAGCCCTTCGACTCGTCGACGGTGATGACACCGTTGTTACCGACCTTGTCCATGGCCTCGGCGATGTACTTGCCGATCTCCTGGGACGAGGAGGAAAGGGCGGCCACCTGTGCGATGTCCTGGGAGGACGAGACCTTCTTGGACTGCTCGCTCAGTTTGTCAGCGATGAGCTTGGCGGCCTGTTCCATGCCTTCCTTCAGGAAGACAGGGTTGGAGCCTTTTTCAACACAATTGACCCCGGCATGCATCAGCGATTGGGCCAGCAGGGTGGCGGTGGTGGTGCCATCGCCGGCGACGTCATTGGTCTTGTTGGCGACCTCATAGACAAGCTTGGCGCCCATGTTCTCAAACTTATCGGGCAGCTCGATCTCCTTGGCGATGGTGACGCCATCGTTGGTGATCAGCGGTGAGCCATAGCTCTTCTCGAGGACGACGTTGCGGCCCTTAGGCCCCAGCGTGATCTTGACGGTATCAGCCAGCGTGTCGACGCCCTGCAGCAGCAGCGTGCGGGCATCCTTCGAATACTTAACCTCTTTAGCCATAATGGTGGACCTCCTTAGTCAACAATGGCCAGAATCTTTGATTCCGGAATCAAAAGATACTTCTCATTCTGATACGTGACCTCGGTCGTCGAGTACTTGTCGAAGATCACATGATCCTTCTTCTTGACGGTCATCGGGATACGCTTGCCGTCCTCCATCTTGCCTTCACCGACGGCGATGACGACACCGATGTTCTCTTCCTGTCCTTCCTTGGCGGATAGGATGATGCCGCTGGCGGTCTTGTTCTCAATCACCAGCTTGGTGACCAAGACGTTATCATTCAATGGTCTTATCATAGTTCCTCCCTTTAGCACTCAACTCTTTTAAGTGCTAACCAGATTCTATTATATGTCTGCCGCGATTGTTGTCAAGGGTAAAGAAGTATTTTGCAATAAAAAACATAAATGTTATAATTTCAGCGGTGATGACATGAGAAGAAAGCCCAATTTCTTGATTATCGGCATCATTGCCATCGCCTTGGCGATAGCGTCTTTGACGTTCGTATATGAGATATACATTAGGCCCAGCGCCTCAATATATGCCACCTACATCGAAACATACAACGACGTGATATCCACCGACATAGACGCCGTCCGCATCGAATCCATCAACCACAAGGTCGTGATCAAGACCAGTACGGACGACAAGTTCCACATATCGTATTTCCAAAAGGCCGACAACAGCAATGTGTATGGGATCAGCAAGAGGGTCCTGACGCTGAAGATCATCGAACCCGCTGAGAATCTGGACAACCTTTTCTATAAATCCAAGCGGGCCATCGACACGATAACGATCTCGATACCCGATGGCGTCCGGGTCAGCATCAACAACACGACGGTTTCCGGCAGCCTGGATATCATCCAGGTCGCGGCCGGGGCCATCAGCGCCTCATCGATCAATGGGTCGATTGACATCCAGGGCGGCAGCACCACGGCCGTGCAGCTCAGCAGCAACACCGGTTCCATAATGGTGCAGGACACGCAGTTCAGCGACCTGCAGGTTGATTGTGTGGCCGGCAGCATCGAAGTGTCGCTTACTGATTCTCTTGCCGATCACCGCATCGATGTCGATACGACATATGGTTCGCTGTTCATCAACGGCGAGCAGCATAAGGATGCCGATGGCAACATCCAATCCCTGTACGTGGCCGGAGATGAGAGCGCGGTCAGGGTCAGGATCCGTTCGACGCGTTCCCGTATCGGCTTGGACAGCATCGAGAAGAAGGACGACACCAAGACGGGACAGTAATCATGGCAGACGCGTGACTGTGGCGTCCTGTCTTTTTAGTATCGGGCCGTCAGAAAAGGGGACGTCAAGATGGATTATGTCAGCTATATCCGTGGGATGGTAGGCCATAAAAAGATTATCATGAACGCCGCGGCGGTCATCATTGTCAATAATGGTGCCATACTGCTGCAGCGTCGCAGCGACAACGGCCAATGGGGCTTGATAGGCGGTATCCTTGAGCTCGATGAGACGTACCGTGAGGCGGCCGTACGGGAGGCTGCCGAGGAGACAGGCCTGCTGGTCAGGCTGGAATACCTAGTGGGCATCTACCATGGCTATCAGGTAAGATGGGCGAGTGGGGACTGCGCACACGTAATCTGCGCGGTTTTCAAGGCAGGTGTTACTGGCGAGCCTCGCTGTGATGCTGAATCCATCGAACTGCGATATTTCATGCCGGACCAGCTGCCGGAGATCCACGCCGAGGATCATCGCCGTGCTATCCAGGATTATCTGTCAGGCGTCCGCGACCGTGTGGACTGATAGCCTTCACGGCTGCAGATAGAAAAACCCCATCCCTTAAGAAATACAGGGACCGGGTTTTTATGCCGATGTGCCGGATGGAATGTCTTTCAGCCGCGCAGCCGCGCGGCCAGGGCCTGCAGGTCGGCCGTCTGCGGACCGTGATTGAAAGAGATGGTCAGGCCTGGGTCATCGCCATAGCGCGGAATGATATGGAAATGCAAATGGGGAACCGACTGGCCGGCAACCTCGTTTGTGTTGTTTAGGATGTTGCAGCCCTTGGCTCCCAAGCGCGTGCAGATCGTCTGGGCCAATTTTTGGGTGACGACGATCAGGTGCTGAAGCGTTGCCTGGTCGCACTCGAAAATGTTGGCATAATGATGTTTCGGCATAACCAGGCAATGTCCCTCGGTGACTTGTGAGATATCAAGAATCGCCAGGACGGTGTCATCCTCATAGATCTTGGCGCTTGGTATCCTGCCAGCCACGATATCACAGAAAACGCACATGTTATCATCTCCTCCGATAATGATATGTGGCGCATCACCCATTTGTCAATCGTCAAGGCATCGCGATTGAATATTGGTGCTGAAAGATTTATCCTAGTGATGTAAGGAGAACCATATGAAAAAATACTATGTCTCGCCATCATTGATGTGTGTCGACCTGCTCGATCTGCGCCGGCAGATATCATTCTTGGACAAGCATGCCGACTTCTTCCACGTCGACATCATGGACGGACATTTCGTGCCCAATCTGACGCTTTCATCGATGATCATCGAACAGATATCACCGCTGGTCACCACGCCCATCGACGCCCATCTGATGGTCACCCGGCCCCAGGACTTCATCGATCAGATGATCGCGGCCGGCGCCAAATGGATAAGTCCGCATGCCGAGACGATAAACGCCAATGCCTTCCGCACGCTGCGATACATCAAGGACAAGGGAGCTCACGTCGGACTGGCTCTCAACCCTTCGACACCGCTGTCCTACTGCGAGTTATACCTTGACATGGTTGAGAAGATCACCATCATGACCGTCGATCCTGGCTTTGCAGGCCAGAAGTTTGTTCCGCAGGTGCTGGAGAAGATAAAACAGGCAGATCAGCTGCGCAAAGAGAAGGGCTATCATTATCTCATCGAGATTGACGGCAGCTGCAACAAGACGACTTTCGCTCAGTTAAAACAGGCCTGTGCGGATTTCATCATCGCCGGCAGTGGACTATTCAACCCCATCAACAGGGACAAGGTGCCCATGGAACAGGCCTGGGATGCCTACGTCAGGGACATCGAGAATGCTTGAGCAGCTCACGCTGGCCTACTACGAGAAAGGCTATAACTGCGCTGAAGCCATGATCAGGGGCGCCGACGAAGCGTATGGCCTAAGGATCGGTCACGACGACATCAAGCTGTTTTCAGGCTATGGCCTGGGGATGGGCTGCATGGGCACATGCGGACTGGCAACCGTAGGTTTGGCCGTCTACAGCCGCCTGGCGGTAGGCGCCAGGGCCCACGACACCGAAGGTTTCGTACAGGCCTGTCATCGCTACATGGACGGCTTCGCGGCCCAGGTCGGGTCGACTGGCTGTGCCCAACTGAGGCAGATGCGATACGACCGTACAGCGAAATGTCGGCAGAGCGTCGTTCTGGCCTGCCGCTACACCGAGGAATTCCTCGTGCAGGCTGGGCTGGTCAAGTCTGAATGACAGGTCGATGTCGGTAACTGAGGGCAAGGCGGCAGCCTATTCACGCCGCGGCAAAAAGAAAAGAAGCGAATGGAAGGCATTCGCTTCTTTTTTACTTTGGGCCGTCAGCTAGTTGGAGGATGTGGAAGTGGTCTTCGGTCCGGTCTTCTGGACCAGGTAGGCCGCATAGTTAGACTTGACAAGGTTATAGGTGGTGATGTCGTAGATGGTGAAGTTATGCTTGGTGAAGTAGAAGGCGTTAACCGTGTTGGACATGTCAGTCAGGCCCTTGAGGTAACTAACGAAGTTGGATTTGTACTGCTCGATGTTGACGCTGGTAATCTGGACGATGTAGTAGCCATCGACCGCCTCGTTGGCGATGACGGTCGACAGTGTAGGGGTCGTGGCGGTCGTCATGAACTGCAGGACATTGTAATCGAGGCTTTCCGTCTCACGGGTGTACAGCTGCTCGGCAGCAAGAGTCGAGGAGCTCTTGTACTTGGCCGCGGTGGTGGCGAAATCGGCACCTGCCTTGACCTCGTCGAGGGCTTTGCCGGCAGCCTGATAGGCGGCCTCGGTCGAAGAATAGCTGCTGGCCTCGAAATACATAAGCTTGGCCATGATCGGTGTGTACTTGGTGACGAGGCTGTCCCAGTTGTCGGTGATATACTTGTCGATCAGGGCGCTGGCGCGCTCGTCATTAAGCGAGGCGTCATACAGATCCTGCTCCGTGCTGTAGCCAAGGTATTGGAGATAGGTGGTGAAGTTGTCGCCGAACTGTTTCTTATAGCTGTCTACCTTAGCCTGGGCGGCGGTCTTCATGGCATCAGTCGTCTCGACCTCGGCATCAAGGACGGAGGCGGTAGCCTGCAGGATGACCGTCTTGGCGGCATCGGCGGTGACCATGTGATCGTAGACCTGCTCCTTGGTGACGGATGTCTTGCCGACGGTGATCAAGGCTGATTTCTTATCGGATAGAGTGGCCGAGGCGTCGCCGCAGCCGGTGAGCATGGCAAGGCCCAGCAGGACCGCCAGTGTGATCTTCAGTATTTTACGCATGGTCAGTTGCTCCCTTCGGTGGTGGAGGCCGCCGGTTGGTCGATGCCCAACTTCTTCTTGATGCTGGCTTGGATGTCATCGCTGGCGAAGGTGACGCCCAGATCCTGGGCGGCCTGCCACATGATCTTTCCGCTGAGGCCCTGGTTGTTATCCAGGACGGAGGCTATGAACGAGTCATCGGTCTTGAAATCATCGATGCTATCTGAGGTGCAAGCAATCAGGAAGTAGCCGTAATTGCTGTCGTATACCCAGTCACTGACTTCGCCGGCATGCAGCGCGAGGGCAGCGTTCACAAAGGTAGTGGACGCACTGGATTTCGTGTCGAGATACCCGAAGACTCCACCTTTGCTGGCCGTGCTCGAATCATCGGAGTAGGTCTTGGCGAAGTCGGCAAAGTTATCGTATGAATAGGTGCCGTTCTTCCAGGCAGCCTGCGCATCGGCCAGCCGCTGGCTCTCGTCGGCGGTCGGGGCGGACGGTTTGTCCATCTTGATCAAGACATAGCTGATCATATGTGGCTTATACTTCGCGATGAAGTCGGCCGTGTAATAGGTGTCCAGGTCGGCATTTACGAAGTCAGAGTTCAACTTGTCGTTCTTCTTGTTGTACAGGACGTAGTCATAGAAGGAATCATAGCCCTCGCTGACAGCCGAGCTGTTGAGATAGTCAAGGCCGTAGCTCGACCCGTAATAAGTTGTGTAGTAGCTGACAGTCTGGTCTACCAAGCTCTGGGCGGCGGTCTTCATGTCATCGGTCGTGGGGACCTTGGCGTCCAGGACCGCTTTTTTGAAATCAACCAAAAGGGTGGTGTCGCCATACTTATCGAACAGCTTGGTATACATGTCATCAGCCGTCACGTTGGTGTCATCGACCGAATAGACGACCTTCTTTCCGTCGACCGACTTGCCAGGCAGGTTGTCCTTGTTCTTATCGTATGTGTAATAGACGACGGCGCAGACAAAGAATAAGATCACGACTAGCACAAACCAGTGCTGTTTCAGCAGTTTGAGCATAATTCCCTCCTCGTGTAAATCCTTGTCATTATAAAAGGTTTGCCATGAATATGCAATAAAAGTAAGGTGAAGCCTCTGTGAAGATTGTCTGGCGTCCGTATGGTGTACTGGACGGGGCAATAGGATACCATGGGATGGCATGGCGTGTTATAATCTCAATCGTATATACAAGTAACATAGATCGGAAGGTGTTCATTATGCCGACATTGGAAATCAAGGACCTGCATGTCAGCGTCGAAGGCAAGGAAATCCTCAAGGGCGTCGATCTGACGGTCCGGCCGCATGAGATACATGCGCTGATGGGTCCCAACGGCAATGGCAAGTCCACGCTGCTGATGACTGTCATGGGCCATCCGCGCTACAAGGTGACGAAAGGGCAGATTACTTGGGACGGCCATGACGTATTGGCCATGGGCGTTGATCAGCGGGCCCGGGCCGGGCTCTTTTTGGGCATGCAGTATCCCATGGAGATACCAGGTGTGACCAACTCCGACTTCATGAAAGCGGCCGTCAACGCCCGCCGCGACCAGCCCATACCGCTGTTCAGCTTCATCAGACAGCTGGATGGCGCGCTCCATGATCTGGAGATGAAATCAGACATGGCGCACCGCTTTCTCAATGAAGGCTTCTCCGGAGGGGAGAAGAAGCGCAACGAGATCGTCCAGATGAAGCTCCTGAAGCCGTCGCTGGCCATGCTTGACGAGATTGATTCAGGTCTGGATGTCGATGCTCTGAAGATTGTGGCCGATAACATTATGAAGGAATTCGGCGATCATGAGATGAGCATGGTGGTCGTGTCCCATTACGAACGTTTCTACGACCTGATCCGTCCGACCCACGCCCATGTGATGGTCGATGGCCGTCTGATCGAGCACGGCGGCTACGAACTTGTCAGCCGGATTGATCATGAAGGATATGAATGGCTGCTAAAGAAGCATGGCATCCAGCTGTCCGGCCCCGCCCCCACAGCTAGGGTCTCTCTTTCGACGTGCGCGGCCAACCCGCAGGTGCACAAGAATGACTGAGACGATCAACCTCAGCGGCGGTCAGCGCCGGCTGACCATCGACAGCGATAAAGAATCAGCGGTAAGCCTGAATGTGGAATGTGCGGCTGGCAGCGACAGCGAGCTGGTCATCGAGCTGATTGGCCGCCAGCCCCTGGACATCCGTCTGCAAGGCCGTCTGGAAGCCGACAGTCGGCTGGTCATGCTTTCGATAAACCATTGTAAGGGGCCCCTGATCCTCAAGGAGCGTCATGTGCTCCTTTCGCACGCACAGGCCAATTTCGCCTATGCGCAGTTTTCCGATGCTGACCTCACCATCGGCAACGATTACGTCCTTGCCGAGGCGGGGGCGCGCCTGCAGGCCACCAGCGCCAGCCTGACCGCCTCGCGCAAGCAGCTCAATTTCAGCTGCGAGCACCAAGCCGGCCAGACGGAAGCCCACATCGACAATTACGGCGTCGTGCTGGCCCATGGCCATTGCGAGATGATCGTCAAGAACACCATCGCCAAAGGCTGTCACAAGGCACAGACGCATCAGGCCAGCCGCATCCTCACCTACGACAAGACGGCCTACGGACGCATCCTGCCCATCCTGTACATCGACGATGACGACGTCCAGGCCAGTCATGCGGCCTCCCTGGGCCAGCCTGATGAGAATCAGCTATACTACATGGAATCAAGGGGGCTGTCCCATCAACAGGCGCTGAGCCTGATAACGATCGGCTACCTCATGCCGGTCACCCAGGCCATCGCCGATCATGACGTCAACGAGATGCTAAGGCAGGAGATAGAAACGAAGGTGTACCAGCAATGCTCGATATAGAGAAGATCCGCCGTGATTTCCCGATGCTGCAGGGCCGCATGATGCATGGCCAGCCGCTTGTCTATCTTGACAACGCGGCGACGACCTTCAAGCCAAACAGCGTTATCGCGGCCGTCAACCACTATTACATGGATATCACTTCCAACTACGACCGCGGCGATTATGAGATGGCGGTGGAGGTCGACCGCGACTTCGCCCATTGCCGCCATACCGTTGCCACCCTGCTCAACTGCCAGGACCGCGAGGTGGTCTTCACCTCCGGGGCCAGCGCGGCCCTCAACATGGTCGCCTATGGATATGGCCTGAGCCATCTCAAGACCGGTGACGTCATCCTGTCGACCGAGAGTGAGCATGCCTCAGACATCCTGCCATGGTTCAAGGTTTGCGAGAAGACCGGGGCCAAGGTCGAGTTCATACCCCTGGCTGCCGATGGACGGATCACTATCGACAGCTTCAGAAGCGTGCTGACCGACAGGGTCAAGGTCGTGGCCGTGGCGGCCGTATCCAACGTGCTCGGCTATCAGGCTCCTGTCAAGGAGATATGCCGACTGGCCCATCAGCAGGGGGCCGTGGTGATCGTCGACGGTGCTCAGTCGATACCGCACCAAAGGACCGACGTCCAGGACATGGACTGCGATTTCCTAGGCTTCTCGGCGCATAAGTGCTGCGGCCCGACCGGTGTCGGCGTGCTGTACGGCAAATACAGCCTGCTGGAACAGACGGAGGTGTTCAGCCTGGGCGGCGGCTCCAACGCGCGCTTCGACAAGAGCGGATGCGTGACGCTGCGTGATGTCCCTTACCGCTTCGAGACGGGGACCCCCAACATTGAAGGCGTCATGGGCATGGACGCCGGCCTGCAGTACATCATGGCCATAGGCCTGGATGAGATAAAGCATCATGAGGACCAGCTCCGTGGCTATATGATCCAAAAGATGAGCGGGTTGGACAACGTGGTCATTTACAACCCAGGCTGCGACACCGGCATCGTGACGTTCAATGTTAAAGGTGTCTTCGCCCAGGATGCCGCCAGCTACCTCGACCACAACGGCATCGCTGTGCGCAGCGGCCTGCATTGTGCCAAGATGCTGACCGCTTTCCTCGGTACGGCAGCCACCATCAGGGCGTCGCTGTATTTCTACAACACCACCCATGATATCGATCGCCTGGTCGAGGTCCTGGGCAGGACGACGCTGCAGAATGCCGTCGACATCATGATATGAAAGGAGAACGGATATGACTGATGACAAGGAGCTGCTGAAGGATCCCACCGTGCTGCGGGAGATCATCATGGACAACTATCAGTATCCCCATAACCACAAACTGTCCGCCGACCCATCGTACCGGCAGGTCCACATGGCCTCGGACTCCTGCATCGACGATATCCACGTCCAGGCCCGCATCGAGGATGGCATCATCAAGGACGTCGCCTTCGAAGGGACAGCCTGCACCATCTCCACGGCCTCCACGTCCATCATGACCGACCTGGTAAAGGGCAAGACCGTTGCCGAGGCCAGGAAGATCATCGCCGATTATATGGCTATGATCGAGCAGAAGCCGTACGACCCGGATCTGCTGCAGGAAGCGGTCGCCTTCCAGGGCGTCGCCAAACAGGCCAATCGCATCAAATGCGCAACCATCGGTTGGCACGGCCTGGAAAAGCTGATCGCGGAAAGCGAGAGCGACAAGCATGAGCAATAAGGAAGTCGGAAACGAGCAGCTGTTCAAGAACCGTGACGAGTATCAATACGGTTTCCATGACAAGGATACATCAATCTTCAACACTGGCAAGGGACTCACCGAACAGGTGGTACGTGAGATCTCAGCGGCCAAAGGTGAGCCTGAATGGGTTTTGGACTATCGGCTGAAAGCCTTCGCTGCTTTCGAGAAGATGCCGATGCCGACCTGGGGGCCTGACCTGTCGGAGATTGATTTCTCTGAATACACCTACTACATAAAGTCCGCTGAGAAGCCGGTCGGCCAGTGGAGCGAGGTTCCTGACACCATCAAGAAGACCTTCGATCGGCTTGGCATCCCCGAGGCGGGGCCGAAGGAT
>Ga0183096_1002667_pt1 | contig 11901 bp, 9 predicted proteins | sample Biomet5_FD_127791 | JGI IMG/M metagenome (GOLD analysis project Ga0183096, IMG submission 127791) | Microbial communities from bioreactor (seeded with sewage sludge) at LBNL, California, USA - Biofuel metagenome 5 (version 2) (version 3) | ecosystem: Engineered > Bioreactor > Anaerobic >...
TTGCCTTGTCAATAAAGATCTTGTCAACGTCGAGTTCCTGCATTAGCACCTCCTGACGTGCAATATTTTGTCCTTCTGTGGATACTCGGATATAGCCTACTTTCATCGTATCCTCTCCTTTCAGCGATCCCGTACCATGACATACAGGATAAACGATAGTGTTATTGATATCGTGAAGATAACTCCGTCTACTGTCATTTTTTATCCCTCCTTTTGAACGTTAATATTCAATCATTGTTTGCTGACAGTCCAGACAGGCAATGTTGACTTCTTTTGTCGCCCTCACAGAATTACCGCAGCAAGGACACACATATTTTCTGCTGCTGGTTTTACGTGCGGGAGGGATAATCAGTACTCCGCCACGGTGCGCCCCGGTTCCGGTAACAGAAACGCCGAAAAACTCATTGCGGTTGAGCAGGATACAAATTGTATCGGAGCACCCCCCTTTCCAGCAACTCGGCAGGTTTTGGGAAGTCATCCATCGGCTGCATCTGCGAAAGAAAATTCTTTGCATACCTGATAAAATCGTCGGGATAGTTATACGCTTGCTTCAGGGCGCGTGTAATCTGTCCAGACACACTATCCTTTCCGAGTGAATCAAGCTCTTCTGTGTCAATATAAATATTTAGCTTATCGCTCATGTTTCTCACCTATATTCAGTATATGTTATTATTGTCCTAAATCAATCCCAATTATAAGCGAATCCTTGGGACAAAGCAACGGGGCACGTCCAATTGACTTGCCCCGTTGCCACTCAGTGTATGTTTTATTTTACTGCACACAAGAGTTCAATTACCCTTTGCGTCAGTTCCTTTAGAAACATTTCTCCTTTATCGGAAACAAATACTGTTCCGGCAAATGAGTATATTCCGGGCAAAGTACCTGTTTCCCAAGTAGGAATTCTTTGATTCAGCAGCCCACCGTTATGTACGATTGCATTACGATATATTCTCAGCATATCCAATTGTACTGCCATGTGCTTTGCTTCATCCAGCATATTTGGCGCAAGCATTTTTACATAATCAGTAAATGATGTTTTAAGCCAGTTTTCTCTTATTTCAGACAGAGCGTCATTCATTGTAGCCGCTTTGCCCGCATTTCTTAGGCCTGTTAATATTGTAGTATTACCTGTTGATGATATATAGTCAGATATTTGAGTTTTTATTTGTCCTTCAATAAATGAGTACGTTTGGACAAGCACTGCGCAACGACGCATATTGGGAACCGTCAGGCTTTTATGCCATACAGCTTCAATACTGCCGTCAAGTAACGGCTTCTGACCAGACAGTTGCTTTTCAAATGACTCCAGTTCAAATTTTAGATGAACTGCATTGCCCTCCAAGTCAGCGGTTTCCGAAGCATATCCATGTATACCCGGTTCAGAATTGAATCCTACCATTTTCTTGTTAACATATAACAGGTACGGCTTTAGAATTTGCTGCACATCTTCAAATTTCTCCAGGTTTTCGAGCGTAGGAAACGGCTTGAAAAGCAGCAATGGTTTTAACGATATAGGAGTCAGCGCTTCAACTTTATGGTGGATTTCGTCTCCTAATACAATAATGTGTTTGAGATTCTTTGCAAGAGCGTGTATTTCCCTTGTAAGATACTTATCTGCACAGCAGTCGTTGATCTCCGAAAAATTGTGCAAGCCAGCATCGTAGCATTTGCGATAATGTGTCCAGTAAATACTTCCTTCACAAAATTCGGGCATAATGCGCTCAGCCTGCTCTTTTTCACGAAGGCATTTATCTCCGAACAGAGCCAAGCAAAGGCTTCTAAAAAAACGAATTGAGTAAAGAGGTTTATACATTGCCTGCATAGACGGTTCCGCTGAGATCAGCATAATAGGTTGATCTCTAAGAGGAAAGCAAAAGGGAGCCGAAGATGTAGCGCCGCAGTCCGTACACTCAGCAATTTCTCTTGTGATAGCTTTCTGATTATCCATTGCTCAAACTCCTTCTTTTTTACCAATTATACATCAAAACAAATTTTTGTACAATATTGACAGATAGTGGAGAATCAACTGTTTTGTAAGCTAAGCGCAAAAGGGCCGACAGGTAAAAATCACCTGTCAGCCCTTGAATCTTAATATTCAATTGAGAGAGTGAATTTACATATCTAACATCAAGTCACCTCAGCATCCAAGATAAAGCCATATACCTTAAAACCCGTGGTACGTTTCCCCAAATCGACCCGATTAACATTGACATAATAGAAACCCCTTTCAAATATGATTAATTTTTTAACCTGAACCAATCTTAACGCTTGGATTGAAAGGGGTCTATTGTGTAAGGGATTCTAAGTGCTGTCTTGGAGAAGATGCTGGACTGAATTAATGTAGAATATACATAACCTCGCACCGATATCCATCTTTAGTATCCATGGGAACGTCAGCTGTTATCAGTCAGCGAGTACTGAACCTCAAGGCCATTACTTGGAGAATATGTCCAACTAACTTCTACTCCATTTCCCGAATATGATTGCATTCCATCTATTGCACGAGTTGATTCCATTCTACTTATTATAGAATCCGGAAGTTCTAGAGATTCATTGACGCCACCAATTGCACCACATGCATCCTCATTAATATAATCATCGATATTCTGAGGATTTGTATCTATTTTTAAACAGGAACCGTCAGGTGTTATAGACGCATAAGAAGAATCACAACACACGCCAAAAACCATCTTAAGAAAATCAGGACCAGTTGTAACCGTAATTGAACATGTATCTGTCATTCCATTCTTTGTAGAAATCGTAATTGTGCAATCGCCTTCAGAAATGGCTTTAATTGCACCATCACTAACCTGTGCAATAGAATCATTAGAGGATTTCCAAGTAACAGTTTTATCTTTTGTATTAGTTGGATTGATGGTATATAAAAGGCTTGCTGTTTTTCCGGCCTGAATAGTTAAAGTATCTTTGCTCAGCCTAATATCTTTTGCTTGTACGCCCCGTGTAATAATAAGAGCTGCAATAATTGCTATAACTGCAGTAGCAACCCCGCCAATAATATAGAAGGGCTTTTTGCTATGAGTTTTCTTTCCTGCACCTGTTGCTGCATCAAGTGTTTCTCCAACTTTATGCCCGCACTTTGAACAAAACAACTGATTTGCAAGAATTTCTGCCCCGCAATTAACACAAAATTTTTGCTCATCTATCTTAGTCACAGCGGATGATTCTGCAACTACCTCCATTTCACTTTGATCAACTTTATCATAAGTATCTGCTCGTTCTATTGATGTTGGTGTTTCTTCAGTTGTTGCTTTTTCTTCCTCATTTGCTACCACATCTGAAGTAGCATCAGGATTGTCCTTTTCCGTTGAAACTTCCTCCTGCTGTTTTGCAGTTTTTTCGCTGTTTTCAAGTGCATCCATAGCGATACCCTCCTATATGCTAAATTGTTTTCAACCTAACTTAATCCTACAATTTGCCTTACCTGTCAAATTTTATCATTTTCAGCCATTTTTTGCAATAACAATACTTAAAAAGCAAACCACATAGCATCTTGTACAATACAAATTCGAAATCGGCCGGCAGGTAACCCCTGCTGGCCTTTTTATATTCCGAATCAGGAGCCAAGCACCATAATATTGAGATAATCAACTAATACGGTACTCCAAAAATATCATTATTTTTCATTCATATAGTGACAGATATGGAAAACAGTGGTAGACTGAAACCAAGTTCATACGGCAACATTATGCCGTTTAGCGAACTGAATGAGTGGAACATCGTCAACGGTACCTACGTCCGTTGGGCCTTTTAGTAAGGTAAGGAGCATTATATATATGGCAATGATAACGTGTACCGAATGTGGTAAAAAAATTAGCAGCAAGGCTACAGCGTGCCCGAATTGCGGATGCCCACTCAGTGATATGGACAGGAATAAAATTACTGATGAACTATTTCTTCAGGAACAAAAAGACTCACTAAACCAATTCCTTTCTTCGATTGAAGAAGTGCTTCATCAGTACGCTACCTTTGAAAACGAATATTATAAATTTTATTTTGGGTGCGTTTCAGTAGGAGCCCCTGAAAAAGATGAACAAGAATGTTTAAAAGACCGTAAAACTTATACAGTACCCATTTTTGCTGATTCTGTTTTAATAGACAAATTTAAAGAGGAAATCAAAACACAAACTTTGTATATCATGGAGGTTGTTAAGTTCACTGCAGATGATAAGATTCTAGTAAATGGTGAATATTATAAAAATGGTAAAAAAAGCGACTCACATTGCACTATAGGAAAAGCATTTCACGACGAGTTTATTTCTTCGGTAATAGAATCACAAAGAGCTGAGAAAGAGAGATTGGAATACATTGATAATAAATACGGCCTCAAAAATTATGATCTAGCTCCACAAGCCTTGTTTGTTAGACAGCCATTTAAAAGACGAATAGATGATCCGATCGAAGTTCTCGCACGAAGCAATGCATTTGTAAATGAAACACTTTCCGTAGGTAGCAGAATTGTCTATTCGAACGGAAACGTTTACATTGGTCAAATGACCGATGGCCTCCGTAATGGTGATGGCGTGCTTTGGTTTGATGGAGGATCAATAGAAGGAAACTTTGACCACGGGGAATTATGTGGTTATTATAAATATATGACTGATCGAGGCGGCATTACTTGGGGAGAATCTAGAGACGGAAAATTTCATGGACCGGCTAAGTTTAAGAACGTATTTGGAACTATTTATAACAGAGTGTATGATAATGGCAGTCTGATCTTTAACGAAATAGATTCATCATGCGTGGACTATTTAAAAAAACTGAATTATGGGGCTCTTATTGCAACAAAGGAGGATATTCTATCTATTAATATTGGTCTTGCATCTTCAGACAACATTGTGAAATGGAGCACAGGTGAAGTGTGCTTAGACGATTCTTTATTAGCAAGTGCTGAACAAGATCAAGTGCTTGGTCTTGCCCTTAATGATTTGCACGATGAAGAAATATTTGGTGGAATAGAAAAGGGCAAGTCGACTAATCAATATGGTTATATATGTCTTGGTTGTCCTGTTGTAAATGCGTTTTACTACGAGAAAGAATCTTCGTGCTTAGAGTTACTTCTTGACATGACCTTTGAAGACCTGCGCAATGTAATCCATCGTTATTCTTATATAGTTTTGAACCCTGGCTACGGCTATCAATATGAATTTAAACAAATCCTTACCGACGAAGAAAGTAAGCAAATAATGGCCGCACAAACCGATTCAGAGGATAACTTTGAAATTGGTACGGGAACTGAAGCTATTAAAAAACTACTTTCATTTATTGATTTAGATTCAATGCTGATAGAATGCGAAGATACAATACGTACAACAAATTCAGAAAAAGAAAAGGCATTAACACTGCAAAAGCAGCAACTAGTCAAAAACCTTATTCGTTACAAGGCCTCTCCTGAATGGTTTGTTCAAACCGTTATTCCAGTTCTGCCGGAGTACATGAGGCCCACGATAAAAAGAATTACTGGCACAATTAGGTATTCGTCAATTGATTACACATATGCAAATCTGCTGGTTTGTTCTCACCGTCTATGCCGTTTAATTAAATTAAATGCTCCTAATTGTGTAATAGATGCTGAAAAGCGAATGGTACAAGCTCATGTGGAAAATTTATTTAACTACGGCAGCATTCCCAATATGTTTAATAGAAAAAATAAAAATGAAGACAGTTTATTTGACTATATTATGGGGTTAAACTAAAACTTGATATTTATGGCAGACCAATTGAAATCCATGTTTATATTAATATAATTCAACTGGTTTGATGACTATTCCGCCTTTTCAGTCGGAATATATTCTACTGCTCTACTTTGGCCCTGATACCACCGCCGTACCAGATAAGGTTGTATAAAAAGTGGCATTTTGTTTTCCTCCTTTCAAAAAATCGGGTATATAGCAAAAGGGCCGACAGGTAAAAATCACCTGTCTGCCCTTGAATCTTAATATTCAATTGTAAGAGTGTAATTTACATATTCCCAGAGATCATACTGCGTTTCTAAATCTAACCTCATGGGGAGCGGCGGAGGTATAAGAGGATACACACAAAAAAAGATAAAAAAATAGTTAAGAACCGATGGGGGATGTCGCAAGGCGACTCCCCCCATCGGGTTCTGTACAGCACGAGCGCAGCGAGGGATGTGCAAACGGAATGCGACAACCCCGAAGGGGGAGTCGCCCTCCGTAACAGGAAAGTTTGATAGGTCTCCCCACAGTTATGCATTACTTATTATCAGCGAAGGACGAAATCACGGCATAGAAGTGAACAAAAAGCCTTGTTTTTTAATAGGAAATCGGCGATATTTAGGGAAATTATGTGTCTCTGCTCCTATATATACTATATGTATATTTATACATAAGGAGCAAGAGCAGTTATTTGCTCCGAGAATCGCTAAAATCGCAAGGATTTCTCTTGATGTTTTGCTAATCTCTTGCCGTGATTTCAGAAATGTAAGCTATAGTTTTGCCTTGTCTTCCCCTAACCGCACAGAAAAGGTCATTGGTATTTGTTAGGTATGCATTTTTCTGTTGAGCGTAGACATCGTATACCTTGTATACTTTAATGCTCTGATCCTATATGCATAGCGTGGAGTATACTAAGTATACGGAAAATACCCTACCCAAAACCATATACTGCAGTTTACATTAGCCAGGCTGATAAGGTTTCTTTTTCGTATGTCCCATATAAATACTTTCGCATGCTTTAGCCACATCAATTGTGCGTCTTAAAAGAACCTCTAGATTGACCAAACTTCTGCATAGTCCCTGTATCCACAAAAGATATGATAACTTTTGGGGCAGAACTTTAAGCTGGCCAAGTCTGGACTCCAATGGTGAGAAATATTAATCGACTCGTCTGACATCAAATCAATAACAGACACCCCTTGAAAAGATGTTAGTATGTATCGGCTGTCTTTACTTATGTCAAGAAAAGTAGTGGGGCATTGTATGTGTCTTTCAAAGCGCAATACCATATGTGAAATCACGCGGTAAATATTTATTCCATCGTATCCACCTGAAACACAGAAGTCCATGTTTGGACTGAATTTTACAGCCAATACGGGCAACTTGTGACAACAAATTTGATCAACCTCCGTAGCCGAAGTCAGGTCCCATACGGCAACAGAGCTGTTCTTGCAACCAGTAAGCAGATATTGGCTGTTGTTGCTTATATCAATAGAGTTCACATGGCTTGCTGTTTCAATATAATCGTAATGCTTTTCGCAATTGCGACCCGTATTATATAGGCAATATATATTGTTAGCTATCTCCTGGGGACCATGTTGGTTCAAAATAGTAGAGGTGTTTGATCCGGCAACAACAATAACCTGTTCATTTGGAGCAAAAAGCGCTTGAGAAGGCGAAAAGTTTAAATAATCCAATTGGTTTTCAATCGCACTGTCATATGAAGTGACAGACTGAAAATCATCCACAGGAAAAACGTTTATATGACAGCTATCATTAAGAACCAGTAATCGTTCTCCGGAACTATCCAAAGATAAGTGAATTGGCTTATCATGATCAGCGCCAGTATAGCATTCGACTAGTTTACCGGTTTTTAAGTCCCATTTTCTAATGCATAAGCCGCCGTGTAAGCCCACTTGACCACATGTAAACACATATTTTTCTTCTGGATCAATGATAGCAAAATTCGTTGTCATCGATGGAGTAGAATAATTGATTTTATACAGTAGTGTGGGTTCTATGATTGGATTCATAACCTATTTTCCTTATCCAGGTATAGTAAGATGCCAATTAAAAAAAACTCTTGAGGGGATTATACAACGAAATTATCTATTATTCAAATACAAAGGAATTCTACCGATCGAAAGGGTATTAAACGATATAAGACAATTCTCAAACATATTTTTTAGAAATAAGTTGACACTTTTTGCTGACACAAATAAAATCACTCGTAATAAAGCGCCAAGCAAAAAGCCTTGAAATCGTTGAGATTTCAAGGCTTTTCATTTGGTGCTCCAGGGGGGATTCGAACCCCCGACACCCTGCTTAAAAGAGTGACTACCCGCGGCCTTGAAACGCCCTGTATTGCTGCATTTGAGCCGAATTCAGATTTTCGAATAGGCCTTATTTTCGGCCCTGAGCTTCACGCGAATGCCTTTTCAACGGCTCCAGCCGTGTCTCGGGGCTGATTTTCCATAAGATGCGTATAAATGTTTAATGTGAGTTGCACGGTAGCATGACCGGCGAGGTACTGCACGGTCTTGATATTTACGCCAGCCAGAATCAGGCGCGTGATATAGGTGTGTCGCAGCAGGTGCGGCGTGACATGGAAATCCAACGAGATTGTGATGGGATGGTTTCGGACTTTATCGCCGACTTTAAGCGCTACCTCGTGCGGCTTCCCATCTGCCCCGATGCGGGTGGTCATTCTGGCCGTGCGCACCGTGATCGGATCCAGCACACGCCGGCGATAAGAAACCATCGACATAGCATTACCCTTGGTGTCAGCGATGACATAATCGCCGAGGGAGCGCAGCGCCTCCTCAGCCAGACATTCGGCCAGCGCTGCAGGCAACGGTATATCGCGTTTTGATGCTTTACTTTTCAGCTCATCGGTAACGATGGGCTGATTCTTTTCCCAGCGTAGGGCCCGCCGAACTGAGAGATATGGTGGTTCGTCATCCAAATGTACCTGATCCCATTGCAGGGCAAGAATTTCTTCGCGCCGAAGGCCAGAATATAGTCCAAGCATAACAAAGGTATAGGCCGGAGTATCTTTGACGGCCATGATCAGTTTCGTCTGCTGTTCCACAGTCAGAGGCTGCTTTTCAGCCGAGGCCGCGCCGCTGGCTTTAAGTTTGCGGCATGGGGAGCGCTGGATCACGCCAGCGTCCTCAGCTGCTTCGAATATTCGTTTCATCGTGGTAACAATTTTCGACTGTGCAGATTTTGACAGCTCGGAGGCTTCCTCCAGCACAGAGAGCGCGTCATCAGACGTGACGTCGTGCATGAACATATCGCCGATCACGGGACAAATATGGTTATTGATAGCGCTCTGGTAGTCCGACAACCGTTTCGTGCTGAGTCCGACGGTGTTTAGCCGATACCAAGTCGCCGCGTATTGATGGACGTAAGGGCAGCCGGCGGCGGAGGCGTCCAGCCTCCATTGCTTTTCCCGGTCTTTTTTTTTATCCTTGACCTCGGCCTTGGTATGGCCATAGATCTTTACCCATTTTCCTGTAGTCGGATTTTTTGCTTTTTTACAGTATAACCCGGTCATTTCGTCGTAGGAAAACTCCGGGGCGTCTTTTCGGGGCATTGATTACCTCCTGGTGTCCAATCTGGACACCTTATTTCTGCCCAGGGCGAAACTGATATCCGCAGTTGAGACAGGTCACCTTGACTTTATTGGCACCAATGCCGCCGGCGACGAGCCCAATACCACCAACCAGAAGCACTCCGGCGGCGGCTTTTCCCACGCCGTATCCGTGCTTTTGCCCAGAGAGAGACGTGGATCCGCAGCGGGGACAGCAGGCGAGGCCCACGGCGCGAGCTTCGGCCTTGCGATCCGCGACGAGAATTTTTTTAGCGCTGGTTGGTTTATGCGGTGTGGCCGTGGGCATCGCCGCTATGGCGTCCGCAAGTTTATCCGCTATGCTGCCAGGCTTTGGCGTGATATCCATGCCGCCGGCCGGTATATCGGGATCTGTGTCTGCGCCAATCTCCGAATCTGCAGCGTACCATTCGGCCTCTGAGGGCTCTGGCGGCTGCTCAACGGCAGCATCGGCCGCGGGTTCCGGGATTACGGGCTCGACGACAGGCGCAAAATGCCTTTTTGTCGACGGCACGGTCACTCGTTTGCGCTTTGGGAAAAGACGTTCGTTGTTTTTCCGGATGCAGGATAGCCCGAAGTTGACGGCTGCCATAATAAGTCCGAAGGTCATACCGTCCCAAGTCTGAGACGCGGCGAGCAGCAGCCCGAAAATGGTAAAAATACATCCTAGCACAAAAAAGATGATGCGGAGCCATCTGGGCATTGTAATCCCTCCAATCAATCCGGCAACGGCGTGTATTCGCAAATAGCATCGAGGACGGCGTCGAGGAGCTGCTGCAGCTCTGCCTGCGGACCCAGGAGTGTAATACGCTGGCCGTCGCAGGACAGGGACAGATCACAGTGATCGGCGCGGCCATTGACCCCGTCGAAGCCAATGCAGTTAATATACGGGAATTGCGTCCACGTTTTCACGCCGACGCCGTTGATAGTGCTGATCAGCAGCCGCTGATCCGTTATGGTGATCGCCGTAGAGACGTCGCGCTTGCCTACGGACGAGCTTCCAAGCCAAGTACTAAGCACTTTTTCGCCCGGGCGCAGCTTCGGCTGTGTCCGGCCTGCTTTATCTCCGGGACCCATCAACGCGATAGTTTGGCTCCGGCAACCGATGCGGCAGCAGCACCTTACCGAAGCAGACGAGATAGGGGACGTCTGGCGGCTCGAGGCGGATATTGGCGTCCTCCCTGCGCGGATTTGCCGAGAGCAGATTGACGCCGCCGGAGTAATCGGTGCAGATCTGTTTGACGTACACGTCGCCGGCGTAGAAAAAAACGCCGACATCAAACTGCTGCAGGCTCACGCCGCGCCGGACATAGACCGTGCTGCCATCCTTGATATACGGCTCCATACTGTTGCCGCGGACATCAACGCAGAAGTCCGCACCACGCGGCGCGTCCTCCGGGTAAGGGATGTCCTCATAATCCGCACCCTGGATCGGGGAGGCCTTGCCAGCGGCCGGACCGGTGAGATATTTGCGGATCTTCGGCAGATCAAGAATATTGTCGCCATCCTTACGCTGGAGTTCCGGCTTGCCCGTAAGGTATTGGCCGTAATTAAGCCACTGGTCCAGCCCGTCATCATTGAGGGCAGCACGGAGACGCGCCATCTCCTGGCCGATCTTGTCGTTGGGATTAAATATAGGAGCAGCAGATGTGGATTTTGGTGCCTTATTATCCAGCAATACATCCGCCGACACGCCAAATATCATCGCAATTTTGGAGATCGTTTCTGGGTTTGGTGTTGCTTCGTCACGTTCCCATTTACCTACAGCCTGCGCGCTGACAAATAATTTTTTGCCAAGATCATTTTGAGATAAACCAGCCTGGCCCCTCAGGCGTTTAAGTTGTTCACCAAACATACGATCACCTCTTTTTTCGTATTAAGAATACAACTTACGGTTGCGCCGGTCAACGAAACTGACCAAAATTGTTGTTGACAACAACTAAAAGTAGCGATATACTGTAAAGCACAACCTAAGGTTGCACCGGAGGTGATGCAATTGTGAATAACTTGAAACAGCTCAGGGAGCAAAAACAGATGTCCCAAGCTGACGTTGGAAACGCGGTCGGCGTTTCAGCGCAGGCAGTCGGCAAATGGGAGCGCGGTGAAGGGTTTCCGCAATGGATTATTGCCCCAAAGCTTGCAAAGCTATACGACTGCACGATCGATGCACTTTTTGCCGATTTGTCGGCCTGATACAGTAATTTTTGCGCAGAAACGGAGGAAAGGCAATGGAGTCCAAATACAGAAATATCTATGAAAACGCGAGACGTGCTGCGGGCATGACCCAGGAACGCTGGGCCGAGGCTATCGGCTGCAGCGTGGACAGCGTCCGGCTCTATGAGTCCGGCCGCGGTTTGCCCAGCGACGATATCGTGATCCACATGGCCGACATCAGTGGGATGCAGTCCCTTTGCGTGACCTATATGCGCGCTAAGAGCAGCTTGGCCGCGATCCTGTTGCCACAGGTCAGCGAACGCACCTTTACCCAGGCCGTGTGCACACTGGTGCACCGGATTTGTGATTTTTCGGCGAAGCACCGCACCGACGACTTGCTGAAGATCGCCAGCGACGGGCATATCGACGATGATGAGC
>Ga0183096_1002678_pt1 | contig 11873 bp, 10 predicted proteins | sample Biomet5_FD_127791 | JGI IMG/M metagenome (GOLD analysis project Ga0183096, IMG submission 127791) | Microbial communities from bioreactor (seeded with sewage sludge) at LBNL, California, USA - Biofuel metagenome 5 (version 2) (version 3) | ecosystem: Engineered > Bioreactor > Anaerobic >...
CCAACCGCTGGGTAACGCCGGTGCGGGTTTGCAGCACGCATACCTGCGTAACGTCCACAGAACGCGACACCGGGTGAAACGCCGCGTCAATCGTAATCGTATCCAACCCCTGCGAAGCCGCCATCAGCGCCGCGCCGGGAGGGTCGGGGGACAGCGTCGCCTGCGGGCGCGGTAACAGTATCCACACCAGCGCGGCGACCGCGACCAGCGCGCCCGCGATGATGCCGATGCGCCAGCTACGTTTCGCCATGCCGCACGCTCCCCACTGCTTAGAACTGGAAATATTATACCACACACGCCGCGGACGTGCAGCCGGACCGCCGGATTGTTACGTTTCACGCCTGACGGCGCGTAGGTATGCAGCGTTTGGGCCGCACGGAGTGACGTTTCACGCTTGATGGCGTACGGATACGCAGTGTTTGGGCCGCCCGGCGTTTTGCCGTGCGGCCCGGATTGTGCGGCTGGTAATGGAAAGGTCAGTCCGCTTTCGCGCCGATCACCGCTTTGATGCGGCGCACGCCCGCGGAGGAGCTTTCTTCTTTCTGGATTTTAAAGGAGACCAGTTCAGCGGTGTTGTTCGCGTGCGGGCCGCCGCAAATTTCTTTGCTGAACGTACCCATGGTGTACATCCTCACCTTTTCGCCGTACTTGCTTTCAAACAGGCCGATCGCGCCTTCCGCCTTGGCGTCCGCCACGGTGGTTTCCACGCAGGTGATGGGGGCTGCGGCGGCGATGGCTTCGTTTACCAGCTTTTCCACCTCGGCAATCTCTTCCGGGGTCATCTTGCGGCCGAAGGAAAAATCGAACCGCAGGCGCTCGGCGGTGATGTTGCTGCCCTTTTGCGCCACTTCGGGGCCCAGCACCTTGCGCAGCGCCGCATGCAGCAGGTGGGTGGCGGTGTGCAGGCGCGCGGTCTGCTCGCTGTGGTCGGCCAGACCGCCCTTAAAAATCTGCTCCGCGCCCGCGTGGCTGTTTTCCTGATGCTTTTTAAAACAGGCCTCGTAGCCTTCCATATCCACGGTCAGGCCGCTCTCTTTGGCCAGTTCCAGCGTCATTTCCACGGGGAAACCGTAGGTGTCGTACAGGTGGAAGGCGCTTTCGCCGTCGATCACGCCGTGCTCCACCTTCTGGGCGATCTTTTCAAACTCGCGGTTGCCCTGTTTGAGAGTCTTGGCGAAGCGGGTTTCCTCCAGCGAAAGCTGCTCCAGCACGAAGGCGGCGTTACGCTTTAGCTCCGGGTACACGCTCTGGTACTGGGCGATAATCACCTTGGCGATCTCGCCGGTAAAATCGTCCGGCAGGCCCAGTTCCATCCCGTAGCGCACGGCGCGGCGGATAAGGCGGCGCAGCACGTAGCCCTGGCCCACATTGGAGGGGGCCATGCCCCGGTCGTCGCCCAGGATGAAGGTGGAGGTGCGCATATGGTCACCCACGATGCGGAATGCCTTGGTAATCGCGGGGCTGTCCCCGTAGTGCTTGCCGGAAAGCTCCGCGATTTTGCCCAGAATGTTTTCAAACAGGTCGGTATCGTACACGCTCTTTTTACCGGTCAGCACGCAGATGGTGCGCTCCAGCCCCATGCCGGTGTCCACGTTCTTCTGCGCCAGCGGCACGTACGCGCCTTCCTGCGTTTTGTTGTACTGCATAAACACGTCGTTCCAGATTTCCAGATACCGGCCGCAGGAGCAGGCGGGGGAGCAATCCGGGCCGCAGGGCTCTTTGTCGGTGATGATGAACATCTCGCTGTCCGGGCCGCAGGGGCCGGTCAGGCCCGCCGGGCCCCACCAGTTGTTCTCCTTGGGCAGGAAGAAAATATGGTCGTCCGCCACGCCGCAGTCCCGCCAGAGCTGTGCGCTCTCCTCGTCGCGCGGGGCGTTCTCGTCCCCCGCGAAAACGGAGAAGGCCAGTTTCTCTTTGGGCAGGCCTAAATATTCGGGGCTGGTGAGAAATTCCCAGCTCCACGGAATCATTTCTTTTTTAAAATAATCGCCCAGCGACCAGTTGCCCAGCATCTCAAAGAAGGTGAGGTGGCTGAAATCCCCCACGTCGTCGATGTCGCCGGTGCGCACGCACTTTTGCACGTCGGTAAGGCGGGTGCCCGCGGGATGTTTGGCCCCCAACAGATACGGCACCAGTGGGTGCATCCCTGCGGTGGTAAACAACACGGTCGGATCGTTTTCCGGGATCAGCGATGCGCTGGAGATAACGGCGTGCCCCTTATCCTGAAAAAACTTGAGAAACATCGTACGCAATTCGGCGGCGGTAGTGGGCTTCATGAGTATTCTCTCCTTACTTTTTCGGCTGTCGCGGGGAACGTCCGGTATGGGGCGCGCATCGCGCGGCACAACAACATATTATATAAGAGAAAGGCGAAAAGTGTCAATATTTCCGGGTTTTTTCTGCGTACTACGACCATTTTTCGGCGTCTTTCCGCATGGTAAATGCGGGGGATTGCTTTTCGGTTGTTTTTGCGTTATCATGGGCAGACACTGACTGGAAAAGGAGCGAAACCGCGATGTTGGAATACAAGTTTGATACCCAACTGCTGATTGAGGGCGAAAACCTGTCCGAGGACGCGATCGGCGAATATATCGACACCCATATCGAAGGGGACTGCCGCCTTGTGGTAGGCGATCCGGACCTGATTAAGGTGCACTTTCATACCAACACCCCGTGGAAGGTGCTGGAATACTGTGCGTCCCTCGGCGAAATCTACGATGTGGTGATCGAAAACATGGAGCGGCAGGAAAACGGCTTGAAAGGCTGATGATATTCGCATTACAAAGAAGCGCCTGTTATATACGGGCGCTTTTTGCCGACGAACCGGGGACCCCTAAAAAATCCTAAAGCAGAAGGGATGATGGCATGAGAACGGAGGCTGCCGTGCGGCGCTACTGGCAGGATGTTGCTCAACAGAACGAGGAAGCCCTGCGGGAGTACTTTACGCCGAACGCCCGTATCCGCTGGCACAACACGGACGAGCAATTTACGGTGGAAGAATTTCTTCGGGCGAACTGCGATTATCCGGGCGACTGGCAGGGCGAGGTAGAACAAATCGTCGCGAGCGGAGATACCCTGATCACGGTTACGCGCGTCTGGTCGAAGGACATCTCCACCCATGCGGTTTCTTTTTTCGCGCTGAAAGGCGAGCAGATTGAAACGCTGGACGAGTACTGGGGCGAGGACGGAGCCCCGCCGCAGTGGAGGCGGGAAATGCGGGTGGGTGGACCGATACACGAATGATAAACTGCGTTGCCCTTTATGGAAAAGCAAACCCGCGCGCCGCTTTGTGGCGCGCGGGTTTGAAATAAAGTCCACAAGGGAAGCATCCCGGCGTCCGCCTGGTGCGGACGCTTTTTATACCCCCGCGATCAGCGCGCGGCCCGTACCTTCCACGGTCAGCGCCGGGCATCGCGCGGGCAGCAGAGCGCTGTCGCCGGGGCGCAGGGCAAGGCTGCCGCAAGGCCAGCGCAGGGTCAGCGCGTCAAGCGCGGTCAGGATGCGGAAGCTTTGCGGATGCGGCGCAAGGGCGATTTCGCCGGTTACGCACAGGCAGTCGAGGGTGAACGCGGGTACGGAGAGTACAGGATGGGTACCGGGCTGCTCCGGGCCGGGCAGGCGGGCGCGCTGGCCGCGCAGCGCAGGGTCTACCACGTCCAGCGATTGTTGGATGTGCAGCTCGCGTTCCCGCCCCTGCGCGTCCTTGCGGTGATAATCCCACAGGCGGTAGGTCACGTCGCTGGATTGCTGGATTTCGTACAGGGTGATGCCGCCGCAGATGGCGTGCACCATGCCGCTGGGCATGTACAGCACGTCCCCGGCGGTTACGGGCACGGCGGTCAGCATCGGTTCCACATCCCCGCCGGAAAGCAGCGCGTCGGCGAGCGCCTGCCGGGTTACGCCGTCTTTGAGGCCGTAATACAGCGTCGCGCCTTCCTCCGCGTGGAGGATCACCCACGCTTCGGTTTTACCCAGTTTATGTTCGTGCGTAAGGGCGTATTCGTCGTTGGGGTGCACCTGTACGCTCAGCTTGCTTTTAGCGTTAAGCAGTTTTAACAACAAAGGGAAAGGTTCGGCATGGCCCGCGCCGGTCAGTCCCTCGCCGGAACGCGCGATCAGCGCGGGCAGCGTTTCGCCCGCGTCGGTGCGACTTTCCAGCCCGGGGATGCAGCTCACCTCCAGCGCCTCGCCGGTGCGTTCATCCGGGAGGGCGCGCCCGTACAGAGTGTTAAGCGCGTCGCCGCCCCACGGGGTCGCGTCGCCGTGGCGGTAGGCGGGGTTCATGTGCATGGGCAGCAGGGGGCAATCATCGGTCAGCGGGGCCTCGAAACAGTGAAAATCGCTGGTGTAGCCGGGAAAGCGGAATGTGCCCGCCTCGCGCACGGTTTCCGAACGGAACAGGGCCAGCGCGCGGGTGTTAAGCTCGTAGGTATCCACGCGGAAGCAATCGCAGCCCTGCCGCAGGCCTTCCTGTTTTGTAAACCTCACCGCGGCGCGCGCGTAACCGTGGCCGGTGGCTTGCGGGTCGATGGCGATGCGGTGCAGGCACACGGGCTTGATGCCGTATTGCCAGCCGATCGTATCATACTCCGGTCCCTGCCCCACGCACACGGCAAACGCACCCACCGGCTGCGCCCCGTCGTAGATCCGGTACAGTTGGCCCAGGCGCACATCTTCCGTCAATATTGCTTCGGTGGGATAACGGCCCCACTCCCACTGCGCCAGCCCCCGGGCGCGCATGTCGGCCACGGCGGTCTGAAATAACGTGAAAATTTCGCCAAGCTGGTCAGCGGTAACCTTTTCAAACATCATGCCGGCATTTCCTCCGTATACATGGAATACAGGTGGGCGTACAGGCCGCCTTTGGCGATCAGTTCCTTGTGGGTGCCCTGCTCCTCCACGCCGTTCTCGGTCAGCACCCAGATCACGGTGGCGTTGTGGATGGTGGTCAGGCGGTGCGCGATGGTAAACGTGGTGCGGCCGACCGAAAGCTTCTCCAGCGATTGCTGCACCAGCCGTTCGCTTTCGTTATCCAGCGCGCTGGTGGCCTCGTCCAGAATCAGGATGGGCGGGTTTTTGAGAAACACACGCGCGATGGAGATGCGCTGTTTCTGCCCGCCGGAAAGCTTCACCCCGCGCTCGCCCACAAAGGTATCGTACCCTTCGGGCAGGGAGCGGATAAAGCCGTCGGCCCCGGCCAGCTCCGCGGCGCGAACCACCTGCGCCTGCGTGGCCCCGGGCAGGCCGTAGGCGATGTTTTCAAATACGGTGCCGCTGAACATATACACATCCTGCTGCACCATGCCGATGCTTTCACGCAGGCTGCGCTGGGTGAGGGTGGTAATATCTTTGCCGTCGATCAGGATGCGCCCGGCGGACAGGTTATAAAACCGGGGGATCAGGTTGCACAGCGTGGTTTTGCCGCCGCCGCTGGGGCCGACCAGCGCCACGCGCTCGCCCGCGTTCACGTGCAGGTTCAGGTCCTTGAGCACCAGGCGGTCGTCGTCGCCATAATGGAAGGCCACGTGGTCGAAGGTGACGTCTCCGCGCACGTCGGTCAGCTCCGTCGCGTCCGGCGCGTCCTGAATGTCGGGCTGTTCGTCCATGATGTGGCAGAAGCGCTCGATGCTGGTCATCCCGTTCTGGAACTGCTCGGTAAACTCCACAATCCGGCGGATGGACGTAAGCAGGGTGCTGACATACAGCAGATAGGCGATGTAATCCGGCGTGGTGATGGATCCGTTGATCAGGAACAGCGCGCCCGCGACCACGACAACAATATACATTACGCCGTCAAATACCCGTGTGGTGGTGGAGAAGCCCGCCATGTACAGGTAGGCCTTGCGTTTTACACGCACGAAATTCTCGTTGCCGCGCTGAAACTTTTCGATTTCCATGGGTTCGTTGGCGAAGCTCTTGACCACGCGGATGCCCAGCAGGCTGTCCTCCACCTGGGAGTTGATCTCTCCCAGCTGATGGCGGCGCTCCTGAAAGGCCTGCCGCATTTTGCGGTTAAAGTATCGCGTGCAGTAAAGCATGATCGGCAGCACCAGAAAGATGATCACCGTCAGCATCGGGTTGATACCGAACAGGATGATGAACGATACCGTAATTTTGATCCCGGCGATGAAAAACTCCTCCGGGCAGTGGTGGGCGAACTCCGTTACCTCAAACAGGTCGTTGGTGATGCGGCTCATGATCTGGCCGATCTTGGCGGTGCTGTAATAGGCGAAACCCAGCGTTTGCAGGTGCTTAAACAGATCGTCGCGCATGTCGCGCTCAATCCACGTGCCCATGATGTGGCCCTGCGCGGCCATGTAGTAGTTGGCGCCCGCGTCGATCACGCGCAACACCATATACATCAGCCCAATTCGCACCACGTATTCCACAGTGAGCGCCGCCATGTTGGTTGCGTCCAGCTGGGTAATGTTGCGAACGATCAGCGGCAGCGCGATATCGCACAGGGTGGTAAGCGCCGCGCAGAAAAGATCAAACAACAGTGTGGGAAGGTATTTTCGGTAATAGGGCGAAAAGCGCTTCAGCAGCGCCGAGGTTTTCATGGTTCGGATTTCTTTCTGCTCCATAACGACTCCCCGGCCTGAACGCGCGGCGGCGCAGGCCGTATGTTTTTATTGATTTTACTTTTTTGCTACTGCGCGCTCGCCTGCATCAGCGACGCCAGTTTGGTAACGGTGGTCAGGTCGGCGGCGTGGGCGGCGGGGCACAGCACCGCGTAGACCGCCGCGGTACCGCGGGCGACCAGGGTTACGGTTGTGTCGCTGTCCATGCGCACGGCGTCCATCCCCGCGAGGGTATACAGTTTATCCACGTTCAGCCGGTAATCGCTTTGCAGCAGTTCCACCGCGGCGGTGGGGCGGATGCTTTCCACGGTGAGGATCGCCCCGTCGGTGAAAGCGTACTGCAGGGTAAGCCGCCGGGCGTAGCCGCCGCGAAACGCGGTATCGAACAGGGTGGCTTTGGTAAGTGTTAACCCTTCGCCGCTCATCGCCAGCACGGGCTTACCGAAATTGGCCGCCAACTGGGTCAGGTCGGCGTCGCCGGTCGCCTGCGCGGCGGCGATGGGTACGCGAATGGTTTCCTCCTGCGATACGGCCTGCTTAGCCAGCTGGTCGTCCTCGCCCGGTTCGCCCATCAGCAGAAACACATACGCCAACGCTAGCGCCAGCACAATTCCCAACGCTGCCAGCGTGCGCCTCACAACGCGTTTCCAACGGGGCGGGGCGATGGGCGCGGGCATGTCGGTCAACGATTTTTGTTTGGGCAGAGTTTCACCCGGCGCGGCGGGGGGCGTGGCGGGTCTGGCGGGGGGGACCCGATCGGGCATGCCCGGCGGAGCGGTGCGGCGAGAGCCTTGCGGCGAGCCCTGCGCGGATGAATGTCGATTCAGCAAAGAAACCTCCTGCGGGGGAATCCCCGCGTGAATTATAAGTGTGTTCTGGTGACCGGAAGCGCCAGCCGGACCGGCACGCGGTCAGCAGTCGAGGGTCACGTTCCGCTCCGCCATCGCCTGCTGCAGCCACTGGGTATCCTCGCCCAGCTGCTGACGGAAGGCGGCGAAAAACGCACGCTTCAGCAGCCCGCGCTGTTCCGGGGTCAGTTCGGTATCGGCGCTGATGGCGGCGAGTATCCGGGCCGATGGTTCCGCAAGGTATTTTGCGGCGCGGCTTTCCAGCCCGAAGCCGAAATAGCGGTGCATATATTGGCTGCTGCCTTTTAAGAACAGCTCGATAAACTGACTGCTCAGGCGCGTAAGGTAACGGGTGAGAAACACGGTCTCATCCCCGCACAAGGCAAGGCAGCGATCCAGATCCGGGTGATGGAACAGTTCGTTTCGCATGGCGGCCTGCTGCTCTGGCGTGAAAGTACGCGGGTCCAGATACAGGTTGAGCAGCCAACTTTTTATCACTGAAAAATCCAGCCTGCGGGGGTTGCGCTGGTAGAGCCGCCCCAGCAGCAGCAGTTCTTCCGCGACAGCCAGGCTGTGCGGGTATTGTTCCTGCGCCTTAATCAGCAGATCATGCCGTTTCACCGGGTCACTCTGCGCGGCGGCCTGCTTAAGCAGCACCTGCACGGCATCGTCTTCCGGTTCCGGCGCGGTCAGCGGCGCGCCGCAGAACGGGCAGAAGGACGCGCCGGTTTCCGGGTTCAGCGTTTTGCCGCAGCGGGGGCAAAGGGTTTCACTCATGCGGGGCACACCTCCTTGGGGTCGAGGCTATGCGCGGTCTGTTTTACCGCCACAGCGCGTTGCTCATATCCGAGGGCATGCGCCAGTCTCCGCGCGGGGACAGGCTGATGCTGCCGACCTTGGGGCCGTCCGGCACGCAATTGCGCTTGTACTGCTGCGCAAAGAACCGGCGCGTAAAGGCCGACAGCTGGGAGGTGACCTTCGCCTCGTCGTATACGCCGTCGAACGCCTGCAGGGCCAGGCGCTTCAGGCGGTCCGGGCCGCTGCCGCTGTCCAGCATATGGTACAGGAAAAAGTCGTTCAGGGCGTAATCGCCGATGATGTCCTCGGTACGCTGGTTCAATTCGCCATCCGTCACGGGCAGCAGTTCCGGGCTGATGGGGGTATCAATCACGTCGCGGCACACGTCCCGTACCGTGCCGCCGAAGTCGTGCTCGCTCAGGTAGCGCACCAGACTTTTCACCAGCGTTTTGGGTACGGAGCAGTTGACGTTGTACATGCTCATGTGGTCCCCATTGTAGGTGGAAAAGCCCAGCGCGGCTTCGCTCATGTCCCCGGTGCCCAATACGATGCCGCCCACCTTGTTGGCGTAATCCATCAATATTTGCGTGCGCTCCCGCGCCTGGCTGTTTTCGTAGGTTACGTCGTGCGTGGCTTCGTCCTGGCCGATATCCGCAAAATGCTGGCGTACGGCCTTTTCGATACCGATCTCCAGCGCGGTTACGCCCAACACTTCCATGAGGCGGTCGGCGTTGGACTTGGTGCGTTTGCCGGTGCCCATGCCGGGCATGGTGATGGCGTACAGCCCCGTGCGAGGCAGGCCCAGCAGATCCAGCGCGCGAACGCCCACCAACAGGGCGAGCGTGCTGTCCAGCCCGCCGGAAACGCCGATCACCAGATGCTCGCAGCGGATGGCGGCAAGCCGGGTCATCAGCCCTGTACACTGGATGCGAACGATCTCCTCCAGATGATCTTCCCGCTCCGCGCCGTCCGGCACGAAGGGCAGGGGGGCGATGGGCCGCAGCAGGCGGCCAGGTTCCGGCGCGGGGGCGGCCAAGCCGGGTCATCAGCCCTGTACACTGGATGCGAACGATCTCCTCCAGATGATCTTCCCGCTCCGCGCCGTCCGGCACGAAGGGCAGGGGGGCGATGGGCCGCAGCAGGCGGCCGGGTTCCGGCGCGGGCGCGGCGATAAGGCACACGACGGTCATGGGCGTTTCACTGCGCGGCATCTGGTGGAAACTGCCGTTGCGCTGGCGCTGGTACCGCAGGCGCTGCACATCGACATCCGCCACGGCGGTATCGCCGGTCAAGGTAAAGCGTTTCCCTTCGGCCAGCGCCCGGCCGTTTTCAAATACGCCGGTATATCCGCAGAAAACCAGGTCGCTGGTGCTTTCGCCAAAGCCTGCGCACGCGTAGGCATAGCCCGCGTACAGGCGCCCGCTTTGCTGGCGGAGCAGCTCCCGGCGGTAGTTCTGCTTGCTGACCAGCGCGTTGCTGGCGCTGGGGTTCACGATCACGTCCGCGCCCTCCACGGCATACTGGCTGCTGGGGGGGATGGGCGTCCACAAATCCTCGCAGATTTCCACGGCAAAGGTAAAATCACCGAAGTCAAACAGCAGGTCCGGCGCGAAGGGGCAACGCACCCCATCCTGCTCAAATACGGGTTCCGCCTGCGCTGCGCTGACAAACCAGCGGGTTTCGTAAAATTCGTTGCCGTTGGGCAGATAGGTTTTGGGCACCAGGCCCCGCACCTGCCCGCCCTGCAGCACCGCCGCGCAGTTGAAAAGACGGCTGCGCTGGTTGATGGGCAACCCCACCACCACGGCCATATCCCCGGTCTGCGCGGCGATGGCTTTCATGGCGGCGAACGCCGCGCGCTGTACCGGCTCCCGGCGCCGCAGATCGCCCCGCGTGTAGCCGGTGATGCACAGCTCCGGAAACACGGCCACCCGCACGCCCTGTGATTCCAGCGCGCGCATCCGGGTGATAATTTCTTCCTGATTCTTTTCCACGTCGCCCAGATGCACACGCAGACTGGCGGCGGCAACGCGGGCAAAATCGCCTGACATCAAATGGATCTCTCCTTCGTGGAAACGCACAGTATAACTATGTTAATAAGCCTTGCAGCAACTCTTTCGTCCGCTGGACAGTCCGGAGAAGCGGTATAACCCGGATTGCTTGTCTTTCGCGGACGTTCTTCCGTCCCACACCCAGAGGGGGAGGTTGGGAGGGGGACCGCAGTCTCCCAGGCCCAAAGCGAGCTTTAGCGACCGCCCCAAAGGGAGCATCAGCGACCGTCCCATAGGGGGAGGTTGGGAGGGGGACCGCAGTCCCCCAGGCCCAAAGGGAGCTTTAGCGACCGTCAGGGTACTTTGATGAGCATGGTTTTCTGCTCGTCCATTTCCACTTCCAGCAGCTTGTCCTTTTCCAGCGCCTTCAGCACGTCGCTGAAACGCTTGTAGCCCAGCGCGCGCTCGGAAAAATCCGGGTAGGCGGCCTGGATGTCGGCCTTGAGGATGCTGGGGTTGATGCGATCAAAACCACCGTCCTTGTAGCGCTGGAGCTGGTCGCGGAAGGCGTCCTTCCAGTTTTCCTTGGTGATCTGGGGGGTAACGGCTTCTTTGGCCGGCTGACCCAGCGATACCATCACGTTAAAGTTATCGTTGCGGATGCGCAGGTTGCCGTATTGGTGGGCCAGCTTGTCCAGCAATTTCAAAAAGGTGGTGCAGCCGAACGCCTTTTCGTTAAAATCGGGGCGCAGGCGCAGCAGGATGCCTTTCAGCTCGCTGGCGTACAGCTCGTCCTGATCGGTCTGTTCGTCCAGAATGCTTTCGATCAGCTTGTTCAGTTCCTGCTCGTCCAGCGGCTCCTTATCGGTGGCCGGGGTTTTCTTTTTATCTTCGGGCTTGCTGCGGGTGCGAACGCCGACGTTCTCCAAAAACTGGAACTCGTTGCACGCGTTGATGAAAATGGTGCTGGCGGCCTCGCTGCGGCTGATGCCCAGCACAAACTTGCCCATGCTTTTCAACCGCCCGACCAGCGGCGTGTAGTCGCTGTCGCCGGACACGATGCAAAAGCTGTTGATGAGCGGGTTGGTATAGGCCACTTCCAGCGCGTCGATCACCAGCAGAATATCGGCGTTGTTTTTCTGGCTGATGCCGTAGCGCAGGCTGGGCACGACCGTGAAGGTGTTGCTCAGCAGCACTTCCTTCAGGTCGCTGTACTGGTCGGTATAACCGTATACCTTGCCCAGCAGGATATCGCCGCGAATCTTGACCTTTTCCAGCACGCTTAACAGCGTGGACACTTTCGCGCCGCAGTTTTCCAGGTCTACGAAAAGGGCGAATTTGGATGTTTCCAGAGAAAATCTCTTCTTTCTATATTGAATCGGTAAGGAAAGGTAAAAAAGGCGTCTGCACGCCTGTGTTAAATACGGAAGGTGAATTTGTCGCCGCGAATCCACTGCCGGCTGGTATGCAGGGGGCGATCATACTGGTCGTATACCGTTTCGTCCAGCAGCAGCAACGCTTCGCCGGCGGCGGTGGCCAGGTAGCGGCTGACCGCGGGGGTGGCATGCCCCAGCGAAATATCATGCGCGGCGCGGCTGGGCAGCAGCCCGTGCGCGCGCAGCAGCGAGTACAGCGAGCCGGGTTGCGACTCCTGC
>Ga0183096_1002686_pt1 | contig 11850 bp, 9 predicted proteins | sample Biomet5_FD_127791 | JGI IMG/M metagenome (GOLD analysis project Ga0183096, IMG submission 127791) | Microbial communities from bioreactor (seeded with sewage sludge) at LBNL, California, USA - Biofuel metagenome 5 (version 2) (version 3) | ecosystem: Engineered > Bioreactor > Anaerobic >...
TGCGGTACACATTGTGGATAAAGGGGCGTTGATTGCTTGTTTCGCAAAAGATGTTCCTGAATCGGTCATAATCGAGATGGCCAAGATGTCGCCTGAACGTGTGGTTTTCAGGGATGATTGTTTTAAGGACAGTGTGGCAAGAATCAATGTCGAACAGTTGTTCAAGCATTATGACCCGATCTATAAAAACGGCGTTTTGAAGGTAATCTGATGGCACTGACAATAAAATATAAAAATCAGGAATTTCAGAATGAGGCTGCCGAGGCAGTTTGTTCCGTTTTCAAAGGCCAGAATTATATTGATGGGTTCTCTTTTTTGCATGATTTTGGGAATATCGGGGGGAATGAACTCCCGTGGGCGTCTGCAGTCGGCTTCAAAAATGCACCTCTAATTCCGTCATTGGACAGAGCTGCCTTGTTGGCTAACATACAAGGGGTCCAGTCGAAATACAACATCCCCCTTTCTCAGAGAATTGAAGGAAACGGGCTTAACCTGACGGTACAGATGGAGACTGGAGTCGGAAAAACCTTCACCTACATCAAGACCATGTATGAACTCAACAAACAGTATGGGTGGTCTAAGTTCATCGTCATTGTCCCCAGTATTGCCATCAGGGAAGGCGTCTATAAGAGTTTTCAGACGACCGAGTCGTATTTCAAGGGTCTTTATCATAAAACGATACGATTCTTCATTTACAATTCCTCAAAGTTGACGGACATCCAGAATTATTCCATGGATAACGAAATCCATGCGATGATCATCAACTATCAGGCGTTTTCCGCACGCGGAAAGGATGCCAGACGAATCTATCTTGAACTGGATTCTTTCCAAAGTCGTAAGCCGATTGACGTCATAGCACAGACAAACCCTATCCTAATCATCGACGAGCCACAGTCTGTAGAGGGAAAGGTTACGAAGGAAATGATACCAACCTTCAACCCGTTGTTCATCCTTCGTTATTCGGCGACGCCAAGGGAAGCCTTCAACATGGTTTATCAGTTGGATGCTGTTGAGGCCTTCAATAAGAAGTTGGTGAAGAAGATTGCCGTGAAAGGCATTGAAGTCGAAGGTTCGACGGCTACGGAAGGGTACCTTTATCTTTCTCAGATACTAGTTTCCCAGAGCAAGGATCCCCAAGCACGTATTTGGCTTGATGTTCAACAGGGCAATGGGCTGGTGAAAAAAGGCAAGGTATTTTCAAAAGGGGATAACCTTTATGATTATTCCGGTCATTTGGAAGAATACCATCATGGTTACACTATAACGGAAATCAATGGATATACCCAGAAAGTTTCCTTCATCAATGGGGTTTCTCTTTCTGTTGGGGAAGTGACAGGTACCCAAGATGAATCCATCATCCATCGCATCCAGATACGGGAGACCATCAGGACACACCTCGAGCGAGAAAAAGAATTATATTCCAAGGGGATAAAGGTTCTTTCATTGTTCTTCATTGACGAGGTCGCAAAATACAAACAGTACATCGATGGGAAAGAGACGAACGGTGAGTATGCCGATGAGTTTGAGCAACTTTACAAAGAGGAGGTTGCTTCTTTCCAGCAGGATTTGGATTCTTCAAAATACCAAGACTATTTGAATTGGTTGTCCGACAAGAAAGTCCATGCGGGATATTTTGCCATCGACAAGAACAAGCATCTGGTCAACCCATCCTTCAAGAAGACAAAAGAGGGTGATGAGGTTTCCGATGACCTCGACGCCTTTGATCTCATCATGCGGAACAAGGAAGAATTGTTGAGCCTGCAGAATCCTGTCCGGTTTATCTTCTCTCATTCAGCCTTAAAAGAGGGATGGGACAACCCCAATGTATTCCAGATTTGTACGTTGAAAAAGAGTTCTTCCGATGTACGGAAGCGGCAGGAAGTCGGTCGAGGATTACGTCTATGCGTCAACCAACAAGGAGAACGTATGGACGAGGAAGTGCTTGGTGTCCAAAAAGTACAAGTAGTGAACATGCTTACCGTTATCGCCAATGAAAGTTATGACTCGTTTGCCAAGGGATTGCAGGAAGAGATTGCGGAGGTGTCTGCTGACCGCCCTCAGAAAGTTAAACCGAAGCTTTTCTCTGGAAAGACGTTGAAGGGGGATGATGGCACAATAATAGCGCTTGATGAAGATCAGGCATTGGAAGTGTATGAGGACCTGAGGGATCGGCACTATATAGAGAAGGATGGTTCCTTGAATGTCTCGTACACCTCTTCCGTGGAGCAGGGTACTTTCCAATTAAGCGATCCATACCAGAAATACATTGTATCAATCGAGAAAATACTTGATAGCGTGTTGAATGCAAAAGCTATGATGCCTGAGAATGCGTTCAGTCAAAACATCGAGATGAAACTGAACAAGGAGCGATTCAACAGCAAGGATTTCCAGACATTGTGGGGTAAGATCAAGACGAGGACCATCTATCAGGTTTCTTTTAATCCTAAAGAGTTAATTACAAACAGCATTCATTCTTTGGACGAAAAACTCCATGTGGAACCTTTGGTCGTGAGTGTTACCTCGGCTGTCCAGAAGAATAAAACTTCGAAAGAAGAACTTGAAGAAGGAAATGCATTTGGAAAAAAGACGATAAAGTCAGAATCAGTGCAAGGTGCCGCAAATGATTCGGTAAAGTATGATCTTGTAGGAAAATTGGTTGATTTGACGACAATGACACGAGGGGACATCGTGAAGATACTCAAGGGTATCAAGTCTTTCACTTTTGACCAATTCAAACAGAATCCAGAAGACTTCATTCGAAAGGCAAGCGTTTTAATCAACGACCAGAAAGGTTCCGTCATCATCGAACATGTTGACTATCACAAAATAGACGAATCTTTTTCTGATGAGATTTTCACAGACTATTCCCTGCGGGGCCAGTATGGCAAGAATGCCATGGATGCACAAAAGGGGCTGTATGATTATCTTGTCACGGATTCCGATGTCGAAAAACGGTTGGCGGAAGACATGGATGCTCATCAGGAAATCAAGATGTATGTAAAGTTACCTTCAGGTTTCTTTATCGATACTCCCGTCGGTAATTACAATCCCGATTGGGCGATCGTCTGTGATGAGAAACAAGTCAGGCATGTCTATTTCATCGCAGAGACGAAAGGCAACAATTCACAATTGGAGTTGCGGAGGATAGAGAATACAAAAATCAGTTGTGCCCGAAAGCATTTCAAGGAGATTTGTGGCGATGCCGTCACCTATGATGTCGTGTCTGATTACAGACAATTGCAAAACATTTTGCTTGGATCGTAGACCAAATTCATCAATGGTGACACGGTATTTGAAAAGTATTTGGAGGTACACGTATGGTTTTCATTTTAAGCAAGAAAGGTTTCGATAGTTCGAACGGTGGTATCCCGAGTCCTGCCTTTGCGCCGACCAAAAATGAGACCGGTGAGGAGCACTATTATCCCTACCTCAGTCTTCCCATCCCATATAGTGAGAATTACTGTGGTCCAAAAGGTAACAAGCTTACCTATTCGGAAATCACCAAGGGGCTTGTACTTCCCGGGCCAAAAAAACAAATGTCCCATCTGATTTGCGATTTGATTGGAAGAAAGTATCTTTGGATAAATGAAAAGTCTTCGACCCGATGTGTCTGTGATGCGTATTGCCACTACGATCCCATGCTTGATCGATGGTGGAAAAAAAGGAAAGAGGACGATGGGTTTGAAGCTGGCTTAGGCCAAACAGGATCATTCGCTTCTTCCATAGATGACGTTTTGAGCAAGAATGACGGAAAGGAAGATGTCGTTTTCCTTTTCTGGGGATTGTTCCACGAAGCAACATGGGACAATGAGAATGAAGCATACACCTTTATAGACGGAAATGACTTTTATGCCATTTGGGGATTCATGAAGATTTGTGGTACGATTCGTACAATCCAGGAATTGCAGGATCATCAGTTTATTAAGGAACATCATGCCCATGTGGAAATGTTGCCGGATGGAGTTGTTCCAAAAGCTAAACAGGAAGTCATTTATTATTCAACAGAGGGCAATGATTGGATTGGCGATGAATCATTTCCTCATTATGGGGTGTTTTCATATGACCCGAAAGATAGGGATAAGAATGAAGGTCTAATTTTAAGCACGAAAGAAGGCACAAGACCAAGAGAATGGAAATTGCCCCCATGCTTCAATGGAAGTCTTTCTCATCAAGAATCCAAAGCTGATGCAAATGGCAGAGAAGATACTCCTTTCACTATTTCTAAAAGAGCTCAGGAATGCGTATTGACAGGTGAAAACTATGGTGATTGCAATTCTTACCTTTCTAATATCTTCAAACATGGAATAGACACCATACAGCCAGACAAAACCAATAGTTAACTCAAACTTCGCACTTGAGAATTAGAGTTTAAAAAGAGCTGAAAACCGGGTCAAAATATCACTTAATTATTTATAATACATGTACTTGTTTTTCTAAATGTGCTATAATGATTCCCATGTTCTTCACATATGGTACGCTACGATGCATAAGCCTCATTCCTCCGAGTCCTTTTTCTTCGAGGATTTGAGCCTTACCGATTGTAGAGTTGCAAATTATCCAAGTGGGAAACGAATGGAATCTTACGAATAATCTCATTGCGAGTTGAAAAAACCATGGTACAATTTACGGAATAAACAAGTAACCCTAGATAAAGGAAAAGGGTGAAGAACTCCCCTACGAAAGATTGTTCTCCACCCCGCACATTAAATGCTCCTAAAGATTGCAATAGAACCCAACATTTTTCAAGTACGCGACGATGAGGGGCATCCGGAACATGATGTATTCGGGGCGTTGTACTGTCCCGTTTGCGGCTCCTACCTGCATGGGCACGGATGGAGGAAGCGAAGCCATTTCGACGATTCCGGTCATGGCATCGAGATATGGGTGCACCGTTGCCTTTGCCCCAGATGCAGGAAATCGTACACGGTCCTGCCGGAAGGGGTCGCCGTCCTGAAGAGATACAGCCTTGAGACGGTGAGGAGGATGCTGCGCCACAGGGCCATGAGCGGGTTTTTCTCAGGGAAAGGCGAGGTGCCCCGGTTCCTGCAGCGCTCCTGGTGGAAGCGCTTCACCGACAGGATACGTGCGGGTCCGCAGTTGCCGGCCACGGATGTGGCGCTCTCCAAGATCATCGCGCTGGGGCAGGTCGTGGCCTCGCCTCTGGGCATAACGTCGCTGGAAAACCGCGAGGATCTGGTGGCCTGGTGGCACTCTTCGCCGCCATCCCACCACCGATTGCCGGTACTCGTGACGGCCCGGATGCTCTACGCTCCCCCGTAGGAGGCCTTGGGGCAAAATGACAGAGACGAAACAGGAGGCGGTGGCGTTTTTCCGCTATGCGCTCATCCATCCGATGCTCGACCCGGAGTGCGTCGGGAAGCGGCGCACGGACTATACGGCGTCGGTGGAGGGGAAGGAGCACGACATACCGTTCTCCACGAGAAGGTACGTCCGAGAGGGGACGCTCATCACGTGGCTGGGCCGGTACCGGAAGTACGGCATCGAGGGGCTGAAGCCGAAAAAGAGGAAAGACAGGGGCGAGTCGAGGAAAATCGGGCCGGAGCTCGGCGCGGAGATCCTGAGCGTGAAGAGGGAGCATCCGGAGATGACGCTTGCCGCCGCGGTGCAGAAGGTGGAGACGGAGAAACCGGAGCTGTGCGTGGAGCCGGTGCCCATGAGCAGTGTGTACCGTTTCTACAACGGGAGCGGGGCCGCTGACAACGGGAACGGCGACGGGAAGGACCGTAGGCGATTCGAGATGGAGCACTGCAACGACTGCTGGATGCTCGACGCCATGGACGGCCCCCGGGCGGTCTGCGGGAACGGCAAGGAGCCGAAAAAGACCCACTGTTTCGGCATCATCGACGACAAGAGCAGGCTTGTGTGCCACGCCGAGTTCTATCCGGACGAGAAGGCGGAGAGCCTGCTCGACTGCATGTGGAAGGCGTTCAACAGACGGGGGCTCCCCCGCATGCTGTTCACCGACAACGGCTCCGCGATGCGTGACGCCAGGCTGAAGCTCGGCTGCGCCGACCTGGAGATCCATCTTGCGTACTCCCGGCCCTACACGCCACAGGGAAAAGCAAAGATCGAACGTTTCTGGAGAACGCTGCAGCAACAATTCCTGCCTACGCTCCCCACTGAGCCGCTCACGCTTTACGAGCTCAACAGACGGCTCGACAAGTACATCGACATGTACAACAAGCGTGTCCACTCGACCATCGGCATGGCGCCGATCGAGCGGTTCATGGACGACCTGAAAGGGGTGCGTCCGGCTCCTCCCGAGCTGCCGAAGCTGTTCCGCAGGCGCATCGAGCGGAAGGTGAGCCTGGCGCGGACGGTGAGCCTGGAAGGGACGCTTTTCGAGGTGCCGCTCGGCTATGCCGGGAAGAGGATCGAGCTGCGCTGCCTCGACCTTTCGAGCATCGAGGCGTTCCACGACGGCAAGAGCATCGGCTTCCTGAAGCAGGTGGACCTCATCGGCAACTCCCTGGCGCACCGCTCGGGGAAAAAGGAGGCGCGTGATGGACAGGCAGACTGACTTGAGGGTCTGGTTCGGCCTCAAGAGGCAACCGTTCGCCCCCATACTGAAGCCGGAGGACCTTTTCCTTCGTCCGTGCATGGAGAAGATACGGGAGGAAATAGAGTTCGCCGTGGGGAACTCGCTCTTCTACACCGTCATCGGCGACGTGGGGGCGGGCAAGAGCACGGTGATGCGCTACTCGCTCGCCAGCCTTCCGGAGAAGCGGTACACGGTGCTGCCCCTCATCGGGGGCAACTGGTCGTTCGTCGAGCTGCTGCGGCAGTGCATGGCGTGCATGGGCATCTTCACCAGGACGACCCAGCAGTCCACCATGCTCAGGAGCATCTACGAGGGCTACGCCGCCATAAGGGACGACGGCAAGACGCCGGTGATCTTCATCGACGAGGCGAACCTCTTCCAGCAGGACGTGTTCAACCAGCTGCACCTCCTCTCCCAGCAGGAGCTGAGGGACGGGCGCGTCACGCCCATCGTGATGTGCGGCCAGGACAGCCTCTTCGACCGGCTGAGGAGCCCGTTCAGCAAGCCGCTCCTGAGCAGGATAATCAACGGCCACAACCTGTGCGGCATGGAGCATGACGAGACGGCCCACTACGTGACGCACCACATCCAGAACATCGCGGGCGGCAGTGACGACATCTTCGGCGAGACATCGCTGATCGCCGTCCACCAGAGCGCGGGGGGCATACCGAGGCGCATCAACGAGCTGTGCCTCCTCTCGATGAGGGCGGCGATGGAGGCCGGACAGCATTCCGTCTCCGCGGAGAACGTACGCCAGGCGAACAAGGCCTGGTGGGAGAAATGACAAGGAGGTCCAGGATATGGACAACAAAAGGAAACAGAAGATGATTCATGACGCAGGACCGTCCGGGGGGCTCGTGCAGGCATACATCCCCGGAATCGTCCTTGAGGAGAGGGACCCGCTCACGTCGCCGGACGTCGTCAGGGTGCTCGAGTTCGACCGGCTGGTCGTCATGACGCTCTCCGTCATGGCGCCCGGACGGCGCGTCACGGCGAAAGGCGTCTGCAGGCTGGCCCTCCGGCTGATGGGCGTCAGGGAGGCGGACATCGGCGACGCCTTGGGCGAGAGGATGGCCCGCCTTTGCGGCCCGGAGCACATCCGGCGCTCACAGGAGGTGGATGATGAACGGTTTTTCTGAGACGGAAGTCAGGACGATGAAGGCAGCCGTGCTTTCGGAGCTCTACCGGTCGCTGAAGGAGGAGGACCTCCTCGACAACTTCGACAGCGAGATGCTCGACGGCATGGCCGATGGGCTGGCCTCGACGGTCTCCGGCCTCTTCGGGAAGAGCCCCATCCCGGAAGATTGCCCGGAATGCGGGGAGCTCCCGGCCGAAAGCGACCTGTGGAAGACCCTCGATTACGACAGGAAGGTCATCGAGCTCTATTTCGCATCGGTGGAGGAAAACGGGCTTCCCGCCCGTGACCGGCACTGCCTCATCTGCAGGATGGCGGCCCGCCTCTCGGAGAAAGGCATGCCGCCTTACGAAACGGCACCCATAGAAATGAGGATGCAGGCGCTCATAGGCCTTGTTCCGGACAACATGCCTTTCTGATCTTCCCTTTTCCATTCCCATACCGCCAGGCCCGACAAGCCTGGCTTTTTTATCCGCACAAAATTCCCATTTCAGGGCACCTCACGGTCCTGGTTCCAATGCGTCTCAGAAGACCCCATCGGATGGTTTCCTTGCACTTGATTATTCCGAAAATCCCTTCACTTGATTATCTCGCAAAAAGGGCTCTGGAAGAATTCGAAAAACAACAGCCATCCTTGAGCATGAGTTCAACCTGCTCAAGGAGAAGTACGAGCTGCTGAGGCGCAACCGTTTCAAGGCGTCCAGCGAGGTGGTCGCCACGGAGAATCCGTCGCAGCCCGACATCGCCGGGCTGTTCGACGACCCCGAGACCGAGCTTCTCGCCGGCCTGGTCGACGCCGTGCCCCAGGCGGGGGACAACGCCGAGGACCTGAAGGAGAGCCAGGTGCGCTCCTACGTCAGGAAGGTGTCACGCAACAGCGTCATCGAGCTGCCCGCCGACACTCCGGTGACCGTGGTGGAGAAAAAGACGGACCCGCCGAAATGCGGCCGATGCGGCGCCGTGATGGAACGGACGGGGACGCTTTCCTATCTCTCCCTGGTGAGGACGACCAGCTATTCGATCGTCGAGACCAGGGTCCCCCAGTTCCGGTGCCCGTCCTGCGAGCCGGACGAGGGGGACGGCGACCGGATCACGGTCACGCCGCCCACGGGCAACATGCTGGAGGGATGCGTGTGCGACCCGCTCCTTCTGGCGAACATCATCAGCAACAAGATGGCCCTCGGCCTCCCCCTTTACCGGCAGGAGCAGATGTTCCTGCCTGGAGGGGGCGGGCTGACGAGGTCGACGATGTCGGCCTGGATCATGAGGGTCGGGCGGGTCCTGGCGAGGAACCTGCTCCCCGCGATGGAGAGGAGGCTCTCGCGATACCCGATGCTGAACGTCGACGAGACGACGCTGAAGGTGCTCGACCTCTACGACGAGGACGGGAAACTGAAGGGGCGCTCCGCGAGGAGCAACGCCTTCATGATTGTCCGGGCGGCCTCCGACGGCGGGGGCGGGACAAGAATGGTGCTTTTCACGTTCCGCGACAACAGGCGGAACGGCACGCTCACGGACATCCTCTCCTCCTATTCGGGCGTTGTGCAGAGCGACGGCCTGGCCGGCTATGTCGCCGCGCAGAAGACGAACGGTTTCGTCCATCTCGGCTGCATGGTCCATGCGAAGAGGAAGAGCAACGAGGCGAACGGGAACAGGAAAAGCGGCCCCGCGAAGGAGCTCCTCGACCTGTACGCCGAATTCTTCCACGCCGAAGGAGAGGTCACCGATGAGTTCCGCTCCGGAAAGTACACCCCTGAGGAGTTCGTCAGGATCCGCAGGGAACGGCTCACGCCCCGTCTCGACGCGCTCAGGAGTTTCCTTCTCGCCATGACTTCTCCGGTTCCCGGCACCAAGCTTGAGACCGCCAGGGATTACCCGCTCGAGAGATGGGACAGCCTTGTCAGATTCCTCGACTATCCGTTCGCCACAAGTTCGAACCAAAAAGCCATATGCGCAAGAACAGAAAATGCGCAGGAACTGACGGGAAACGCAAACCACGATGCGCAATCGGCTTTCGCCGTCTGAATCCTGCGCATATCCTTTACCGCTAAGGGTCCATCCCTGATACTTGAGCCATAAAAGGAGCGGCTCAATATGAAGTATCAGTATTATGACGATGCGGTCGGAACGTTGCAGGAGAAACTGACCAGGCAAGGGAAAAGCATGTGCGTACTCTACTCTTTCAAAAAAAGCACGGGAGAATTGAGAGAGTACATGGAATCCCAAGGGAAGGATTATTCCCCGGGAGTGGCCGCCGAATGGCTGGACACCATCAAGGCAGGGCTTTCCCGCGAGAGGTTCAAACAGTTACGCCATCCTCAGTTCCTCGTTGCCTCCCTAATCTACGGCGACGACATGATGAAATTTGTTTTTTACCCTGAAGCGCAATCGAATTATGATAAGTTACCGGAATGGGCATGCCACTCCATAGACGACTATCTTTACCAAGCAAGTACGGTACAGCACTGCCTTTCAGGACTGAAAACCGGTGTGGGAACATTCCTGTTGCGGCTCGTCAAACGGTCCGGCACCAAATCAGTCAGGGACATATCGTGGATGGATGTGGTTTGGTACAGGGAGGAATATGAATATGTCAGGGGAGTCCATACCTACCTTGAATATCTTGAGTGGGATGGTTTGTGTCCTCCTTATCTTTCCTGCGGATACAACAAAGTCTTTGCGCCGAGGATCATCATCATCAAGGAACCAGAACAATCGGTCGATGATGAGAAACGGTACGATCTCCGACAGTATCACGATGCGCACCAGGAATTGCTGGGATATCTCAAAGGGCATCATTATTCAAAATCAATCATCAAGGGCGCTGATTCCTCTCTCAACGAGTTCGGCCTGTTCCTTCTGGCAAACAATCTGTCCTGCTGTGACAATGTAGCCTCAGCGTACATCAGCACCCACAAGGCGAGGATTGGTAAATGCGAGAAGCTGTTCTCCCGTCCCATATTCCTTGTGTTGGAGATACTCAAGAAAGGATTCTCTTCCACTTTCCCAATGGTGTACCGATCCTCTGATGCGGGCAAGATTCCCGGTTGGATATCCACCGAGGCCGACGCCTACATCGAAGAAAGGAAAGCCCACCATATGGCTGAGTCGACCATTCTGATGGACTATCACTCGATCCTGCGGTTCGCTTCCTTCCTTGAAGGAAAAGGTTGCCGTTCCGTCACGGACATCACCATCCCCCTCATCAAGGAGTTCAACCTATACGACAAGCATGAAACGATAGCGGGGAAACAGGCATACAACAGACGCATCAAGGGTTTTCTCTGTTTTTTAGGCGACAAAGACCTTGTCCCTGGCAACTATTATCTTGCACTACCGACAATCTCATCATCAAAGGTAAGGCCTGTGGTGACACTGAGCGACGGGCAATACGACAGAATCATAGACTACTGCCACAAACCCGATACAAGGCTTCTTGACTCTGCAATCCTCCTTACGGCATTGGAGACCGGTCTCCGCGTCTCCGACATGGCAGGACTCCGGATTCAGGACATCGATTGGGACAACGCGACCTTATCGATAGTGCAACGGAAAACAAGGGTCCACCTCAGGATTCCCTTCACTACAGGGGTTGGAAATGCAATCTGGCGATACTTGAGGGAGGAACGGCCCGACATTCCCGATGACCATGTGTTCCTGTATCCTCGTGCGCCTTTCCGTCCCGTCGGCGGGAGCATCGTGAGGATCTGCATGATGCATGCGTTGAAGACGCATGTCGGCGGAGGCCATATAACAAGGAAGACGTTCGCCTCACGTCTCCTTAGGAATGAAAGCCCTGTTTCCATAATCTCAGACCTGCTCGGGCACCAGAGCGATGCAACCATTGACCCGTATCTCGACACCAATACGACCATGATGCGTGAATGTGCCCTGCCGCTGGCTCAACTTGACCCTTACAAAGGAGGCCTGCTGTGAAAAACATGCCATTCCGCTCAAAGTTGGCACCTTATATTGAGGGGTTTCTTTCGGAAATGGATGCATGCGGCTTCCATGTGAAACCCTACGAGCTCTATCTTCTGAGATTCGACTCTTTCGTTTGTGATAACGGATTCGATGAAGGCCGACTGTCGAGGAAAGCAGTTGAAAAATGGGAGATCCAGCTGCCCACCGAAAACCTGATCACAAGGAATGA
>Ga0183096_1002689_pt1 | contig 11840 bp, 14 predicted proteins | sample Biomet5_FD_127791 | JGI IMG/M metagenome (GOLD analysis project Ga0183096, IMG submission 127791) | Microbial communities from bioreactor (seeded with sewage sludge) at LBNL, California, USA - Biofuel metagenome 5 (version 2) (version 3) | ecosystem: Engineered > Bioreactor > Anaerobic >...
CTCGGAATACATGAAACAAACGTGTTGTCAATACATATTTGATGCGTAGGTCGTAGGCATAGAGCGAAGCCCGTTGAAAAGAAGTGGGTTCCCCCTGTACTGTTTAGTTACCGAGCCAAACAACAGGAGAAGAACCCACATGGCATATACTATCACAATCCCCTCGACATTAGAAGGATTCACCAACACATCGACGAAACAGGTACCGACGACCACAGGAAGGGAGATGTTCCTCATATCGGGCAACCTTGCGACACATGAGGAAGAGAGGGTCTGCCCGTCCTGCGGGAAGCGGATGCACGTCAACGACGGTTTCCCCGTCACGCTGAGGCACGTCAGCATCGGCGACACGCTGACCACGGTCAGCTTCTCCAAGGAGCGGTACCGGTGTCCCCATTGCGGGCAGACGTCATACCAGGGCGTCCCCTTCCAGGCGCAAGGGCACAGGATCACCGTCCAGCTGCTGCGCTATACCGAAGGCCTGCTGGCGTGGGGGTTCACCAACAAGGCGGTCTCACGCATCACCGGGCTGGGGCAGAACACGGTGAAGGACATCGACCTGAAGAGGCTCAAGGACAAGTACACCACGGACGGTGTGCACCTGAGGAAACCTGAGAAGCAGGCGAAGTTCCTCGGCATTGACGAGTTCAAGCTCCATGACGGGCACAAGTACGCCGTCGTCATCGTCGACATGGACACGGGGAACATCGTCTGGCTCGCCCACGGCAAGAAGAAGGCGACGGTGTACGACTTCATAGACTTCGTCGGGAAGGAATGGATGGAGGGCGTTGAGGCCGTGGCGTGCGACATGAACAGCGACTTCCAGGATGCGTTCGAGGAGAGGTGCCCTCACATCAAGGTCGTCTTCGACCATTTCCACATCGTGAAGAACCTGAACGACAAGGTGATCGCCGAGGTCAGGAAGGACGAGCAGAGAAGGCTTCTTGCCGAAGGGGATACGAAAGGTGCGGAATCGCTGAAGCGGACCAAGTACATCCTCACGTCGAAGCGCTCTACCCTCGAGAGGAAGGACATCGAGGGAATGCGGGGCAAGGTGATCCGCAAGGAAGGCAAGATATTCAGCCGGCCGGAGATCAGGGCGAAGACCGGACATGTGGAGAAGTACGACGAGCTCCTCGGGCAGAACAAGCTCCTCTTCACCCTGGACATCATCAAGGAGAAGCTCGACGATGCCTACAGGACCACCGACAAGGCTTCCATGGAGACTTCCGTCTATGAAATCATGTCCCTGTGCAGAGCATCGGGAAACCCTCATTTCATGTGGTTCTACCGGTTGCTGGATGGGCATTTCGAAGGAATCGTAGCCCATGCTACATACGGCAAGTCCACCGGCAAGATCGAGGGCATCAACAACAAGATCAAGACAATCAGAAGGCAAGGCTATGGTTATCCGGATGACGATTACTTCTTCCTCAAACTCTTCGATGCATCCAGAAAAGACTATGTCAGGAACCCTTCATCCCACAAGATTTGTGATTGACCCAAAAAAAATCCAATTGAGACGGAATGTCATCAATTGGATCCTTTCCACACTATGTACTGTTTTGGAGGCGATTGGGTTTGAACCAACGACCCCTGCCGTGTGAAAGCAGTGCTCTCCCACTGAGCTACGCCTCCAGAAGCAATGCTATGGTACAAAAGAAATGGCCTCTTGTCCATAGCATTTCAGAAAAATTCAGGTTAGTAGTTGTAGACCACGCTGACGAACGGCATCACGTTGAAGCCGGAGATGGACGTCTTCTTGTCAGCAGAGTATCCGCTGGAAGAAAGTGTACCGCTGAATGCGAACGGCACATTGAAGTCAAGTCCGCCTCGGATGCCGATCTGGTCGCTGAAGTTGTAGACGCAGGTGGCTTTCATGGCGAGGCCGAAATCATTGTAGGTGTCGGAGAGGGAAGAATAATTCCAGGAATAGTGCTCATAGAAGAAGCCGAGACCCGCTTCAAGCCCAAGCCCTTTCTTGAAGAAATGCTGGTAGTTGAAGGTCGCTTCCATGAAGAAATGGGCGCTGTATTTATCAACACCGTTACTGCTTGTCGTGCTCTTGCTGTCGCCGCTTCCCGTGCTCTGGTTGAGCAATTTCTTGACGCCAAGCTCATAGCCCACACCGAAAGCCTTCTCTTTGCCGAAGTAGTTGGCTCCCTCGGCGGAGAAAGAGAGCAGCCCGTCGTTGTAGTTGATCCCATCGGTGTTCTCAGGGGTGAGCTTGTAGTTCTCCCATGCGTAGCCCATGGAGATGCCGGCCCATCCGTTGGTTTTCGGTGTGACCGATTTCGCCGCGAAAAGAGGTGAGGCAAACATGATGGCCAGTGCCAGAACCAAGGCAATATGCTTTTTCATTTTTGCTCCTTGAAAAAAGTTATTCGTTGTTCCTTGTACTTGTACTTGTTTTCTTGAGAAGGGGAACGGAACTCTTTGACAAAATATGGCAACTGTCAAAGAATTTCAAAAAAGACGGGTGATGGGGTTGGCGTTGGCGACAGGCAGGTCCGAGAAGCGGGTGGTGTAGTGGGGGGAGAGCCTCTCCTGATGCATCAAGTCGTCCTTGCCTTTCAGACCGGTGGCGCCCACCATGATGGAAAGCCGTCCGTAGCGCTGATGGATCTCTTCGATGGCGTTTCCCATGGCATCCTGCTTCTTGTAGCGTTTCATGGTATCTTCGTTGTCGGTGAAATCGAGTTGCATGGTTCCTTCCCCGATGAGGTCGGTCGCCCAGATCCTGCATCCCTTGTATCTCCCGGGAACGAATATCCTGTCGATGATCCTCCCGCATCCTTCGGCAAGGATCGGCGCATAGGCAGTGGGATGGCTGAAATGAAGCGAGCCAAGCGGACAGATGAAATCTTCCCTGAATCGGTCGGTGAACGCCGTGAAGGTGAGGGTGGCGGCGGCTAGATGATGGGCATGCAGTTTCCCTGCCAGCGTCATCGCATGTCTCGCCGCGGCTTCCTTCAGCTCCTCCTTGGTCGTGAGCGGGACGCCGAACGAGATGCCGCTGCACATGCTTTTCCGCTCCGGTTCCATCACCGAGATGGTTGTCGTGCCTCTCAGTTCCATCGCCGTCTTGAGACCGTTGATGCCAAGTCTCTTTCTGATCCACACATCATCTTTCCGTATCAGGTCGAGAGCCGTCATCACGCCGCATCGCTGCAGTTTTGGCCCGCCACGCCATCCAATGCCCCAGACATCCCCTATGGCCGTATGGCTGAGGATCTCCTCCTCTTTCTCTTTCGTGACGAAAAGGGAGGGATGGCTTGAGTGCTTGCACATCTCCTCTCCCGCCTTCGCCAACGTCTTCGTGCGTGCGACAGCGACGGCGACCGGCATGCCTGTCCAACGCACCATGGTCTCCTGGAGCGTGTCGCACCACATCTGGTCCGCTTCTTCCGCCGTGAAGAACGATTCGTCGATGGAGTATTGCTGGATGCCGTCCACCTGCTCCCTGAGCGCCATCATCACTTTGTCGGAGATGTCCTGATAGAGGGCGTAATTGCTGGAGAAGACGAAGACATGGTTTTTCTCGACGATATCCTTGACCTTGAAAAGCGGATCTCCCCGTCTCAGTCCTGCCTCTTTCGCCTCTTTTGTCAATGCGACGATGCACCCGTCGTTGTTCGACAGGACCACGACCGGTTTGTCCCGCAGGTCAGGCCGGTACAGCCTCTCGCAGGAGGCGTAGAAATGATTGCAGTCACAGATGCCGTACCACATGGTTCCATTTCATCAGCGGTTGTTGTTTTTGTCAATAATACTTTACAAATGTTATGTTATGTTTTACGCTGAAACCATGAGCGCCATACTGTTTCTTACCAATCTCGTGCCGTGCGGTTTCCCTTCTCCCGCGGCGGACAGCAGGGAGGAATCCCTTGACCTGCAGTCCTATCTCATCGCCCATCCGGCAAGCACCTGCTGCGTGCGTTGCAGCGGCGACTCGATGAGTGGCGCGATGATTGCGGACGGGGATATCCTCGTCGTCGACAGGCAGGTACAGCCGGTGGACGGGGACATCGTGCTCGCTATGTATGACGGGTCGTTTCTCGTCAAGCGTTTCTATCGGCGTGGCAGTTACGTCATCCTGCACTCCGAGAATCCCTCCTATCGCGATGTGAAGGTCGCTGAGGGGTGTGATTTCGTTGTTTGCGGGGTGGTCACGGCCGTGGTGAGAAAGCTGAGGAACGTAGGAAACAATTCCATGTAACATAATATGTTATAGAATTTTGTTTTTATTGAGTTCCTTGACCATCTTTCCAATTTCTGCTATGATGCTTTATGTCATGGAGGGTGTCATGTATAGTGGTGAAAAGATTGTGCAAGAAGGTTCGGACTCCTCATTCCGCACCTATTTTGATGAGGCCTGTCGGTTGAATGGAATCTATGCCCCACACTCCATGGATGGGGTGAAACTGCGTCAGAAATGGGATGTCTTCAAGGAGAAATGTCCGGGCAACTACAAGGTGCTTACTTCCCGTTACATCGCTTCCGACGCCTCATGGGCACATATCATGGCGCTCTATTTCAGAGGGTGAGTTGACGTTCACTCCTGTTGCCTGTAGATTTATGGCAAAGGAGACACCCTATGCGTCGTCGCGTATTATTGGTTCTTGTCCTTGTCGCCTGTAGCGTTCCCCTGCTGTTTGCCGAAAGCCTTGCGCCGTTCACCGCAACAGATCTTGAAGGTAATGTTGTCACGTCCTCTGTCTTTGAGGAGAAACCGCTCACCATGGTGTTTGTCTGGGCTACCTACTGTGGCTACTGCAAGCAGGAGATGCCCCCGTTGGTGAAAATGCAGAAACTCTATGGCGGAAAATTCCAGATCATCGGCATTGTCACCGATGCGCTCAACTCGAATGGTTCCGTATCCGCTTCACAAGTGAAGTCTGCCCAGAATATCCTGAAAAAGTACGGATTTGATGTGCTGACGCTGTTGCCGTCTCCGTCCCTCGAGGAAAAGCTTCTGAATGGGATCGCAGGCGTGCCGGTCGCATGGTTCGTCGATTCGGAAGGCGAGATGCTCACAGGACCCATCTATGGCATGCAGAGCGAGCGTGCGCTGAAAAAAACAATCACGGGATTGCTGCAGCAATGAGAACATGGCGGATTGTCCTCGTTTGCGGAGCCGCCGCAATGGTCGCCGTCGGATTTTTCCTCGGCGGATTTGATGCCGTCTGGCGGAAGGCGTCCATGGTGTGCCTGGAGTGCATCGGCCTTGGGTAAGCGGCGCAAGACCGTCCAGTTCCTCTGGACGGCGCTCTCCAACGGCTATCTTTATGGCTTTGCCCACGGGAAGATCTTCTCCGGAAGGATGAAGGGCATCTGCCTGCCCGGGCTCAACTGCTATTCCTGTCCCGGAGCGTTCGGCGCCTGTCCGCTCGGAAGCCTGCAGTCTTCCCTCTATGGACGACAGGGCATCCTCTATGTCGTCGGCTTCCTCTGTCTCTTCGGCATGGTGCTGGGCCGCTTTGTCTGCGGCTGGCTCTGTCCCTTCGGACTCCTGCAGGAGCTGATCCATAAGATTCCCCTTGGAAAGAAAGTGAAGAGACTGCCCGGGGACAAATGGCTCCGGAAAGTGAAATACGTGCTGCTTTTCCTGTTCGTCCTGATCCTGCCGTTCTTCCTGATGGACAAACCGTGGTTCTGCGCCTATGTCTGTCCGCAAGGGACGTTGGAAGGGGGCGTGTTCCTCACCTTGGGCGTTCCCGCGCTCCGTTCCGCCGTCGGTTGGGTCTATGCGTGGAAAGTTGTCATCCTTGCCGCGATTCTTGTCCTTTCCCTGTTCGTCTATCGTCCGTTCTGCCGTTATTTCTGTCCGCTTGGTGTCATCTATGGTTCCTTCAACAAGCTGAGCATCCTGCGCTATAAGGTCGATACGGAGAGTTGCATCTCCTGTGGAGCCTGCCACAAGGCGTGCCCGATGGATCTCGATCCGTCAAGGAAACCGAATGACGCGCTCTGCGTCCGTTGCGGCGCATGCATCGACGCATGTCCCGTCAAGGCGATTTCCTTTCAGCACTCGCTGAGGTAGTCGATGATCCTTCTGCTCGCTCCGCTGGGGAGGCTTGAGCGGTGCACCTGCGCCATCAACCAGGCGCGTGTCTCCTCCATCCTTTCTTTCTCATTCAGATGCTTCTCACAGGCGTAGATCCTTGCGAGCAGGCTGATCGATTCCTCATCCGTCGAGAACAGTTTCCGTCCGTGGAAATGGGCGTAGGCAGCCTGGTAGTGGAGCAGCGCCCGGGTGAAATCCCCTTTCCTCTGCTGGCATTCCCCCAGTTTCATCCTGGCCGTCATCGTGACGGTGAGATCCATGCCGAACTCCTTTGCGAAACCGTCGGCGCAGCGGTAGCGGATCGCCTCCTCTTCCAGAAGTTCCCCTTTGAGAAGCGCGACATCGGCAAGCAGGCTGAGGAAATGAAGGTTCCAGTAACGTGTCCACCATCCGATGATGGGGATCATGGTGCTCTGGTACAGGGGCGTGAGCAGATCCTGCGCCTCGATGACCTTGCGCATGGCGATGAGCGATTCCCCGAGCAGATGGAAATTCTCGATCCTGCTCTCCTCAGTGCGGTGGGTGCTCATCCGTTCATAGACGAGCGCCGTCTCGGCGGCCATCGAATGGTCTCCGGCCGTCTGGTACGCCTCGGCGAGTTCATGGAGAAGCGGCCGATAGCGGGGATCGTCAGGACCGTCCTCATTGAACAGGATTTTCTCTTCTTTCTTGTCTCTTTCGATGGTTTCCTGGGCGGAGGCGAAACTCCTCAGTCCTTTGTCATCCACGAGGAGGATTCTTGAGAATGGGTCGATCATCGTTTTCTTGCCTTGATGGCGAGGAAGCAATCGGAAAGGAAACTGTCGGCCGCCATCTTGCCGCTTCCCCCTGTATAGAAATCCTCGATGGAGAAACCTGCCTGACAGATGCCACCGACCAGTTCCTCAAGGGTATGGGAGAACTCAAACGTGTCGTGTTTCTCTTCCATCTTCCGTTTCTGCTTCTCCGACAAGCTCCGCACATCACTGTACGGAATGGTATACTTTATCTTGAGCCTGTCCTTCAAGGCCTTTTTCTCGTCGAACATGTAGAGCGCCGGATTGGTCGCCACGGTGAAGAGGTATCCTCCTGGGGCAAGCACCCTGTGGCACTCCCTGTAGACGCGGAGCACGTCCTCCACGAAACAGGTGGAGCAGGGATTGTAGACAAGGTCGAAAGATCCATCCTCATAGCAGGAAAGGTCCTGCATGTCCCCCTTGTCCGTCCTGAGGTCGAGATGGTACTGATTCGCCATTTCCCTGTCCTTGGCAAGTTGCGACGGGGAGATGTCGAATTCCGTCACGTCGCATCCTGCGGCGGCGAGCAGGACCGCCTGCTGTCCTCCGCCGGAGGCGAGGGCAAGCACCCGTTTCCCAAGGAACGGGTTGATCCATGTCGGCCGCACTTTCTCCATGGGCGTGAAGGTCATATTGAGGATGCCGTGTCTCGCTTGTTCCACCTGTTCTGGCGTACAACCGTCTGTCCATATGTTGCCGTGCTTGGACTCGTAGTCCCAAGCATCAGCGTTGAGCGACCGATAATCTTTTTGCATGTAAGGACAGTCTACCACAGAAAGCGTCAGAGGGCAAACCTTCGGAAAGAAAGGGGCGTGTAGCGCAAAAGGCCGTCCACCCTGTGGGAATGATAGAGCGTGATCTCTTCCGCGGTCAAAGAGAGGGAGACTGGCGGAAGGGACTCGGTTCCTGACAGCACGACCTTGCGGGCGAGCGTCAGATGGGGATGGAACGGTTTCTGGTCATAGGAGAATCCCGCTTCCCTGAGCCTCTTTGTGACATCTTCATAGAGGGTCGTGAGCAATTTCTCTTGTCTCGGGTCGAGGAACCAGATATCGGAGAAATGACCGTAGCGGAAGAAATGGAGCGGAATGGGGGCGCTTTCCGTCTCTTGGATGATTTCGGTGAGACCGGCCAACTTCCTTTCGTCCGTCTCTCCAAGGAAGGCGATGGTGAGATGGTGGTTGTCTCTGGCGGTGAACTTCCCGTTTGGGGCGCAACGCTCCAGCGCTTCCGCATAGGGGCGTATGGCTTCTGACGGGATGGGAATGCCGATGAAGAGCCTCATAGCCCTTTCACGATACGGTCAATGGCGCCGCTGAGGTAGAAGGAGCCGCAGACAAGGATGGAACCCTCTTTGCCCGCTATCGTCCGGGCCAGCTCCAGCGCTTTCCTGTTGTCCGGCTCGAGGCGTATGTCCTTCTTCGGCTCTTCCTGCACCATCATGCCGTAGATGGCGCCGATGTCGCTTTTCTTGTAGGTTCCCGGGGTGGAGACGACAACGTGGTCGAATGCGTCGAGGATCTGCCGGGTCATGTGGGCATGGTCCTTGTCGAGGAGCGCTCCGTAGATGACGACGTTGTTCTCCTTGTCAGGATAGAGCGTGCAATAGGAGTGGAGCAAGGCGCGGATCGAGTTGTTGGTGTGGGCTCCGTCGACATAGAGCGCCGGTTTCTCCGCGATCTTCTCGAAGCGTCCGGGAAGCTTGTTCGCCTCCAAGGCCGGCATCGTCTTCTCTTCGTCGTACAGGCCGAGGGTGCGGAGCGTGAGCAGCGAGAGGGCGCAGTTCTGAGCCTGCACTTCCCCTATCATGGAGAGGGTGAAGCGGTCCTCCTTCCCGTCGTTCCAGATGAGATGGACCTTCTCCCCCTCGAATGTCGTCTTGTATTCCATCGCCTTCAGGCTGCCGGAGAGGCTGTACAGCGCGCTTCCTTGGTCTTTCGCTTCTTGCGCAAAGACACGGAACGCGTCTTCCGTCTCCAGACCGACGAAGACCGGTTTTCCCGGCTTGATGATCTTGCTCTTCTCGATGGCGATCTTCTCGATGGTGTCTCCGAGAATCTTGGTATGCTCCTTCTCGATGGGGCAGAGGATGCTCGCTTCCGGGATGACGGTGTTGGTGGCGTCAAGCCTTCCTCCGAGTCCCGTTTCCAGGACGGCCCAGTCGCAGCGGAGGTTCTTGAACAGCAGGAAGGCGAAGGTGGTGTAGAGCTCGAAGGTCGTCGGACGCGCCTCCCCCCACTCATCCTGAAAATGAAAATCCTCAAGTCCGTCGCTCAATGCATCCGCGGTCTTCAGCAGTGCCTCTTCCGGGGCGAAGCCTCCGTCCACCATGAACCGCTCGCGGTAATCGAGCAGGTGGGGGGAGAGATAGAGCCCTGTCTTGTAGCCGAGGGCTTGGAGCCCGCTTGCCAGATAACTTGAGGTCGACCCTTTTCCTTTGCTGCCCGCTATGTGCAGTTTCTTGTATGCGTATTCAGGATGGCCGAAGTGGTCAAGCAGGGAGCGCATGCGGTCGAGGCGGTAGGTTCTGACCGTATAATGGTCGACCTGCCGTTCCAGATTGGTGAATCCTTCCATGAAGGCGACGACATCGTCGAAAGTGTTGAAATGCATAGCGGTAGGGAGTGTAGCGGTAAATGGCGGAAGTTGCAACGGAACTTCTCTTTTCCCCGACAAAATCACCAGAAACGAGGGGCAAAAGCTTGCACGTTTTCACTTTCGGGAGTATTCTATTTATATAAATTTACAAAAAGTGAAATACTGTCAAGATAAACAAGGTGGGAGTGCCATGAAACTGTGTGATGATTGTTCGGCCTGGCAATGGTTGGATGCGTATCGGGGAAAGAGATTCAGCGGCGAATGGCCGACGTTGGTGGAACTGTTCGAGATCAACGTGGAACGGTACGCCGACAGCGACTGCTATATCGCCATGACCCCGACCTACGAGTGTTTCTCTTTCCGCCAGGCGGAGGAGAAGATCAAGGGATTCGCCAACTACCTGCTGAAGAAAGGGGTGAAGCACGGCGACAAGATCGCATTGACCGGCAAGAACAGCCCGGAATGGGCCATCGCCTATTACGGCGCGCTGTTCGCAGGCGCCGTCATCGTGCCGCTCGATTTCCTGCTTCATGACAATGACATGGAGAAGCTGATCTCCTTCGCCGACGCAAAAATCCTCTGTGTCGACAAGGAGCGGATCGACACCATCGACAAGGACGGCAAGCTCGGTCTGGACAAGATATCCCTGGAGCCGGGGGATGCGAGTCATCCTTTCATTCTCGACTGCCAGGTGGAGGAGGAGCAGCCCCGTACCCTTCCCACCGAGAACGAGACCGCGGCGATCCTGTTCACCAGCGGCACGACGGGCACGCCGAAAGGGGTCGTGCTTTCCCATAAGAACTTCGTCGCGGACTGCTTCATCGCCCAGAGCCAGATGCACATCTTCCACAGCGATGTCTTCTATGCCATCCTGCCGATCCACCATGCCTACACGTTGCTCGCCGTCTTCATCGAGTCGATGAGTGTCGGCGCTTCCTGCGTCTTCGGCAAACGGCTCGTCATCAGCCAGGTGCTGAAGGAATTGAGGGAAGCGAAGGTCACCATGTTCCTCGGCGTCCCCATGCTGTTCAACAAGATGATCGCCGGCCTGATGAGGGGGGTGAGGAAGAAGGGGATCATCGCCTATGGGGCGGTCCGGTCCCTGATGGCGCTTTCCGGTTTCATCAAGAAGGTCACAGGGAAGAACCCTGGCAAGAAGTGGTTCGGATTCCTCCTGAAGAACCTCTCCCTGGAGAACAACAGGATCTGCATTTCCGGCGGCGGGCCGCTTCCCAAGTCGACGTTCCGCATGTTCAATGAGCTCGGCATCGATTTCGTCCAGGGCTACGGACTCACCGAGACGAGCCCCATCACCCATCTCAACCCGATCTATCATTTCGTCCTGACCAGCGTCGGACGTTCCTTCCCTCTGGAAGAGGTGAAGATTGTCGATCCCGATTCTGACGGCAACGGGCTCATCTACATCAAGGGACCGAACGTGATGCAGGGCTATTACAAGAATCCTGAGGCGACATCCGAGGTGCTTCGTGACGGTTGGCTCAACACCGGGGATGTCGGACACCAGGATGCGGACAAGTTCCTCTATCTCACCGGACGTGCGAAGAACGTCATCGTCACCGAGGGAGGAAAGAATGTCTTCCCCGAGGAGATCGAGGACAAGTTCCAGCTGTATGACGAGATCGGCATGCTCTGCGTGCTCGGCTACGTCGTTGACAAAGAGATGAAGAGCGAGGGCATCCGTATCCTGATCTATCCGGCCGAGAAGTGGGCGGACGAAGCGCGGAAGGCGCATCCCTCCGAAAGCAAGGAGTTCATCCAGAAGCGGATGGAGGCGATCGTGGAAGAGGTGAACAAGAACCTGCAGCCCTACAAGAAGATCACCCGCGTCACGGTCATCGACGAGCCGCTTCCCACGACGAGCACCCAGAAAGTCAAACGGTTCCTGGTCGCGCAGAAGTACAAGGAAGACTAGGCAAGGAAGCCGAAAATCGGATAGTGTGCAAGATATGGATAGTGATTTCAGGGCTTTTCTGAGGAATTATGGACAGACGTTGCCGGCTGTCGTGATGGTCGGCAAGAATGGGTACGACGACAAGGTCGCCGCGCATCTCGAATTGGCGCTCAAGACGCAGGAACTGGTCAAGGTGAAGCTGCAGGCCCACAAGGACCAGGCGGAGGAGATCTGCAGGCAACTCGCCGACAAGGTCGGTGGGACTCTTGTGACGCGGGTCGGCTTCAACGGCCTGATCTACAAGGAGAGCGAAGCTCGCCTGATGGAAAAGAAGTACCACGACAAGGCGTGAAGCCTGAGACAAGAGAGTATCGCCCGCACCCTGAGAAGGATGCGGGTTTTTCATGGTGTGCCAAGTATGACCATGTTCTTGGGGATGGAAGTTCCCCATGGGCGTGCAGATGCGAACCATTAGCCAAGGGCAAGG
>Ga0183096_1002691_pt1 | contig 11830 bp, 8 predicted proteins | sample Biomet5_FD_127791 | JGI IMG/M metagenome (GOLD analysis project Ga0183096, IMG submission 127791) | Microbial communities from bioreactor (seeded with sewage sludge) at LBNL, California, USA - Biofuel metagenome 5 (version 2) (version 3) | ecosystem: Engineered > Bioreactor > Anaerobic >...
GAATGAAATCGTTAACGGAACAAGCGTAGCATAAGAGTTTATATGGACATTAACATACTAGCATGAAACTTCACGAGCTCAAAATGCAATGTGCGCATAAATATTGACAGAACCTTCTCAGATCCAGCAGATGAAATTTCGTCGTTTGACAAAATAGCTTCAAAATTTTCTAGAAAAACATATAAATTGTCCGTAGACTCGTACAATTCACAGCCCTTAATTACGGAGCCTAAATCGTATAATCCGACTCGTATACAGATTCTCGAAAATCGAATTTCGCAAATGCAGTTCTGAACACATATTTCACCTGGTCGCTTTATACAAAAAGAAATTACAAATGCATGCAGCTTGTTTAAATACCATTATTATGTTAGAGTACAGACAGCGTAGGGGAGGAGAATTATTCCCTTCGGAGAGAGGAGTATCGAAGAAAACCGGAAGATATTCGACATACTTTTTCACTACAAATCTAATACTTGGCGTAGCATCACAAAAGGGTTGAGGGGCAAAGTTTAAAAGCTCAGCCATAAACTGAAAAGGGTTGCGGTGTTAAATCCCAAACTGGTAAGGTGCTACGATTATTGGCTGTGACAGTATTTACAGCTTTTCTTTGTTGTACTCGGGCACAAAAAAGAGTCTTCTCCAAAGATTGTGTAAACCTCCAGATAGGTGCAAAATGAGAGCACATATCTGGAGGTTTAAAAATGGGCAGCAGAAAAGATCCAGAGAGAGCAGCAAAACGTGAGAAACTTACGGCACTCCTGCAGCAGCTCGACGTAAACTCCATGCAGGACATCAATGACCTGTTCAAGGATATGATCGGCGCCTTTCTTGAGAACGGCCTTGAAGGCGAACTTGACGATCACCTCGGTTATACGAAATACGATTACCGCAACAAGTCCACCGACAACTGCCGAAACGGCACTTCATCAAAGAAACTCAAATCGAGCTACGGCGAGATAGATATCGACGTGCCTCGCGACAGAAAGGCTGAATTCGAGCCGGAACTCGTCAAGAAACAACAGACCAGCATATCAGGCGACATAGAGGAAAAGATCATCTCCATGTACGCCAAAGGCATGACGACCTCCGATATTGAGTCACATATCAAAGAAATCTACGGCTTAAGCGTATCAGACAGCACCATCAGCAGGATCACGGACAAAATACTGCCGGTGGTAAGAGAATGGCAGAACAGACCGCTTGAATCAGTCTATCCCGTTGCATTTCTCGATGCCGTACACTTCCATGTCAGAAGCGAAGGCCAAATAATAAAGAAAGCTGTATATGTAGCGATAGGACTGACTGAAAATGGCATTCGTGAAGTGCTTGGCATGTGGGTGGGAGAAAATGAAAGCGCCAAATTCTGGCTGTCGGTGCTCAACAGCTTAAAGAACCGCGGACTGGAAGACATTCTCATCGCCTGCGTCGACGGGTTGACTGGTTTCAACGACGCCATTGAAGCAGCATATCCCAAAACAGAAATACAGCAGTGCATAATCCATCAGATCAGAAACACAACAAGGTTCGTATATTACAAAGACATAAAGGAACTCATGGGCGACCTGAAAGAAATATACGCAGCTGCAGACGAACAGGCTGCTCTGCAGGCTCTTGATGCATTCGATAGTAAATGGAGTACGAAATATCCGAAGACGGCCAAATCCTGGAAAGACAACTGGGCGACCTTAAGCACCTATTTCAAATACCCGCAGGAAGTAAGGACGCTCATATACACCACGAACATAATCGAAGGCTTCAACCGACAGCTCAGGAAAGTCACGAAATCCAAATCCGTATTTCCGACAGACGATTCCCTGCTCAAAATGCTGTATCTGGCAATGATAGACATCACAAAGAAATGGACCGGCAGACGCAAAGACTGGGGCATAATCCACTCGCAGCTGGACATCTACTTTCCTAGCCGGATGAGCTGAAATAGGGATCCATCACAGTGATACGGGCTGGTAGAAGCCTTAACCTGACGTAACCGGACAGGTCGATTCTGCCATGTCCAGGATGCGGGTATTTAGGCTATAATGCAAAAAGCCCGGCAGCGATCTTGCCGTCGGGCCGGTAATTCAACCGCCTCATTTGGTGCCTATTGACAGTTTACACAAAATCTGGGATTGACTCGAGCAGGGGCCTCCACAAAGGGAGCCCCTGCTCGTCTGTTTTCGCAGCTGTACTGTTATGACAGCCGCGGTTTTTTCTGCGCAGTCACCGATATGTGACAACTGTACCAGGCGGCGCCTGCCGATTCATCTTTTTTCTTGTGATACTGGCTCGATCTTTTGCGCGAACACCCTGCATAATTTCATGCTTGCGCGCTTGTCGATGTCTGCCAGTTCGCTGTTCATAAATCTCGTAGTGGACTGCAGACAGCGCCAGGGCACCGCGTTGAAATCTTCGTCTGTCAGCTCCTTCACCTTCTTGATAATGTTGCAGATCTCTTTCATGTGGCTTTTAACGCTCTGCATGCAGGCCAGGTTGAACTCCTGGGCCGTCTGTGCAGGCGTATCCTCGACGTCGTCCTTTTCGTCTCCCTCTGGTGTATCCAGTGCCTGGATGGCCTTGCGCACCATCCTGTAGGCTTTGTTGATGCTGATCTTTCCTGCGTCCAGCAGTCCGGCGGCTTCGATGGCCGCCTGATTGCCTATTTCCACGTGGTTGTTGATGTAGTTGATCCGATTCCAGAGGGCCTGCGAGATTCCCAGCTGTTTTGCAACTTCCGCCTGCGTCCTGCCGGTAAAAGACCCGTCGCCTGCTGGTTTGTCGCCAGCTTCAGCCGCGTTATTATTAAGATTTGCCATTCTCTTTTGCAGCGCCGATTCCGACAGCAGTTTCTTGAGCCTGGCACCTTCGAGCCGCAGCTGTCTGGCTGTCTTCTGCCTGGTCCTGTTCGCCTCGATCACATAAATTTCCTCTTCAGCCGTATCCTTTGGTTCATAGACGGAGCATTCGACTTCCTGCCACCCCAGCCTGCTGATTGCGGCGAAGCGCCTGTGTCCGCTTAAGATCGTTCCGTCCGGCTTAACCACCAGCGGCGCCAGCAGACCATGCTGCATGATGCTCTCGACCAGGTCGGAGATATCCTCGTGTTCGCCGTAGATCGCAGTTGACAGTGGGTTCGTCCTCAGTTCGCTTACCTTTCGTTTCTGTGTCATTACTGTTAACCTCCTTGTCTTTTCAGGAACAACGGCGATTTTTTTACCTTGCCATTGTTCACTGTCTCTACTACTCAACTAGACAAAAAAGGGGCTATTGGACCAAAAATCGCGAAAAATCTTTTGCCGATATTAATGATTTTTCACGGCAAAACACAGAGCCTTCGATACAAAAAATCGAGACTGTTCGTGCTGAGCAGCGAAACAAACGCAGAACAGGGACTGTCAGGGAACTAAATCACAGAGATTTGTATGCATTTTGCAGAACAGCTTTTCTCGAAAGCGTAGTTGTTACGCTTTCGAGACGGGTTTTATTTTGCATAAATAATGAACAACTATATAATATCAATATTATCACTGTTTACAAGACTTTATGATGCATTTCCATTTTCAGCTTATTGTGATATTTACATTAGTCAGACTTTTTTCTAACCAATATTCAGATTATAGACAGAGGACACTTTTGCACATTTTATATATAATAGAAACAATTAGTTATCACACAGGTCTGAGCCGAGCTAAACATGTTCAGACTGACAAAACAACACTTAAAAACATATGCTTTGCCATAATCTCCAGACACATTACGATTCTGTCGGTTCGCGAAGTCCTACCACGCTGCACCGTTATAACGGCTACAGGCTACTTTGGCGCCTTCACGAATCTGGAATAATCTGTAGAAATCTTTCTGAAATAATCAAACATCAGATCTTCAAGACATCAGACAAAAAGTCCGGCGGCAATTCCGCCACCGGACCTATACTTTTACCTCACTATTGAAATGCTATGGATGATTTACACAAAACTCAACTTTGCTATTGTTTTGCGAGTTCGTCCAGACGCTTCTGAATCGTATTTTTCTCATCCTCTACGGATTTCAATTGCGTCTGCAACGTAGTTTCGTCCTTCTTCAGTTTATCCAAACGCTGCAGAAGTCTGTCTGTCTCAAACTGAGCCGCAGCTTTGCCCTGGTACAGTTTATCAGGATTGTCATTATAAACATCCCACAGGAACTTCGTCACGTTTCCTTTTGTCAAATTTGGGCTAATATTTGACGACAACTCGAGCGTTACATTTTTGATTCCCTTTAGCAAATCTTTACCAGTCTTGGAATCGAATCGTGGGAAGAATACAAGTCCTTCCTTCTCTCCCTGGAATCTAAAATTAAAACGCTTATCATAATCAATAGGCTTGTACAAAGTGTTGCCTATTCTAAGCTTTACCATTATATCAAACGGGCCAAGATACATAGTCTCCGCGTTATTAACAAATCTTATCTGAACTGGTATGGCTTCCTTGAGACGCAGTGCGCTTAGAAATTTATACTTATAATCCTCTGTTTCTTCTTTCGTCCAAAGATTTTTCTGAGCTTGCGACTGAATATATGCTTCTATAAACTCAGTCGAGTAATATGTTGCATATACCGTTAAATTAGAAATATTGTTTTCATCAACGTATTTTCTATCTTTTGTCCAACGTTTAAGCACCTGATCAAATGGATCTGCCGCCGCAAATGCTGAAGCGGTAAATACTGTAATAAATATGCTTATAAACATTAGGATCGCAATTTTTTTCCTCAATTTAAAATTCCTCCTCTTCACTAATTCCATTGGTATAAAATAACACAGCAAAGACAAAAATAATGCCGTAAAATCCACTATTTGGCTGTAATAAAGCCAGCGACAAAATCTCACAAAACTCGATGACAACATACGTCTTAACTTCTGCTAGAAATTGCTTGGCGATCTGACAAAAACATTTTTTATATTAACTATTCATCACAGCATTTGTATGATTTCTGTATCATAATCAGCAACGTTAAATACGGACACAAAAAATGGAGGCCCTTGCGGACCTCCATTTTTGTGAGTCTAATTCAAACTAGAAGTTTACGACTGTACGGAACTGGAGAACGTGATCCTTGTCGGTGTACTTCTGCGCGCCATCACCATAATCAACCTGGTCATAGGCGAGGCGGAAGGACATAGCCGGCGTGTACTGATACTGAACACCAAGTCCCCATTCAGTAGCGTCGTCAACGTTATCCGTGTCAAGATCAGCGTGCGCATAGCGGAGGAAGCTGCTCCACTTGTCGTTCCACTGCTGGTTAGCAACTACAAACCAGAGTTTGGAAGTGCCGTCATTGGCCTTAAGGTTGTCAGTGATAGACGCTGCATTGCTGCTGTCGACGCCAAGGTTGTAAGGATTGTTGATGCCCTGGAAATTGTTGTCGAGCTGCTGATATTCAACGCGCAGGGACGTAAACTTAAGCACATCCTGCTTGATATCAAGTGCGGCTCTCCAAGCCTTCGGGCTATCGGTATAACCAGCAGCCGTGTCTTCATCCAGATCCTGCCAGTAATAGGTGCCCTGGAGCATAATGGACGGGGTGAAGTTGTAGGACGCAAACACATCATACGTCTTGACGTCGTAATTGTTCTCTTCTACAACTTTGGTCGTATAAGCATTTCTGAAATCAGTGTCGCCCTTGACCCAGTTGCCGTTGATGCCGCCAAAGAACTTTTCGTTCGGCTGCCAGAAGAGTTCAGCTGCGTACATCATATAGTCGCCATAGTCATCAGCATTGGTAGAATAAGCATCTTCATATTCATTGTAGAACACAGACGTATTGCTCTTTCTGCTGTTGCCATCCTGACCGGTAGCGATATTGCGGCCTACCCAAGCCTTGGCAGTGACTGTGCCAAACGTCTTGGCAAACTGGAAACCATCGATACGCCAGTCGGCGAACATAGCATCGTTGTCAACATAGAGTCCATGGTCGCCTTCAGGGTTGTAGAAGATGCGGCCAAACTTGAAGTCTATGTCATACGGAAGCTTGGTGGTGATCCAGGCATTACGGATCCTGAAGTACTCATCACCAAGGCCAGTCTCGCCGCCCGAACCCTGGGAACCGGTACGGAACTGGGTGTAGAAGCTGGTGTTTTCGTCGATCTGCTTCGTCAGCGTGAGACGGAACATTTCCTTACGGAACTCGTTCTTGTTGCCGCTCTCGTTGTAAGCAGTGGTATCGTCATCCTGACCGCCTGCAAAGCTGGCGTCAAACCAGAACGTGCCGCGAAGCTTCCAGCCGCCGAGATTGTTCTCGAGGACTGCCACTCTCTTGTCGAGTCCGTCAACCTTGACTCCCAAAGCGTCGAGTTCGTCCTTGAATTCCATGACGAGCTTCTTCAGCATCTCAAGATCCTGCTTGCTGGCCTTGTCCATATCGACTTTGGCGAGCGCGCGGGCTACCATGGAAGCAACTTCGTAACGGGTGGCCGGCTGAGCGCCCTTGAAAGCGCCGTCCGGATAACCGGAAACGATGCCGTCAGCGGCGAGCTGTGCTACTGCGTCATATGCCCAATGTCCCGCAGGGACATCCATGAACGGGTTGGCTGCGAATGCCGGGGCCGCGAAAGCGACGAGGGCAGCGATTGCTAAAACTGTAAGAATCTTCTTCATTTGTGTACAACCCCCTTGGTTGTTTTTTGTTGTGCTGCTTTTATTTCGCAGATGTGCTGCTTGAGGGGCTGTCCTTCGACATCTGAAGTCTCCAAAGTTGCCTTCCTCATGTCTATCGAACAACTGCCTTTTGCTTTCCATCTGCCTCATCATTCCGCTCTCCTGTATTGGCGGGGGTTGTGTTTCATCTCCTTTCCTGCCTTCGAGGGTCTACGCGGAAGTCCAAGCTTATTTGGGGTCCTGATTGTCAAGATACCTAAAACACTGACAACATCTACTCCGTTGTCGATAGCATTATACAAACACAGATATTTTTTTGATATACGTATAATCACTTAATTTCTATTCTTGCGCTTATACACACCTTGTTAGTCATTGGACTCTCTTTATAAGATTATCTCAGTTTCCGTATTATTATATGCTTGTTGTTACTGTACATTGTTGGAATTCCTTCTTCGCACATTGCAAAACCGTACTGGTGAAAGATGTCTGGGGGGCTGCTGTAAACATAGGCCCATAACAACATCAGACGAATCGTCGTACAGCAGTTGCATTTTACAATTCATTCATTACCGCAGATATCATATACACAGCCTATACATGCGGACATTATTTTTTCACGCTTAAGAATGAAGAAAAGCGTTTCGTTAATAATGCGAAGATATCCTCAAAATATAAAATCATTACTCTGAAATATTCCTTGAAATTTACATCTGTCAATTCACGCGAAAAAATTTTATAATAGCCGCGGCGACACATTTCGAAAGGACCTGATTTCATGCAGAAAGCAATCAAAGTTACAGACAGCATTTACTGGATAGGCGGCAACGACCGCGAAACGGATTTGTTCGAGGGGCTCTGGACTCTGCCCAACGGCGTGGCATACAATGCCTATTTTATCGACGACGACAAGACGGCTCTGATAGATACGATCAAGAGCGCCAACCTGTCGGATTACATCGAAAGGCTGACTTCCATATTAAAGTCCGGCAGGAAGATCGACTATCTGATCGTCGATCACATGGAGCCCGACCATTCAGGTTCCATCAGGATGCTGCGGCAGATCTGGCCGGAGATGAAGATCGTCGGCAACAAGAAGACGATCGAGATGCTGAACGCTTTTTACAAGCTGACGGACGGCATTATCGAGGTCAAGGAGGGCGACGTGCTGGACCTGGGACGCCACAAACTCACGTTTGCGATGATCCCGATGGTGCACTGGCCGGAGAGCATGGTCTGCTACGATACGACGGATAAGGTGCTCTTCTCCACCGACGCTTTCGGCGGCTTTTCCGCGCTTGAAGGCGGCATTTTTGACGACGAACTGGATATGAAGCATTACGAGGCCGAGACGCTGAGATATTTCGCTAATATCGTGGGCCGCTATGCGGCTCCGGCACAGAAGGCCATCGCCAAGGTGCGCGCGCTGGACGTAAAGACGATCTGTCCGGCTCACGGTCCCATCTACCGCACTAATCCCAAACACATTATCGACCTTTACGACAAATGGAGCAGCAATGACACTGAAGAGGGCGTGGTGGTCGTTTACGGCTCCATGTACGGCAACACGAAGTTTATGACGGACGCCATCGCCCGCTCTATCAGCGAGGCGGGCATCAAGAACGTGATCGTGCACGACGCCTCACGCTCCAACATGTCGTTCATGGTGCGCGACATCTGGCAGTATCGCGGCCTGGTGCTTGGCAGCTGCACCTACAACACGGAGCTATACCCGCCGGTGGCTGCCCTCTGCCGCACGCTTACCAACAAGATGATGAAGAACCGCGTGCTGGGCATCTGCGGCTCTTACAGCTGGAGCAAGGGCGCTCTGGCGGAACTGCAGCTGTTCGCCGAAAAGAACAGCGGCTGGGAGCTGGTGGAGCCAAACGTGGAGGTCAAGTCCAGCCCCACGGAGGCAGACATCGAACAGTGCAAATTGCTGGGCAGCAATGTGGCCGAGGCAGTGAAGAAAAAGGCAGAATAGAGTAATTTTCTATAGGCCGCAGCTGGCAGCTTTGCCTCGACTCGGCCTATAGAAATTTATACAATTATTTTCGAGAGGAGCAGTCCAATGAAAAAATTAGCCGCCGCAGTAATATTGACAGCCATTCTGGCTGTTCCTGCCTTCGCCGCAGACGTGACCGTGTCCGCCTTCGGCGTTTACGAATCAAAATATCGGGGCTTTGAGGCCAAAATTGTTACACCGATCGTAAACGGGATGGCAGACAAGAAGGAACAGGCAAAGGTCAACGCGAAACTTGCGGCCGAAGCGCTTAGACTCGCCGGTGAGTATAACCATGACGTTAGCGAGATGCTGGCCGATGATCCGAACACCGACGCACATCTGGGCTGTGTTTCCAATTTCGAGATCAAGACTAACAACGCCAAAATACTTGCATTTGACGTCTACAAGCTCAATATCGCCGGCTCTTCAGACACCAAGCGCAGCTTTTACGTAATAGACAAATCGCAGCGCAGACTTCTGACTTTGCGGGAGATGTTCAAAAAGAACGCCGACTACGTCTCCGTCATCAGCAAGTACATCAAGGGAGAAATGGTGCGCCTCAACGCCAAAGAGAAAAGCATGTTCTGGGTTGACAAGAGCGATATGACGCTGTTCAAGTCCATCAGGCCGGATCAAAATTTCTACATCGACAGCGCGGGCAGGCTCGTCATCTGCTTCGACAAGTACGAGGTGGCGGCCGGAGCCCAGGGCACGCCGGAATTTACGATCCCGAACAAGGTGCTGGCAAATATTCTGGCTAAATGAATAAGACAAGCAGTTGTTTTGCATAATGCAGCCAAAGCTTTTAACAAAGCAGCTGAATTATCATTAAGACAGGCAGCCGCAGACACAAATAAATAAGCGGGCGCAAAGTCCATTCTTATGGCTGCGCCCTTTTAGGCTCGTAGCAGCGGCCAAGAACACCGTCAATTTGCGGCAAGCACATGGTTGTTATGGTTGCATTTGTATGAGAGACAAATGATATCCCCGTGGATCGTCATACGACAACCACGGGTGAATTTATGTTTTCCGCTCAGGACAGAGATCCGAAGATGCCAGTCATGCAGAATGGCCTGTCTGTATTGACATGACTGCCATCGCGTATCGCAACAGGTAAATTCCGCGTCGGAATGCGCCCATTAAAATACGACAGGGAAACCGACGCCTCCAGATCAACAATTTATATCTGACGAATTTTTAGATTTGCGCTTGTGATCGTCATTGCATCTTTATGCATAATAAAAACATATCGCTATTACTGTGATATTAAGCCAAGGATAAATCATATCTGCAGTTGCACAATCAGGCACAGAACCGGCTTCAGGCACGGTCTTTAAAAAGCCCCTGGGCAGAAAAACATCTTGAATCCGGCATAATGTGTGGAAGTAATTTTAGACAGGGATCCTGCTGCCGGAAGCAACGGTCACAGGCAATACACTTGCCTGGTGCATACATAACAAAAGTGGCTCCCGATAATACGGAAGCCACTTTGCTTGTTCATTTCAGCGCCTGCAAAAACCGTTATCTGCGGCTGTCTATTTCATTCACATCTATATCGCCTGGCAGATATTTCTTGAGCAGTTTTTTAAGTTCCCCTACCTGAGCTCTTTCAAACATATATTTGCCGCCCAGTATATCTTGTTCAAGAAACACCATTGCTTCGCTGCCTTTGTACATGATGCCCACCGACTTGACGTCGTTCCATTTCAATAACTCTCTGTAACTGACGAACCATGTATGTGTGTCCCTCACCATGCCCTCAGGCGCAACATACACAAGTTTGCGGTAGTTGATGACAAAAACAGCCACGCAGCCAATCAGCAGATTCGACGCAAGATGCTCCGTGTTGCCACGCATGAAATACATCCACGCCGCGGTGCCAAAACCATAAACAGCGATCAGAGCAAATGTTATAGACTTGCAGATGCTTGTCGCATAGCCCGATTTGGATACGAGCAGCTTTTCAAGCGGCAGCAGTTTCTGAGGCACGGATACAAATACCTAGTCGCAGAGCTCTGCAGGACGCTTGCGGGCGATTACCGGTTCGCCGTTCTTACCGGACCATGCAATGCCGATGCCCATATATGTCATGATGATTGCAATGATCGGGTTGAGGTAGTTCAGGAAGGCGTACGGGATATACTGTATCGTCGGGACGCCAAGCACTGTGGTGTGGTAAGCGCCGCAGGTGTTCCACGGAACCAGGACGGAGACCAGCGTGCCGCAGTCTTCGAGCGAACGTGAGAGCATCCTCGGGTGCAGGCCCTTCTCCTGGAACGTAGTGCGATACATGGTGCCAGGCATAGCGATCGAGAGGTACTGGTCGCCCAGGAACAGGTCGCAGATGAAGCAGGAGAGGATGACCGCCGTGATCAGGCCGCCTACTGACTTGATCGGCTTAATGATGGCGCCGAGGAGGACCTTGAGGCAGCCAGTGACTTCCATCGAGAAACCGAAGGAGAAGGCGCAGAAGATCAGGGAGATCGTCCAGTTCATGGACTGCAGACCGCCGCGTTCCATCAGGGAGACGATGTCTTTGGCCGCTTCCACCGCAACTTTAGGATCCAAACCACTCAGAACGCTGTTGCCTGCCAGAAGTTTGCCCAGTGCTGCGGCGTCTTCGGCGGCGTTGGCGATCTCAGCGGAGATGGCGGGGTGATAGCCGTTCTGCATAACGTCAAGGATGTCCTTGGGGGACACACCGTGGATCAGGCCAAAACCAGCTGCCACGAGGATACCCGCGAACAGACCAGGAAGGGCAGGTTTGCCCATCGCGGAAAGGATGATGACCACGAGAGGCGCGAGAAGCGTGATCGGGCTGATCCAGAACTCCGCCTTCATAAAAGCCTGCAGAGCCTGAATCTTTGCCATATCAAGATGGCCGCCGGAATATTTGAAGCCGATGAAAATGGTGATAGCCGCAACGATGACGTAGGTCGGGCCGGTCGTCCAGCACATAGCGCGGATATGCTGGAAGAGGTCGTCGCCGGAAACCGCAGGGGCCAGGTTAGTAGTATCGGAAAGCGGGGACATCTTGTCGCCGAAGTAGGCGCCGGAAATGATGACGCCGGCTGCCAGAGGCTTCGGAACGCCAAGTCCAAGGGCGATGCCCATCAGAGCGATGCCGACCGTGCCGGAGGTTCCCCAGGAGGTGCCGGTCGCGAGGGAAACTATGGAGCAGATGATCAGCGTGGCG
>Ga0183096_1002696_pt1 | contig 11804 bp, 8 predicted proteins | sample Biomet5_FD_127791 | JGI IMG/M metagenome (GOLD analysis project Ga0183096, IMG submission 127791) | Microbial communities from bioreactor (seeded with sewage sludge) at LBNL, California, USA - Biofuel metagenome 5 (version 2) (version 3) | ecosystem: Engineered > Bioreactor > Anaerobic >...
TGAAGTGCACCCCAGCCCATGATCCAAATGACTTTGCAATTGCGGACCGTCATGGTCTAAAGAAACCCATTTGCATGAATCCGGATGGCACCATGAATGGATTGTGCGGTAAATATGAAGGAATGGACCGTTATGTAGCAAGAGATGCTGTCATCAAGCAGATTGAAGCGGACGGAAACTTAGATCATATTGAAGAAATTACGCACCAGGTTGGACATTCCGAACGGACGCATTGCGTTGTTGAACCATATCTGTCACAACAGTGGTTCGTCAAGATGAAGCCATTAGCTGATGATGTTTTAGTGAATCAAAAAGATGCGGGAACGAAGATCAATTTTTATCCAGAACGATTTGAAAAAACCTTTATTCAGTGGCTAGAGAATATTGAAGACTGGTGCATCTCTCGTCAGTTATGGTGGGGCCACCGAATTCCTGCCTGGTACAACAAGACAACAGGGGAAACTTATGTTGGTGAGGAAGCACCGAAGGATATTGAAAACTGGGCGCAGGATGAAGATGTCTTAGATACTTGGTTCTCTTCAGCACTATGGCCATTTGCAACGCTGGGCTGGCCAGAGAAGACTGCTGATTTTGCCAGATATTATCCAACTTCGACGATGGTGACCGGCTACGATATCATCTTCTTCTGGGTTGCCCGTATGGCATTCCAGGCGCGTCATTTTACAAACAGCCGCCCATTTAAGGACGTTTTGATCCATGGCCTGATCCGTGATGCACAAGGACGCAAGATGTCAAAGTCCTTAGGCAATGGCATTGATCCTATGTTGATTATTGATGAATATGGTGTTGATGCACTGCGTTTCTTCTTAACAACAAATTCAACTCCAGGACAGGATATGCGTTATATCCCAGAAAAGGTGGAAGCTGCCTGGAATTTTATTAATAAGATTTGGAACGCTTCCCGTTTTGTGATCATGAATCTGCCAGAAGGGATGAGCGAAAAGGATGTCGATTTTTCACATCTGTCTGTTGTCGATACGTGGATCATTAATAAACTCAATGTGACGATCGATCATGTGACATGCAATATGGAGAAGTATGAATTTGCTTTAGTTGGCAATGAACTGTATTCTTTTGTATGGGATAATTTCTGCAGTTGGTATGTAGAAATGTCCAAGTCTGAGCTGAATGGGGACGACGAATATGCAAAGAAGGCAGCACAGTCTGTCCTGTATATCGTATTGAATGCGATTGTCCGTCTGCTTCATCCGTTCATGCCGTTTGTAACGGACGAAATCTATCATGCCATTCCGCACCGGTATGAATCTGTTTGTGTGGAATCTTGGCCAACACAGATTGAAAATGTCACGACAAGTAATCTTGCTTCTATGGATCGTTTGATCTCGGCAATCAGCAAGATTCGTGAAGTTAAGAATATTAATGATCTGAAACCAAATGCACCAATCCATGTTATGTTGAAGGATCTGGATGGTAGAATTCTTCCTGCCGAAGAATCGCTGGCAGCTATCATGCAGAAGATGGCAAAGGCTGAATGGCTGGATACACTGGAAGGGGATTTGACCGTTGAAACAATACAGGATGGTTCTTTGTATATTCCATCAGGTGAATTAAGCAATCCGGAAGAAGAAAAGAAGAAGTTAAATGCAGAGAAGAAAAGACTGGAGCTTGAATTAGCACGTTCCAATGGCATCTTATCCAATAAAAAGTTCTTGGAGAAGGCACCTGAAGATAAGGTTGCTGCTGAAAAGGAAAAGCAGTCTGCCTATCAGAAACAATACCAGGTCATTGTCGAGCGGTTGACTGTTCTGAATAAATAAGAATTATGCTATAATCTTCATAGATATATTCTATGAAGATTTTTTATTTAAAAGAGGAGAATACTCATGAGTGAAGAAAAGAAAAACAATCATACATTGTTGAAAGTATTGGGTGTTACAGCGGCAGCTGGAGCAACTGCTTATGCAGGATTCAGCTATCTGGCATTCCGTCAGGCTTTTGATCTTCAGCATGGCGATTTTTATATTAAAAAAAATACATATAAGCGAATTGAAGCGGACGGCAGTGAAAAAAATGAATGGTTTGCGCACAGTATCAAAGATGATAACTTTCTGGATTCATATGACGGCTTAAAGTTGCATGCGTTGCGCGTATGTAATCATCCGGAGACACATAAATGGCTTTTATTAGTGCATGGTATTGGTGCACATTCTGGCAGCATGCTTGGCTATCTCTATGAAGCAGATCATAAAGGCTTCAATATTCTTGCAATTGATTCTAGAGGATGTGGCATGAGCGAAGGAAAGTTCACCGGTCTTGGCTGGAATGAACACTATGATCTAATCAGCTGGATCAACTATCTGATTAACATGGATCAATCTTCACAAATTGCTTTAATGGGAATCAACTTAGGTGCAGCAGCAGTCATGAATGCGGTTGGTGATTATATTCCTTCGAACGTAAAATGTGCCATTGAAGACGGCGGCTTCTCGGGTGTGAAAGAACTGCTGTCCTATGGTATCAAGAACTATTACAAAGTAGATGCGAGACATTTCTTGCCAATGATTGATATCTATGTAAAACAGGCATTGCATTATTCGATGTATGATGTCAGCATTGCCCATCAGTTGTCTCAGTCGATTACACCAATGCTGTTTATGCATGGCAGCAAGGATGAAGTGATACCTGCAAGTATGATGTTCGATAACTATTATGCCTGCAATGCAGAAAAGGAAATGTATACCGGAGAAAACGCAGAGTTTGGTGAAAATATGTTGGAACCAGATTACTACAAAACGATATCTGAATTTGTAGATAAGTATATGAAGTAATGTTTGATTGGAAGCAGAGCGTGACTGCTTCTTTTTTTATAAAAGCTGTAGAAAATAACATGCATGCATATGTCACAAAAGAAAAATAACTTGTTAACAGTCACGTTTTTGACAAAAATATTTCGCAAAAATATTGTTAAATGAAAGCGTTTGCCATATAATTTCAGTATGTTAATAGGAGGCTATAATGGCTAAGAAGTATGTCTACAAATTTGCCGAAGGAAACGGCAAAATGCGTGAGCTGCTTGGTGGTAAAGGAGCAAATCTGGCAGAAATGTCCAACTTGGGCATGCCTGTACCGGATGGCTTTACAATTACGACGGAAGCTTGCACTGCGTATTATGCAGATGGTGAGAAAATCAACAATAGCATTATGAAGGAGATTCGTACTTATGTAATCTGGTTGCAGAAGGTTACAGGAAAGAAGCTTGGTGATTTAAATAATCCGTTACTAGTTTCGGTAAGATCTGGTGCACGTGCATCCATGCCAGGGATGATGGACACTATCTTGAACCTTGGTATAAATGATACTGTTGTAAAGGTTATTGAGCAGAAATCGGGTAATAAGCGTTTCGCTTATGATTCGTATCGCCGGTTTGTTCAAATGTTCTCTGATGTAGTTATGGGATTGAGCAAAGCAAAATTCGAAACAATCATTGATGACGTAAAAGAAAAGAGAGGTGTCAAGCTGGATATCGATCTGAATGCAGACGATATGGTTGAACTGACACAGCGTTTTAAGGAATTTTATAAGGAAAATCTGCATGAAGATTTTCCGCAGGATCCGCAGGTTCAACTGGAAAGATCAATTGAAGCTGTCTTCCGGTCATGGAATAACGGAAGAGCAATCTATTACAGAAAAATGAATGACATTCCAGGCAACTGGGGTACAGCTGTCAATGTCATGGAGATGGTCTTTGGCAACATGGGCAATGACTGTGGCACAGGTGTTGCATTTACACGTAACCCTGCCACAGGTGAGAATAAGCTGTTTGGCGAATTCTTAATGAACGCACAGGGCGAAGATGTCGTTGCTGGTATTCGTACACCGCAGCCAATCGCCGAGCTGAAAAAAACAATTCCAGGTGCTTACAAAGACTTCGTTGCAATTTGTGACAAGTTAGAGAAACATTATCATGATATGCAGGATATGGAGTTTACGATTGAACATGGAAAACTGTTTATGCTGCAGACTCGTAATGCAAAGAGAACGGCTGCTGCAGCATTAAAAGTGGCGGTTGATATGGAGCACGAAGGCCTTGTTACTAGAGATCAGGCTCTGTTAATGGTAGAGCCAAAGCAGTTAGATGATCTGCTACATCCAATGTTTGATGCTAAGGATTTGAAGGTTGCTGAAGATCGTATTATTGCAAAGGGTTTAGCTGCTTCTCCAGGTGCTGGTTCTGGTGAAATTGTGTTCTCTGCAACGGAAGCAAAAGAGAAATCAAAAGCAGGCAAGAAAGTCGTATTAGTACGTCTGGAAACCTCTCCGGAAGATATCGAAGGGATGCATGTTTCACAGGCAATTGTTACGGTACGTGGTGGTATGACATCGCATGCGGCAGTTGTCGCTCGTGGTATGGGTGCATGTTGTGTATCTGGTTGCGGTGAGATCAAGGTTAATGAAGAAAAATTGACATTTACAGTCAGTGGCCAGACATTCAAAGATGGTGACATCATCTCTGTCGATGGTTCGACAGGTCTTGTATACAGGGGCGAGATTCAAACTGTCCCGGCAACGATTTCTGGAAACTTTAAGAAGTTCATGGATTGGGCTGATGAACGCCGTTCTCTGAAAATTCGTACAAATGCTGATACACCAGAAGATGCAGCTCGTGCACTTTCATTTGGTGCAGAAGGTGTTGGCTTAGTACGTACAGAGCACATGTTCTTCAACAGTGCTGAGAGAATCAAGGCAATTCGTATGCTTTGTGTCGCTCAGACTCCTGAACAGCGTAAGAAGGCTCTGGATCTCCTGGAACCTTATCAGAAGGAAGACTTCGAAGGTATCTTCGAAGCACTGAAGGGACGCAGCGTTACAATTCGTCTGCTCGACCCGCCTCTGCATGAGTTCCTGCCGAAGACAGATGCTGAAGCTGCTGATGTTGCCAAAACGATGGGCATCTCAGTTGCTGACGTTGAAGCCGCTGCGGTTGCACTCAAAGAGTTCAACCCTATGATGGGACATCGTGGATGCCGTCTGGATGTTACTTATCCAGAAATCGGTGAGATGCAGACACGTGCCATTATTAATGCAGCCATTGACATCAACAAGAAACACAGAGGTTGGCACCTCGAACCTGAAATCATGATTCCTCTTGTCGGTGAGAAGAAGGAACTTGATTATGTAGCAGACATTATCCGCACAACTGCAGCTAAAGTGATTGCTGACAACAAGGCAAACCTTAAGTATCACATCGGCACAATGATTGAGATTCCACGTGCGGCTGTTGTCGCAGGAGAATTGGCAGAGACAGCTGAGTTCTTCAGCTTCGGAACCAATGACTTGACACAGATGACATTTGGCTTCTCCAGAGATGATGCTGGCAAGTTCCTCGGTGATTACTATGATAAGCACATTTATGAAAGCGACCCATTTGCTCATGTTGATCAAAATGGTGTCGGAGTGCTGATCAAGATGGCTTCAAACAGCGGCCGTGCAACACGTAAGAATATCCATTTGGGTGTTTGTGGTGAGCATGGTGGTGATCCAGCTTCCATCGAGTTCTTCCAGAGAGTAGGTCTCGATTATGTTTCCTGCTCGCCGTTCCGTGTTCCATTAGCTAGACTGGCAGCTGCTCAGGCAGCAATCCATGTCGATGCTGAAAAGAAGGCAGAACGTAAATCTGCTAAGGCTTTAAAGAAACCCTTAAAAAAGACAGTCACACAAAAAGCACCTGTAAAGAAGACAGCTGCGAAGAAGACTTCGGCAAAGAAGGCAGTTGCCGCAAAAGCAGTTATAAAGACTGCAAAAAAGACTGTTAAAAAGGCAGTAAAGAAAGTCACAGCAAAAAAAGATCTTAAACCAAAAAAGAAAAATAAAAAATAAGAGGAAGGTAAATATCATGGTAGCAGCTAAGAAGACAGTTAAGAAGGCAGTAGCTAAGAAGGCTCCTGCTAAGAAGGTAGTTAAGAAGGCAGTTGTTAAGAAGGCAGTAGCTAAGAAGGCTCCTGCTAAGAAGGTTGTTGCTAAGAAGGCTCCTGCTACAAAGGCAGTTGCTAAGAAGGTAGTTAAGAAGGCAGCAGTTAAGAAGGCTCCTGTAAAGAAGGCAGCAGCAGCTAAGAAGGCTCCTGCTAAGAAGTAAAAGGTTTAATCATTACTGTCTTATTGTTTACTGAATTATAATAATTACAAAACCATCCTCATTTGGGTGGTTTTTATTATGTGGTTTCCGCAGCCAGCTACATATTGATAATCTTTAGGACAGGTTCTTGCAATTGTATATTTTCTTATCTTAAAAATGAATTTATAATAATGACAGCGGTTACATTCACATTTGGAGGATTAATGTTAATGGAGCAATATATAATGGCAATCGATCAGGGGACGACATCTTCTCGGGCGATTCTCTTTAATCACGAATCAGAGATTGTGACAACTGCACAGAAAGAGTTCACACAGTACTTTACGAAACCTGGTTGGGTTGAACATGATGCCAATGAAATCTGGCTTTCCGTATTAGCATGTATTGCAGAATGCATTCAAAAAGCAAAGATTGATCCAGGACAGGTTGCGGGAATTGGTATCACAAATCAGCGTGAAACTACTGTTGTCTGGAATAAGGAAACAAATCTTCCTATTTGTAAAGCAATTGTATGGCAGTCACGTCAAACAATTGATATCTGTGATGCTCTGAAGAAGAATGGATTTGAATCTCTGTTTAAGGAAAAAACGGGTCTACGAATTGATCCATATTTCAGTGCAACAAAGATTCGCTGGATGCTGGATCATGTTGATGGTGCTCAGCAAATGGCAGAACAGGGAAAGCTGCTTGCTGGTACTATCGACAGCTGGCTGATTTGGTGCTTATCGGGTGGTAAAGTCCACGTGACTGATTATACAAATGCATCCCGTACGCTTCTTTATAATATTTTTGAAAAAAAATGGGATGAAGAGTTGTGCAAGATTATGAATATTCCCGTATGTATGTTGCCAGATGTCAAAGACAGCAGCTATATCTATGGCAAGACAGCACCATATCATTTCTTTGGTTGTGAGGTTCCGATTGCCGGTGTTGCCGGAGATCAACAGGCTGCATTATTTGGCCAGGGTTGTTATGAAAAAGGTATGGCAAAAAACACTTATGGAACAGGCTGCTTTTTATTAATGAATACAGGTGAGACACCACAACGCAGTGAACATGGCTTATTAACAACGATTGCCTGCGGTTATCACGGTAGAATCACGTATGCGCTGGAAGGATCAATTTTTGTTGCTGGATCTGCAATCCAATGGCTGCGCGATCAGATGAAGTTTTTTCCAAATTCGTCTATGTCCGAAGAAATGGCATTGAAAGCACAGAAACATAATGGTGTCATTATGGTGCCGGCATTTGTCGGATTAGGTGCACCATACTGGGACGACCGTTGCCGGGGAGCTGTTTTTGGTTTGACCCGAGGGACGACGCAGGAAGATATTACCAAGGCAACTTTGGATTCACTTGCTTACCAGACCAGAGATGTTATTGATGCAATGGTGGAAGACTGCGGTGTTCCAATTACAAAACTAAAGGTCGATGGCGGTGCCAGCAATAACAACTATTTGATGCAGTTCCAATCTGACCTTCTTCAGTGCGAAATTGATCGTCCAAAGATTGTTGAAACAACTGCATTAGGTACTGCACATTTGGCAGGACTGGCGGTTAAATTTTGGCGGGATCTGAATGATTTTGGAAACTTGGAAGGGAAAGCTTCGACTTTTTATCCGAAGATTTCCGAAGAAGATGCTAAACATCTGTATGAGAAATGGCAGAGGGCTGTTGCTGCAACTAGAGATTTCTAATTAAAAAGTGTTTTGTCAAGGAAAAATCTATTGCATCAGTTTGAAAAAGCATGTATATTACTTATGTAATAAACAGGAGTGCGAAAGCACTCCTTACTTTATGTCTGGAGGACTATGGACAGAACAGAAGAGTTAAAGCAACTATTTTCACCGGTATTTGAAAATACGAATGTCAAACTGTATGAAATCAAATGGATCAGTGGAAAGGAAAATACACTGGAAGTCTCCATTATGAAAAACGATGGGACCATGGATCTGGATACTTGTGCAGAATTCAGTGAAAAGCTCAGTGAAATTTTGGATGCCAAGGATCTCATCAATGAAGAGTATACACTGGAAGTATGCAGCCCAGGTGCAGAAAGAGAAATCAAGGATTTGAAGGATCTGTCAACCGGACAATATGTCTTTGTTCGTTTAAAGGAGCCACTCAAAAATTTGCTTGAATTTACTGGTGAAATTGAAAGTGTTGAAGGCAATATAATCACCTTGGATTATCGTGATAAAGCAGCAAAGAGAAAAGCTGTTTTTGAAAAAGAAAATATCGAATTTATCCGCATGGCGGTAAAGATATAAGGGAGAAGAAAAATGCAGTTAGAGTTGAAAAAGATTTTGAACGCACTGAGCGCTGTCGAAGATGATAAGAACATTCCTGAGAATGTGATTTTGGATGCGCTGTGTGAAGCAATGGCAAAGGCCTATAAAAAGGATGCTGAATTATCTGACATTGAAGTTGCTGCTCAGATTGACCGTAAGAAACAGACCATAGATCTGATTCAGAGCTTTGCTGTTGTGGAAGATGTCGAAGATGATGAATTGGAGATTTCTTTAGATGATGCCAAGGCCATTGATCCAAATGCCAAAATTGGCGGAAAAGTATCTCGTCCAATTGAGTTTCAGACGATGTCAAGAGCTGCTGCTTCGCTAGCAAGAAACGTCATGCGTCAGAAAATTCGAGAAGCTGAAAAAACAGCCGTTTATGATGAATATGTCGATAAGACCAATGAATTAGTCATCGGCATTGTGGAGTCTGTCAAGGATAAGTTCACCTTAGTCAACTTAGGAAGAACAGTTGCTATGATGCCAAAGAGTGCTCAGATTCCTACGGAAAGATTAGTGGAAGGGCAGCAGGTCCGTGTCATCATTACCGAAGTCAATAAGGATACCAAAGGTTCCCAGGTTTTGGTCTCTCGTGCAGATGATATGTTAGTCAAGAGACTGTTCGAAAGAGAAGTTCCAGAAATTTTCTCTGGTGTCGTTGAGATAAAGGCGATTGCTCGTGAAGCTGGCGAACGTACAAAGATGGCTGTTTTGTCACACAATTCAGAAGTTGACCCAATTGGTGCCTGTATTGGGCCAAGAGGCAGCCGTGTCCAAGAAGTCATTGAAGAACTTCATGGTGAAAAAATTGATATCTTCCAGTGGAATGATGATTTGACGGAGTTAGTCAAGAATGCACTGGCACCGGCTGACATTATTGCAGTATTACCAGTTGATGATAACGGTCTGATGGTTGTTGTCGATGAAGATCAGCTAAGTCTCGCTATTGGTAAGCGCGGTAAGAATGCACGGTTAGCTGTTAAGTTAACAAAACATAAGATTGATATCAAGACAAAGGCTGAGATTGAGGAAATTGGCTTAGATTATGAAAAGCTAATTGCGGATGCCGAAGCGAAGAAGGCAGAGTATCAGAAAGAAGCTGAAATACGGGTTGTTGAATGCAAGAACTCAGAAGCAGAAAAGGTACAGAACCGGATGCAGGCAAATGCTGCTAAGCTTGCAGAAGCTAAGGCTGCACAGGCAGAGCTAGCTGAGAATGAAGATATTGTTCCGGATGAAATGGCCGAGACAGTATCTGAGAACTTGAGGACCGAGATGGCAATGGAAACAGTCGAAGAAGAGAAAAGTGAAGTTGCGGCAGAAGAGGTTGAAGAACCTGCTGGTGCTGTTGAAACAGAAGCACCTGTGGTAGAAACTCCTGTGGCGGCACCAATTAAGAGAGAAAAAGTTAAGAAAGAGACAGCAGAAGAAAGGGCTGCAAAACATGCAGATCTAGAAGAACTTGCTGCCAAGAATACATACGTTTCTGTCTTTGAAAAACTTGCTAGTACAATCACACCAAAACCAAAGGTGGATTTCAAGGCTAAGAAAAAGAAGAAGAAAGACGACGAAGATGAATTTAAGGTCCGCAACAAAGATCTTGAAAAACAAATCAAGGTCGTTAAGGTCGCTCCAGCAAAGCCAGTCTATACAGAAGAAGAGCTTGCGGAAATTGAAGCCGAACAGGCGAAGGAAGAGTCTTCTGAGTTTGACGTCGACTTCGATGAATATGCAGATTATTATAAAGACGAGGACAACAACTAAATATGCCAAAAAAAGTTCCAATGAGACGGTGTGTTGCAACGGGTGAGCTTCTGCCAAAGAAGGATTTGCTCCGCATTGTAAGAACACCGGAGGGAGAACTTCAAATTGATCTCACTGGAAAAGCCAATGGTCATGGAGCTTATTTGAAGAAATCCTCAGAAGCAGTGGAAATTGCAAAGAAGAATAAGGCTTTGTCAAAAGCATTAGGTGCAGAAGTATCCGATGCTTTATGGCAGGAACTATTAAATGCAATGAATTAAGGAAACAAAAATAGAGAGAAGGGATGCAAAATTAAGATTGGAATGAGCACGATGTAACAATCGCTGCCCGTATAAATAGGAGGAAAAAATTATGTTAAATAAACAGGCAAAGAAACCGGCTGGTGTTGCTGGTAAGAAAAGAACAAGCAACCACAGCAAGAATTCAAATAACAATAATCATGCAAAAAAGCCATTTGAACCGAGAGAGACAGCACCAAAGGCTCCAGTAGAAGTGGTTCATGAAATCAGCTATGTCGAAGGAATTACCGTTGGTGAACTTGCAGAAAAGATTAAGCATACACCAAATGAATTGATCAAACAGTTATTCATGGATGGAAAGATGGTTACAATCAACTCTGCCCTGGATGATGAAACGGTTGAATTATTATGCATGAGTTTTGATATTGAAGCAACAAAGAAGAAGGAGAGAGAAGAGGATTCTCTTGAATATAGTTTTGATGAGGATCCAAAGATGATGGAGGTGAGACCTCCAATCGTTACCATCATGGGTCACGTTGACCATGGCAAGACAACGTTGCTGGATGCCATCCGTAAGACTAAAGTTGCTGCGGGTGAAGCAGGTGGTATTACACAGGCGATTGGTGCATATCAAGTATCCATTCAAGGACATAAGATTACGTTCTTGGATACTCCAGGACATGAAGCATTCACAGCTATGCGTGCAAGAGGCGCAAGTGTTACTGATATTGCCATCATTGTTGTTGCAGCCGATGACGGTGTTATGCCGCAAACTAGAGAAGCAATTGATCACGCTAAGGCCGCTGGTGTTCCAATTATCGTTGCTGTAAATAAAATTGATAAACCTGCTGCCAATCCAGAACATGTTATGCAGGAAATGGCAGACCTCGGTGTTATGCCGGAAGAATGGGGCGGAGATACAATCTTTGTGCCAACATCCGCAAAGAAGGGCACTGGCATTTCGAACTTACTAGAAACAATCTTGACAGTTGCTGATGTGAAGGAACTTAAGGCGAATAGACATCATGTTGCCACTGGTTCTGTTATTGAAGCACAGTTGGACAAGGGCAGGGGTCCAGTTGCAACATTATTAGTACAGACAGGTACTTTAAAACATGGTGATCCTGTTGTTGTGGGTTCTTGCTTTGGTAAAGTACGTAAGATGACTGACGAAGATGGCAAAGAATTAAAGAGTGCTGGACCATCGACGCCATGTGAAATTACAGGGTTAAATGATGTTCCTGAAGCCGGTGACTTATTTATCTCATTTAAGAATGAGAAAGAAGCACGGGCGGTTGCGGACCGCAGAAAGCGCAGACAGATCGAAGCAGATCGTCGTAAATCTTCTGCAATGACTTTGGAGGATATGTCAGAGAAGATTGAATCTGGTGA
>Ga0183096_1002701_pt1 | contig 11776 bp, 8 predicted proteins | sample Biomet5_FD_127791 | JGI IMG/M metagenome (GOLD analysis project Ga0183096, IMG submission 127791) | Microbial communities from bioreactor (seeded with sewage sludge) at LBNL, California, USA - Biofuel metagenome 5 (version 2) (version 3) | ecosystem: Engineered > Bioreactor > Anaerobic >...
GCCTGGCATCTGGAGGAACCGCGCGTCGGCCAGAGCTACCCCAATTTCTACGCCCATCAGCTGGCCTCGCGCTTCGTCAAGGTGGTGCTGAGCGGCACCGGGGGCGACGAACTGTTCGGCGGCTATCCCTGGCGCTACTACCGGGCCGTGGTCAACGACGATTTCGAAGACTACATCGACAAGTACTATCTGTTCTGGCAGCGCCTGGTCTCCAACACCCAGCTGAAGGAACTCTTCGCACCCATCCGGGAGAAGGTCGGCCATGTCTGGACGCGCGACATCTTCCGCGACGTCTTCCACCACCGGAAAAAGACCCTGTGCGGTCCGAAAGACTACGTCAACCACTCCCTGTACTTCGAGGCCAAGACCTTCCTGCACAGCCTGCTGATCGTGGAGGACAAGCTGTCCATGGCCCATGGGCTGGAGTGTCGGGTGCCGTTTCTGGACAACGACCTGGTGGATTTCGCCATGCGGGTTCCGGTGCGCTGCAAACTGCGCAACCTGGCCAACGTGACGCGCATCAACGAAAACGAGCCCAACAAGGCCTTCAAGTTTTTCCAGGACCACAAGGACGGCAAGGCGCTGCTGCGCAAGGTGCTGGGGCCCCATGTGCCGGCGGAAATCGCCGAGGGGCGCAAGCAGGGCTTTTCCGCGCCCGACGCCTCCTGGTTCAAGGGCGAATCCATCCAGTTCGTGCGCAAAAGCCTTTTCAACGCCAAGGCCCGCCTTTATTCCCTGCTCGATCGGGATGCCACCTTGCGCATCGTTCTCGAGCATCTGGAAGGCAAGACCAATTACCGGCTCTTCATCTGGAGCCTGCTCAACATCGAAACCTGGCTCAATCTCTACGACCCGCAATTGTGACCACTCTTGCAGATTTTCTGCCAACAGCAAACCTTATGACAACGCATCACATCCAACAGCTCTCGGGGTCTGAACTCGATTCCTACGAATCGCTGGTGCTTTCCCGGCCACGTCTCCTGATCTACCACGCCCGGCGTTTTCTGGAAGTGCTCGCCAGCGTGACCCAGGCCGAACTCCATGTGTTCGGGGCCATTGCCGGGGGGAGTCTCGAGGCGGCCTTGCCCTGCCTCGTCAAAACGGTCCCTAGTCTGGGCACGGTGTGCAATTCCCTGCCCTTTTACGGCAGCAATGGCGGATTGATGTTTCGCGACGGCCTGGACAGCGTCACCCGTGAAATGATCGCCGGAGATCTGCTCTCGGCCATGGACGCCTTTGTCCGCACCCGGGAACGACCCTTGACGGCCACCATCATCGGCGCGCCCGGGGTGCCGGTTCCAACCGCCTTGGAAACGTTTGCCCCAACCCGGGACAGGCGCATCGGGCAGGTGCTGCGCTTGCCGGTCTGGGCCAGCGCGTCCGACAACCGGGAACAACTCATGGCGCGTTTCCATCAAAAAACCCGCAACGCGTTGCGCAAGCCCTACAAATCCGGGATATCCTGCACCCGACGCGACGATCCCGAAGCGTATGCCGCCTTGCGGGACTTCCACGCCCAAACCATGGCCGGGCTCGGGGGCACCCCAAAGCCGGCACCCTTTTTCGAGGCGCTCCTGACCCGGTTTGCCGAACCCGAGCGCCCCCTCTACGTGGCGACGCAGGATGGACGCAGCATCGCCGCGCTGCTTGTCTTGCGGTACAACCGGACCTGTGAATACTACATACCGGCCACGACGGCGGCGTTTCGGGCCTGGCAACCCATGTCCATGCTGGTGTTCGAGTCCATGCTGGACGCCATGCGTGACGGCTATGCCTGGTACAACTTCGGAGGAACCTGGCTGAACCAAGACGGCGTTCACCGGTTCAAAGCCCGCTGGGGCGCCGAGGACATTCCTTACGACTATTACATCCGCGCCTACGCGACACTGGACCACCTGCGGACGCTTGGCGCAACCGGAGCCTTTTCCCGCTTTCCCTATTTTTACATCTTTCCCTACCACCAGCTTGAGGACAATCATGCCTGACGACGCAGCGCTACCGGCTTGGTACACGGATCATGCGGCCCTTGACGCCCGGTGTCGTCAAAGCGCCCTCTATGCCTGGTCCCAAGGCCAGGCATCCTGTCCGGAATTCGGACAGGTCATCTACCTTTGTCCGACCAACCTCTGCAACCATCGTTGCATCACCTGTGGCTATCCGAAAATGCGCAAGGGCAAAAATGCCGCCGGCGAACACCAACGCGGGATCATGGCCTGGGATATCTTCGCGCAACTTACCGAGCAGTTTCCCCGTGAAGGACGCCGGGTATACTTCCAAAAGACCGGCGAACCCCTCATGCACCCGCGCATCCTGGATATGCTGGCGCACTTCCGGTCCAGACAGGCGCAACATGAACTGGCCCTGCACACCAATATCGCCCGGATGACCGATGCCCACATGGGGGGACTGCTCGAACTGCTGGACTTCCTCTCCCTGTCCATTTTCGGATTCGACCGTGCATCCTACCGGCGCGCCCATGGCAAGGATGATTTCGATCGCGTCGTGGCGCGTCTCGACGCCCTCCACAGCCTGTACCTGCGATCCAGGCGCGTTCCGAAAGTCTACTTTGACGTGGTTCGGTGCGCGGCGAACGCCCACCTTTCCAATGAAGCCATTTTCCATTTTCTGGCCGCGCGCTACCCGGCTTTCAACATCGGCATCCATTTCCCCTATAATTTCCAGGATACGGTTCCCGGCATCGAATTCGATATCAGCGCCCATCTGGCCGAAACGGACTTCCCCTCCTGCGTCCATCCTTACGTCATGTGCAACATCCTGTGGGACGGCAAGGTCGGCTATTGCGTGGGCGACCCCTACGAGGAAGCCATCCTTGGCGACATCCGTCAAAAACCGCTCCAGACCATCTGGAACGACACCCCGTTTCTGGCTTTCAGGGCGGCCATGCACGGCAAGCGCTGGAAAGAGTTGCTCGACTCGGGCATCCGCTGTTTCCGGTGCAATTGGCTGTTTGCCCTCAAGTCCCAAAGCATGGAAAACCTGTGCCTGGTCAACCGCCGACACCTGCCCGCCGCAGACGCGGGTCTCCCCAACGGTATCGCGGCTACCTCGCACGACCACCTCACCCTTGGCCTCCGTCAGTATCTGCGCGGGGAAATCACAGCGGCCCTCACCTCCCTGACTTTCGCCGAAATCGCCGCCGAAGACGGCGACGTGCGGGAACGCGCCACCATCTGGTTGGGCAAGGTACGCGACGTGCTCCGCATGCGGGCGCGTCTCGACCGCTGGGAAAGAGCCCTGCAGGCCATGGGGCAGAGCCTCGCGAAGACCCATGTTTCCTGCTATCATCTTGCCGATGCCCAACGCGACGTCGTCCAGGGGTTGCACAACACCACCTCGACCAACGCGGTTCTCAAAAAAACGGAGATTTAGCGCTATGGATGTCACCGGCATCACTCGACCGCAGTCCCAAGCCAGGGTGCTCAGTCTCGATTTGGACTGGGCGCCGCCCGAGGTGCTGGCCGATTGTCTGGGCCTGCTCGACCAGGCGGGCATCCGCGCGACGATCTTTTTGACCGATGCCCCGGAGCATCCGGCTGTGGACGGCCACGACATCGGACTGCACCCCAATGCAAAACCGCAATCGAGCCTGTTGCAAAGTTTTGACCTTCTGGCGGCCCGCTACCCCGGCGCACGCGGCGTCCGCTCACACGGCCTGGAAACCAGCGGCCTCTTCCAGGCGCACTGTGCGGACAAGGGAATTCACTATACCAGCAATTACCTGCACTTCCTGCAACCGGACATCCGCCCGTTGATCATGCCCTTCGGCCTGTGGGAACTGCCCATTTTCTTTTCCGATGCCACGGCCTTGCGTTTTCAGGAAACCCATGGCCTCTGGCCCACTGCCGCCGCCCTGCTGCAAGGCGACGGCCTGAAGGTTTTCTGCTTTCATCCCGTCCATGTCTTCATCAATTCGTTTGGATTCGCCCACTACGCCCAGGCCAAGGCCGACTACCACGATCCGGCGCGGCTCCGGCGGCATCGACGTTCGGGGCCAGGCGTCCGCCAGCTCTTCCAGGAGCTGGTGACCGTACTCGGCCCTGGCGATCACAGCTTTGCGCCGGTCATGCAAGCCCTCAGGGAGGACACCGTATGCTAGCCCACGCCGTGGAGACCGCCCTCGGCGACCTGGCCGATCTGTTCGACAGCAACGATCAGGCCTTTGCCCGTCGGGTGTTCGCGACCCCGCTCGCTATCTACTTGGACCGCCTCAAGGCTATCGGCTTCACAGGGCTTGAGGCGGTACTGGATTCCGGGTGTGGCTTTGGCCAATGGTCCCTGGCCCTGGCCCGGCTGAACCGTCAGATCCTGGCGCAAGACATGGCCCCGGGCAGAGTGCGCTTTCTCCAACGCCTCGCCGCTGCACTCGGCCAGGAAAACCTTCGCGTCGCCCAGGCCACCCTGCCCCGGACCGAGCTCCCGGACGCCGCGTACGATGCCATCGTGTGCTACCAAACGATCTTTTGCACGCCATTCGAGGCTTCCCTGCGCGAATATCACCGGATATTGCGTCCCGGAGGACGGCTCTATCTGAATGGCAACGGTCTCGGTTATTACATCTATCGATGGAAAAGCAATGCAAACGCTACGGAAACCTTCTCGCCCCAGCGTTCTGCCGCCCTGTCGTTTCTCAACACCCTGGTCTATCGCGAGACCAAGCAGGCTCCCCGGGAAGGGCAACTCATCATCGATCCGGAGGAAATGGCCGAGGCGCTCAGGGCCGCGGGATTTGCCATCGTGGCCCAGGGCGGCGACGGTACCATCCGGATTGACGCGGCCGCGCCAGCCCCCAAACCGTTTTTCCGTTCGGAGTATTACGGTCTGCCCGGCTGTTATGAGATTCTGGCGACGCGGGTTCCGTCGTGATGGACACTGGAGGCGTTGCCCCGGTCAAGGTGCTGTTTTGCGGGAGTTATCCCTGGAGCCTCTTTTTTCTGGAGGCCTTGTGGAACGCGCCAACGACCCGCTTGGCTGCCGTTGTCACACGCCCGGTTCCCGTTGGCCCGGCCGGGAGCCCTGCCCATGTCAACCCGGTGGCGCAATGGCATGGGGCCCAAGACCGACATTGTCCGCTGCTCACGTTTGCCACGTTGCGCGATGAGGCCGCGTCAGCGGCTTTGGGCGCCGTGGAAGCCGATCTTATCCTCAGTGCGGCCTATCCCTGCCTTATCCCGGCCTCCCTGGTGGCCGCACGACGCTTGGGCGGCTGCAACGTGCATCCCTCAGCCCTGCCACGCCTCCGCGGCGCCGATCCTGTCCGTTGGGCCATCCTCGAGCAGCATGAACGCATCGGCTGCACCATGCACCTGTTGGCCGAGGCGGTCGATGCCGGGGACATTCTCTGGCAGGAAACCATCCCCTTGCCGGCCGACGCCACGTGCGGCGAGATCTTGCACCGCCTCGGCCAGGACGCCGCCCAGGCCTTGCCCGACGTCTTGGATCGGTACGCCCGGGGCCTGCTCATCCCGCAGCCGCAGCGCGGCCAACCCACCTTTGCCCCGGCCCTCACCGAGGAGCAACGGACCTTGCCGGGTTCCTATGATGTCAGCGGGGCGTTGCGGTTGGCCCGCGCCTTGGCTCCGTTTCGGTACCCGCTCTTCAAGATGCCCGACGGCGCATGCGTGGAACTCCTGACGCTCCGGCAGGACAGCGGCCCCGCCCCGTCCGGTTTGCCGATCGCACTCCGCGATGGCCTGCTTTACGCCACGGCCTACCGTCCGGCCCAATCCTGAAACGAGAGGACACCACGGTGCGCGTCAATTTCATCGGCAATACCTGCAACAACCACTACGGGCTCTGCAAGTTCCTGCGCAAGGCAGGCGTCGATGCCCAGCTGTTTTACGACCGCCGGGGCGACATCCAGACCTTTCCCGAGGCCGAAGACGCCTTTTTGGCCGACCAGCCGGCCGACTGGATCCACCCCTACGAGGCCGCGGACGTCGGCCCCCATCCCTGGCACCATATCCCGCCGGCCTTCATGGCGCGCCTGGCCGACTGCGATCTGCTCCAGGCCGAATCCGAAGGCCTGCTCTGGGCCTGGCAAAGCGGCAAGCCCTACCTCTGGTCGTATATCGGCGCCGACCTCAACTTTTTCCCCTACCACGCCTACTGGTCCCGGCACTGGAAAGAAGCCACTCCCGAACACCTGCTGACCCCCCTGGCCTACCGCCGGGCCATTGTCGGGGCGTCGGCCTTCCGGCGGGAATGCTGGTACCAGCCCCTGCGCCACGGCTACGGGCTCCTGTCCAGGCTGCTGCCACCCGAACGGTTCGCCAATATCCCGGGCAAGCTCATCGACACCGAGCTGTTCACCCCGGGCACGCCCCGGCCCCTGGCCGCCATGTTGGCGGACTTCGGCCTGTCACACCACCCCGAAGGCCTGATCCTGTTCCACCCCAGCCGGATCATGTTCACGCCCAAAAGCTACGTCAACAAGGCCAACGACCGCCTCTACCGGGCCCTCGCCCGCCTGCGGCGGACCGGGCGTTCCTTCACCCTCATCCTGATCAGCCTCGGACCGGGCAACATCGACGAGCCCGAAGCCAGGCGGTTGCTCGACGAACTGGGCATCGCCGACCGGGTGGTCTGGCTGCCGCGCAAGCTCAAACGGCATGAACTCCGCGAATGGTACCAGATCGCCGACCTCACGGCGGACGAGTTCATCGGCGGCTCCATCGGTTCCATTTCCGTGGAAACCATGGCCTGCGGCACGCCGTTGCTGTCCCGCCTGGCCACGGAAGACCCCGATCCGACGCACTGGTCGCCGGCCCTGGTGTACGAGGAACTGCCGCCGGTCATTAACGTGAGTAGCGAACAGGAGATCCTGGACGCCCTGATCCGCTTTTCCGACGACCGACCGGCCCTGGCCGCCCTGGGAACGGCCGGCCGCCGCTGGACCGAAGAAAACTATTCCGGACAGGCCGTGGCCAGACGCTATCAAGCCCTGTTCGAGCGCGTTCTCGCCTCGCCTGAAAAACCGCATCTGTCCGCCGCCGCCCAGGGGCGCGAACCCCTGCCGGCCATCGATCCCCAGTGGCTCCCCACCTTGCCTCCCCAGCGAGGCCAGCCACCTGAAGATCCGTCTTCCCCGGCCGTGGCCCGGCGCAGGTTGCTGGACTGCGCCCCGGATGATCCAATGCGCCTGTGCGCCGTGCTCGAGGCGACGGCCCGGGCAGGACGGCTGGATCTGGCCATAAACAGTGCGGCCCTGGCCGGACAAATGCTTCCCCAAGCGACCCCGCTCGCGGAAAAGCTCGCGGAATTCCAGCTTTTGCGCGGTATGATTTTATTGGACCAAGGACATGAAGAGCAGGGGGAAAGCGATGTGCAACAGGCTTGCAGCAGCAAACGGTATCGCCCCCTGGCCCTGGCCGTTCTGGGGCGCCAGGCAAGCCGCCGGCAGTGTTACGAAAAAGCCAGGGAATTGTTGGAACGCAGCCTGGCCCTTGACGCGCGCAATCGCGAAGGCTTGATCGGCATGGCCGAAGTGCTGCTGGCCCAAAATGACAAGGCACAGGCCCTGCGTATCGTCTCCAAGGGCCTGCGCGCCTCTCCTGGCGACCGTCAGTTTCTGGCCTTGCTGTCACGGATCGAGAGCTGAAGCGCGGCCATAGCCCAGGGGCAGCCATGAACCAGGCTGCCAAACGACATCAGGCCATGGGCAGTTTCACCGTCTTCCCCCCGGCCATGGCCCGGGCGAGACTGGCGGCAAGGGCGTGCACATGGCTTGTGTACTTCTGAAAATACCCGGCCATCACCGTTGCTCGTATGCCGGCACGCTGCGCAAGCACCTGCAGAAGCGCGGCCGCTTTAAGGGTCTGCCCGGAGATTGTATCCGCCTGTAAATCGCGGTCATTGGCCGCGATATGAATGGATTTGACCCCGCCGTCCATACAATTGCGGACAAAGGCGGTCACTTCGCCTTCCGTGTTGTTCCCATCCATCAGGATGTATTTCACGATCAAGTCCGTACCGCCCGCGGCGTACTGCCGGACATGCCGCCAGACCTTGGCATGCAGGTTACGCCCTTTGATCCGGGCATAGGTCTCCGGCGTGCCGGAATCGATACTGACCTGGCAGGTGACGAGTCCGCGACGCAGGGCTTCTTCCAGGGCCGGGGAATAGACTGTCGCGTTGGTGTTGATGAGTTGTCGCAGGCGGAGATCCATCAATATCGTAACGATCTCCTTGAAGTCCTTTGTGATTGTCGGCTCCCCGCCCCCCCAATGGAAAACAGCCTGTGGGTCAAGAAGATCCTGGCGACGTATTTCCTCAAGGACAGGCAGAAAACGATATTTATCCGTTCTTTGGCGCCACTTTTTTTGGTTTTCCGCGCTTCCGATGCCACAATAGCAGCAATCCAAGGTACATTCCCTGAAATGATTGAGCACGAGCGTCTTGAGCCTGCCATCACGTTCCGGCCAATCCCTGAACTGAAGTTCCGGACAACCATGGCACAATGGGCACGTATTGTCCGCCAGTTGCTGGATCAACTCCAGTCGTTTCTCTTCAATGCGCTCGGCTGGATAGTCTTCGCCGTGATATGCAAACAGTACAGGTCGACCCTTGTTTCCCGAACAGCAGAACGTGAGGGACTTATCGCCGAAATTCATAGAGTTCTCTATGTGGGTACAGCTTTTATATCGCATACTCCCATCCTTTACAGTCGGCTATGTTCCGCAGGCCCCAGGGAGTCGTCGCCGAAATCCTAAACCTCGCCAGACGTCCCATGCACAAGAAGTCAGATAGGGATGCTCCCGTCGGCCAACGGGCTTTGCCCAAGGCAATTTCGCCTCGAGGCGAAATTGCCGTCCCCGAACGGCCTGTTGCAGCTCTCGGGCTTCAGACAGGAGGGGCACACCAAAAGGGGGGCCATCCAACGCGAAAGAGGATGCACGACGCTACTCAAAGGTATATCCAAAGCAAGCAATATCCCGTGCCCGCATTTCAGCCACTTGATCAACCTTATGTGGTGTATATTGCGTTCGAAACTCACCGTCAGTTGATTTGTTGAGATGAGGGAGCGAAGAAGAAATACCCAACTGAATTCGATTTAAAATCGTATCAAAATCTTTATTAAGATTTTCAAAACGACCAACAAAGGTCACAAGCTGTGTTCCGCCAACATCGCAAAAAAAATGGCATCTGCCCATCAAGGTCAAGAGGACTTGGTCTTTCTTTTTTTCTAACTATTTATAATACTCAAATTTTACAAATTGCCCAAATATTTTCAACTTATGCGTTTCAGCATATCTCTCATGGTGAGGATTCCGAAAAATATACTTAAACATGGAATATTGGAGATCCCACGGATTTCTTACGAAAGCAAAATCTAAACATCAATGAAAACATTGTCTGCCCAATCATATCTCGCAGCGCATGAGCCCTGACATGGTAATGCAGTGGGATATCACCAAGCAGGGCAACTTGTCCGACCTGAAGATTCATAATTTTTTTGTATCGAAGCCCCACCTGTTTTAGAGGTGTGAATAAAAATAAATTTATTTTTCACTGAAGTAATCATATCTCCCACCTCACACGAACTTCCCATACATCAAATTTATAAATATATTCTTATACTTCCGTTACATTGTCTTATAACACACGCGCCAGCAAGAAGGCAAGGGCTGGCTCCAAACATGGTGCACCCCACCACCGCGAGCAAAAAAGTCTCGGGGGCAAAACAACTCCGGATTGCACCGCAGAGCAGGGAACGCTCCCAAAAACCTTGACCAACGCTGCCCCCTCGCAAAAGCAAAGCCCTTTGCGGCAAAAACTTGACAGTTGCCCATTCCGCATGCGGCAGCCATCCCTTAGCGTACCTGCGACACCTCCAAACGCCAATAGGCGAGCGAAGTCCACCGCGCTTTTGCCTTACGGCAGGCCAAAGCCTCTAAGGAATAATGGTGTCTTCCCGAATCACGACGGAAGTCCATGTGGTGAAACCCTGCTTGCGCCGCTGGCGGCACGGATTGCAACACATCGTGCGACCGGGCACCTTGGAGCATCCTGCCGGACCAGACGGCATGCCACAGGACTATCCGGATGTGCCGCAAACCAAGCACGACTTTTGCATCGGAAGCGACAAACCGTGTGGAAACGCCCATTTTACGGACGATGTGAGGACCTTTTGGCCGTGGCCAGGCGTGTTTCGATACCCAGGGAAGGGAGGCGCTATGGACAGCAGGATCGACGCGCAACGACAGGGACTGGAAGCCGCTGTGGCCAAAGCGGCCGCATCCGGCGCGTGGCCCCGGCGACTTTTCGAGGCGTCGGTCGCGTTTCTCAAGCATAACGGGGAGTCGTCCATCCTGGCCACCTGGATCAAGGACGTCCAATTGGCCGAGGGCCAGCCCGCCCCGCCCCACGACGGACCGCCCGAGGTCTCGGTCATCATCCCCTGTCACAATTACGGCGCCTATCTCCGGGAATGCGTCCAAAGCGTGCTGTGCCAGAGCTTTCGCGCCTGGGAAGCGATCCTCATCAACGACGGCAGCACGGACGATACCCACGAGGTGGCCCAGGATATCCTGGCCAGCCACCCGGGCCACGCCATCCGCTACTATCGCCAGGAATGCAAAGGCATTGTCCAGCCCCGCAACCGTGGGGTGACCGTGGCGCGCGGGGAGTTCATCCTGCCCCTCGATGCCGACGACCTGATCGCGCCGCGCTTCCTGGAACGCACCGTGGCCGTCCTTCGGGAGCGGCCCGAACTCGGCTACGTCAGCACCAAGACGCTTTTTTTCGGCAGCGCCAACAAGATTTGGCCGAGTGATCCGTTTTTCCCCCTGGCGCTGCTCGTGACCAACCAGCAAACCAACACCACGCTCTATCGCAAACGCATGTGGCAGGACGTGGGCGGTTACGACGGACGCATGATCCACGGGTACATGGATTGGGAGTTCTGGATTCGCTGTACCAAACTGGGTTGGATCGGCGAGCAGATCGACGAGCCCCTGTTCTTCTATCGCCGCAAAGCGGATTCCGTGGTGATGCGGGCCAAGAAGCGCGATGCCACGATCAAGGAACAGATCCTCCGGCTGCACCCGGACCTCTACGACCTCGCCGCCCTGCCGCACCTGCCCGAGGCCTTGAACTCCCCCAACTGGATCGCACCGGAGCTCCTGCGCAATCCCTTGCCCATTCGCCAGCGCCCACACGCGCCTGCCACGGCAGGACTTTCCCACTGGCTGTCCAGCGTCCGTCGCCCCAGCCCCAACCCGGCAGGACCGTCGCTCCGCTGCCAGGTCCTGGAAGTCCTGGGACAACTTTTGCCCGATGTTGCCCCGCTGCTGTTAAAGGCCGCCGCCAGCGACCCGGAACCGGGAAACGCCTTTGCCCCCATGGCCGCCCATTTCACGGGCAAGGTACGGCAGTTGCTCGCCCACGACAGCAAGGACAAGGCCCTGGAAATGGCCGCCATGTTGGTGGCCGCCTCTCCGTTGGAACCCGGTGCGGCCATGCTGCTGCTCCAGACCCTCGCCGCCTGCGGCAAGCTGGCCCAGGCCCTGGAGACGGCCAAGTTCTACGGTTCCCTCCTGGGCTGGCCCCGGGACATCGCCCGGTTCCTGGCCGTGTGCCTGCACACCTGGGCCCGGCACGAGGCGGACCCGTACGCCGCCCTGGGCCTGCTGACAGGCGCCGCCCTGCTCGCCCCCCAAGACGCGGACATCGCCGCGGCCCTGGCGGCCCAACAGGAGCGGTTGCGCTTGCCCGCTCCCGCGACGCCCGAGGCACAGGAGGCGCAGCCGGCCCCGAT
>Ga0183096_1002704_pt1 | contig 11773 bp, 11 predicted proteins | sample Biomet5_FD_127791 | JGI IMG/M metagenome (GOLD analysis project Ga0183096, IMG submission 127791) | Microbial communities from bioreactor (seeded with sewage sludge) at LBNL, California, USA - Biofuel metagenome 5 (version 2) (version 3) | ecosystem: Engineered > Bioreactor > Anaerobic >...
TCAGGACGTTTAGGCTGGCCCATGCCGGCCTTTATTGTCCATCGGGGGCAAGGCGACAAAAAGGGCACCCGCGGCGGGTGCCCTGTGCGGCCATGTGGTATGGCCGCCAACCATTTATCGTTTTATCGCTGAGACATTAAGGCATGTCTATGTCAACATTCGGATTTGTTTATGACGGCGCGGAATGTCTGGGCGCCGGAAGGGCCCTGGTTACTGGATGGCGATGTAGTTGGCCTTGTCCTCGACCGGCTTCTCCTCCTTGGGGACGCTGACCGTCAGCACGCCGTTGTCGTACTTGGCGGCGATGGCCTTCTCGTCGACGTTGCCGACGTAGAAGCAGCGCGAGGTCTGGCCCTCGAAGCGCTCCTTGCGCAGGAAGTTCTTCTTGTGGTCCTCGCTTTCAGCCTTCTTCTCGGCGGCGATGGTCAGGTAGCCGTCCTCCAGGCTGATCTTGATGTCCTTCTTGTCATAGCCGGGCAGCTCGCAGGCGAAGACGTAGTTCTTGTCGTCCTCGGTGACGTCGGTACGCATGTCGGTGCCGTTGGCGAACAGCGGGGTGAACATGTCGTTCCAGTAGCTGCGGACCTCCTTGTCGAGCTCGTTCTCTTTCCTAGGTGATAAGTACAGCATAGTGCATCTCTCCTTTTTTTGTATGTTTCCTTAGCACTCTATCTTTCCAAGTGCTAATCATAGTATAGCATCCTTTTTAGCACTGTCAAGCATAAAGTGCTAAAAACGTGAATATTCATGTGCACTGCCTAACGTCAAACAAGACAGGCAAAATAAGGCGGCTTGCGATCCGCTGGGCTAAGTTGACATGATTTGATATGGAAAACCGTGTAGAATACCTTTTATGAGCGACAATTATAAGATATTCAGTGAAGGCGATGTTACAAGGTCAATGATCAAGCTGGCAATTCCTTCGGTCCTGATGGCCATGGTCGATCTCATCTGCAACATGGTCAACCAGATATTCATCGGCCAAATGGGTTCGACGGCGATGATTTCGTCGATCTCCGTACCCAGCAGTCTGACGATGTTCGTGTTCGCCGTCGGCGAAGCAATCGGCGTCAGCGCATCCAGTTATATGGGCCGTCAGCTCGGAGCACGCAATGAAAAGGGCGTCAACAGCGTCTTGCGCACCGCTATGACGCTGACCCTGCTCATCTCGACGGCGATGGTCGTCGTCACGGAACTGGTACTGAAGCCGTATGCTTCGTGGCAGACCAAGGATGCTGAGGTGGTGATGTACGCACTGCGCTATGGCCGCATCGTCCTGGTAAGCAGCATCTTCCAGGTCGTTCGCAACCTGCTGACCTACTGCCTGCGGGCGGTGGGCGACATCCGTTTCTCGACGGTGGTCGTCATCGGCAGCATCGTCCTCAACGTCATTCTCGACCCGTTTCTGATGTTCGATTGGGGTCTGGGACTCAACGTGACGGGAGTGGCCCTGGCGACGGTGATCTCCCAGCTGCTGGCGATGGCCGCCCTGCTGTACCGTGCTATGTCTGGCCGTACGCCGCTGCGGCTCAAACTGTTCGATTTTGCCATCGACCGGCGGATCGCCGCGGAGATAGGGAAGGTAGGGGCTGCCGTCTATCTGCGTGACGCCTTGCCTTCGCTGTCGATGACCATCATGGTTAAGATCGCCTTCAGTTTCGGGACGGCTTTTGAGGCTGCCTGCAGCATCGGCCGTTACGCCATCTACTTCGTCAACTTCTTCATCAATGGCATCACAGCCAGCTTCCTGCCGTTCGCCGCCTTCAACTATGGGGCCCGTTCCTATGCCAGGCTGCGCAGAGGACTCATGACCGATATGTGGATCATCATCGGCTATTCTCTGCTGACCACCGTGGGGCTGTACGTATGGGCCGGGCCGCTGTTCGCCCTGTTCGACCCCGGCGACACCGAGGCGCTTGGCTATGGCGTCTTGTTCCTGCGGGCCTACGCCTACTCGCTGCCCATCTATGGCTTCTATCACATGTCCCTGACGATGCTTCAGGCCGCCGGGATGGGCGGCAGTGCGACGGTTATATCGATATGCCGGCAGGCCGTCTTCTATATCCCAGTCATCATCGTGGCAGTCAGGCTGTGGGGACAAGCAGGGGTCTACGCCACCCAGCCCATCTGCGACTGGTGCAGCGCGGCCCTGGCCGTAGCCCTGTGCTGGCCGCTGCTCCGTCAGATCTGGCAAGGATCATCACCTTCGATCCAAGGATAAAAAAAGCGTCGCGATGAAGCGGAGACCAGCCTCATCGCGACGCTTTTTACTTGTCCTGCAGCAGTATCTGACGGACGTCCTGTTTGGTGACCGCCCCCTCATGGAGCTTCTTGTCACCGAGATAGAAGGTCGGGACATAATAATAATCGTAACGGGCGGCCAGTTCGGGCTGCTCGGTTTCTTCAATCATCTCGATATCGGCCGTGAGCCCTTCCTCTTCCTCCAGCTGTTTGATATATTGGCGGGCCTGCTTGCAATAGGGGCAGCGTTCCTGATAGAATAGCCTCAGCATCGTGATACCTCCTGCCGTCATCGGCATCCTTGTCACATGCTAACGATAACCGATGGCTGTGGCCCGTGTAAACTAAAATGCCCGTCCGTTTTGCGATTTATTCTTGCAAAAACCAGGACCCTATGCTAATATTTAAAGGCACTGTGATTCAGCACGTGGAGAAGTACTCAAGTGGCTGAAGAGGCGCCCCTGCTAAGGGTGTAGGTCGGGAAACTGGCGCGAGGGTTCGACTCCCTCCTTCTCCGCCATCTTGCTTGCTTATCGTTACGGTCCAGTGGTGTAGTGGTTTAACATGTCTCCCTGTCACGGAGAAGATCACGAGTTCGATCCTCGTCTGGACCGCCATTATTATGCAGGTGTAGTTCAATGGTAGAACGCGACCTTGCCAAGGTCGACACGGGGGTTCAATTCCCCTCACTTGCTCCAGTGCAAAGAAAACCGGTACGATGCCGGTTTTTTTTATCTTTGGAATAGGATACAATATATATGGTGGTAAAGTGATCGAAGAAGCTGTCCGGCTGGATGCCGATGTGCTGCAGCGGGCCGACCTGCCGGTCAGGCTGGTGCTGCAGCAGCGTAACCGCCATGTATTCCAATATGAGATCCGGAGATGCCAGGATGGCGCCAGTGTCGGGCGCTGTGAGCTGCGCATAGGCCATGACCTCAATCTTTATTACTATGGCAACATCGGCTATCGCGTCTGGGAGGAATACCGGGGTCATGGCTATGCCTTCATGGGGGCCTCGCTGCTGCTGCAGCTGGCACCCAAGGTCGGCATGACCTATGTGCTCATCACCGTCAGCCCGGAGAACACCCCTTCGGTCAGGACATGTGAGCGTCTGGATGGCGTGCTGGTGGCGACCGTTAAGGTGCCAATCTGGCATCCTCTTTACCGGGCCAATGAACGTGTCAAGATGATATACCGGTACGATCTATCGGGTAGGGCCTGAGATGGAAGAAAAAAAAGGGCGGCTTAAGCCGCATATCGACTACAATTTCTTGAACCGGCTGCGTCGCTTCGTGTTCAGCCGTGTTTTCGTGATGTCGCTGGCCATCGTCGCCGAGCTGCTGCTTCTGCTGCTGCTGGTCGACTATGTCAGCCGCTGGCTGCTGCCGGTGTATATCGCGATGTACGTCCTGGGCATCGTCGTCATCATCTATCTGATCAACAAGCAGGGCAACCCATCCTCGCGTCAGGCCTGGATCATCATATGTGCCGCCTTTCCCATCTTCGGGCTGATCCTTTTCCTGCTATTCGGCATCGAGCGTGTCCCGCATAAGTTCCGCCGCGACCAGCTGGCTTCCATCTCCAAATACAAGCCGCTGCTGGTCCAGACCGAGAAGGACCTTGATGACATCCGCAGCCAGGACGAGGCCGCATACCGCCAGGCGCGGTATATCTGGGACTATTCTTATTTCCCAATCCACGGCCATACCTCCGTCGAATACTTTTCAAGCGGCGAGGCCTTCTATAAGCAGCTGCTGCGGCAGCTGCGCGCGGCGACCAAGTTCATTTACATCGAGACCTTCATAATCAAGGAAGGAGCGATGTTCAGCTCCATTCTTGACGTCCTTAAGGAGAAAGCCGCGCAGGGTGTCGTCGTGCGATTCATGTATGACGACGTGGGCACGGCCATGTACCTGCCCACCCATTACGAACGCAAGCTGGAAAAGCTCGGGATCAAGTGCCGACCTTTCAACCCGATGCGTCCGATCCTGCTGGTGACGATGAACAACCGTGACCATCGCAAGGTCATCATCGTCGATGGCAAGGTCGGTTTCACCGGCGGTCTCAACCTCGCCGACGAGTACGTAAACATCGATTCTCCATTCGGCCATTGGAAGGATGCCGGCGTCATGATCGAGGGTGAGGCCGTCGGCAACATGGAGATAATGTTCCTGCAGCTGTGGCAGAGCGGGCTGGACGACGTGCTGCCGCAGATTGGGGCCGCCGTCGCTCCGGCGGTGGCACTGCCGACGGAGGGATACGTCCAACCATTCTCGGACAGCCCGACGGACAATGAGGACATCTCGCACAGCGCTCACCTCAACATGATATGGTCAGCCCAGCGGTTCATCTGGATGATGACCCCATACCTGGTGGTCAGCGATGATATCATTCAGGCCCTCTCGCAGGCCGCAAAGAATGGCGTCGACGTCAGGATAATCACGCCTCACATCCCCGACAAGAAGATCGTATTCGAGTTGACACGCTCGTTTTATCCGGCATTGCTGTCCGCCGGGGTCAAGGTTTACGAATACACACCGGGCTTCATCCACTCAAAGGTGATGCTGGCCGACGGGCGGATGGCCATCGTCGGAAGCATCAACATGGACAACAGGAGCTACTATACGAATTTCGAGGATGGCGTGTTCATGTATGAGGTGCCCGCGCTCAAAGAAATCCAGGCAGACTTCAAACAGACATTCGCCATCAGCCAGGCCATGGTGCTGTCCGACTGTATCAAGGTGCCATGGTGGCGTAAGGCCATACGGGCCGTGTTGCGTCTGGCGGCGCCGATGCTATGAAAAGGAGGAACATGAGATGAAGATCGCTGATGATATCGGTTTGGTACTGGAAGGCGGTGGGTTCAGGGGCTGTTACACAGCTGGGGCCCTGAAGTGGCTTCTGGACCATGACATCGAGATGCCATATACGGCGGCCATCTCAGCCACGGCCATGTATGCTTTCCTGTATATCGCAAAGAAGCCTGAAGAACTGTCAGCTGTCTCGATGTCGGCCGTACTTGATCCCAACTTCGTAGGCTTCAGGTCGGTGCTGCGGGAGGGAGCGCTTGTCGGCTATAACTACCTGCTGAAAAAATATGTGATGCCGACCTATAAGGATAATCTCGCGATCATCAAGGCGAGCGCCCAGATCGGAGAAGTGGGGGCCATGAACATGACCACCCAGCAGTTGGAATATACAGACATGCGTGACCTTGATGATCAAGGCCAGCTGCTGAAGGCCAGCTGTACGCTGCCGCTGACCGGGCGCATCACCACCGTCGACGGACAGAAATGGATGGACGGCGGCATCGACACGATGGTCTCGCTGCGCCGCTCGCAGGCCTGCGGCCATGTCAAGAACCTGGTCATCGTCACCAAGGACAAGAACTATGTCCGTAAGGAGAACCCCGCCATCGTCAACTTCATGCTGCGGACCGCCTATCATCGTTATCCGCGCATGCTGCAGACGCTGTCCCAGCGCGTCCAGGCCTATTACGACCAGATGCAGGCGGTCTACGATGCCCAGGACCAGGGCCTGGCCATTCTCATCAGACCGACACGGGACTGCGGCGTGAAGCGCTTCTCTGGCACCCCCGATCAACTCAAGGAGATGTTCGAACTAGGCTATCATGACATGGAGGAACGCAAGGACGACATCCTGAGGCTTTTAGGAATCAAGACGCAGTCCATACCAGACGCGCTGGACCCCGCCAAGTTCAAAAGGCCGCTGCGCAAGATGCCCAAGCCGGCACCGCGCGTGGGAGCGGCCAAGGGACGGAAGAAAGGCTGAAAGACAAGAAAAGACGATGCAATCGTCTTTTTTTGTATATTTGGAATCACACCGCCGGTCATCGCTCACATCTGTACAAGCCACCGGAGGATGGCAATCTGCGTCTTGGCGTCCTTGATCTCGTCGGCGGCCAGCATATCCTGCAGCTGGCGGCGCGAAAAGGGTTTGACGTCGATGAACTCGTCTGGATCGAGGTCCTGACGGTCGGCCTTCAGCTGGCGGGCCAGGTACACATGCATGTATTCGGTCAAAAAGCCGGGTGACGTGAAAAATTCGGTCAAAGGCGTCATCGAACCGGCGATGTAGCCGGTCTCCTCGCGCAGCTCGCGATAGGCTGCGTCGAGCGGATCCTCATCCTTCTCCAGGGTCCCGGCAGGTATCTCCCACATGTCCTGCTGAGCCGCATAACGGTACTGCCGGACCAAAAGGACGGTCTGTTCATCCAAAAGGGCCAACATGGCCACCGCCCCTGGGTGATGGACGACGTCACGGTCGCTGACGCGGCCGTCAATCAGTTGGATGTCATCGCGGGTCACCGTGATGTGATGGCCGGTGTATATCAATTTGGAACCAAGCTGCTTTTCCATGTGTTTCATATCTGTCACCGGGGATAATTCTAACATATAAACGGGATATTTTCAGGAATATCGCAGGTCGGCCGCTAATCAATTGTGTAGGGAGGTGGATTATGGTGGATAAGCTTTCCTTTCGCGACATGGACATCCTGGTCAGATACCTATTCGCCAAACGCAATCGTGCATGCATGCTGGGGCGGCAGATGCATGACGGCCCGGCTGACGGCCCGCAGGATCTGGCGGGTCTCATCGATGCCGTGATGGAGCAGATTCCGTCCGACGCCTGTTTCATCATCACCCATGAGTACATGCAGCGGCCGGAATATGAATGGTGGCGGCAGTACTACTCACGCAGCGCTTATTACCGCCGCAAAGGGTCCGCATTGGCGGTGTTTCTGCGTTGCCTCAATGGCTGATAGGTGCTAGAATCTTCTTATCGTGCTGGCGTTGACCAGCTAATGACAAGTGGAGGCAAAGGAAATGTTGAAAGGTGTAGCGGCATCAAGCGGTATAGCCATCGGCAAGGCGTACAAGCTGGAGACGCCTAAGGTCGTCATTGAGAAGACCGAAGGCCAGCCGGACCAACAGAAGGCGCTGTTCGAGAAGGCTGTCAGCCAGGCGGTCAGCGACATCGAGAAGATTAAGGCCAAGGCCGAAGGCAAATTGGCGCCGGAAGAGCTGGAGATCTTCGATGCCCATCTGGCAGTGGCCAAAGACCCTGCCATGAAGGATGGGGTCGAAGGGATGATTGACAGTGACCACGTCAACGCGGCCTATGCCGTCGATTCGTTCGCCAAGAACATGATCTCGATCTTCGAGGGCATGGACGATGAGTATATGAAAGCCCGCGCGGCCGATATCAAGGATGTCACCGACCGCATCAAATACCACATCCTGGGCGTCTCTGTGGCCGACCTGTCGCTGCTCAGCGAGGAAGCCATCATCGTCGCACAGGACCTGACCCCCAGCGACACCGCCCAGATGGACAAGCGTTATGCCAAGGGTTTCGTGACCGCCGAAGGCAGCCGGACCAGCCATTCGGCCATCATGGCACGTTCGCTGGAGGTACCGGCCATCGTCGGTATCAAAGGGCTGATGGACCAGGTCAAGCATGGTGACATGCTGATCATCGATGCTCTCAAGGGCGAGGTGCTGGTCAACCCCGATGCCCAGACCATCGCTGACTACGCTGCCCGGGCCAAGAAATACCAGGAAGAGGTCGCCGCACTGAAGAAGTACCGCGACCAGCCCAGCGTCACCAAGGATGGCCACAAGGTGCTGATGGTCGCCAACATCGGTACCCCGGACGACGCCCAGGCCGTCATCGACAACGGTGGCGAGGGCGTGGGCCTGTTCCGCACTGAGTTCCTATACATGAATTCCAAAGCGCTGCCGACCGAGGATGAACAGTTCGAGGCATATAAGAAGGTGCTGGTCGCCATGAACGGCAAACCGGTCGTGGTCCGGACCTTGGACATCGGCGGCGACAAGAAGCTGCCCTATCTGCCCATCGATCCTGAGATGAACCCGTTCCTGGGCTATCGTGCCATCCGGCTGTGCCTGGACCGTCCGGAGATCTTCCGCACCCAGCTGCGGGCCCTGTTGCGGGCCAGCATCTATGGGCATCTATGCATCATGTTCCCGATGATTGCCACCGTCGACGAGTTCAAGAAGGCCCGGGCCTATTATGACGAGGAACGCGCCAACCTGATCAAGGAGGGTGTCAAGGTCGGTGACCAAGTCGAGGTTGGCATGATGGTCGAGATTCCGGCTGCCGCCGTGCTCGCCGATAAATTTGCCGAGCTGGCCGATTTCTTCTCCATCGGCACCAACGATTTGAACCAGTACACCATGGCCGCCGATCGCATGAGCCCCAAGGTCTCCTATCTGTACCAGCCGTACAACCCGTCGATCCTGCGCCTGATCGCCAACACCATCAAGGCCGCTCATTCCGGCAAGAAATGCAAGTGGTGCGGCATGTGCGGCGAGATGGCCGGCGAGAAGGATGCCGTGCCCGTGCTGCTGGGATTGGACCTCGATGAGTTCTCCATGAGCGCGTCATCGCTGCTGCGGGCTCGCGCCATGGCCACCTCGCTTGATTACCAGCAGTGCCGTCAACTGGCGGCCGAGGCGCTGGACTGCTCCAGCTGCCAGGAAGTGCTTGACCTGATTCATAGGACCGCCAAGTAGCCTAATCGCGATATGTACGCGGCTTCCGGGGGATGCATCCCGGGGGCCGCGTTTTTATCTTCGGCCGCGATCATGGTCCGGGACCGCAAGGGTTTTGCTTTTTCTTTATGACAACAAGGCGCGGAGCATATACAATATATGAAACAGATGGAGGGATCATGAAACTGGAACGAAACCAAATCAAGTGCATTGCCATTTCGTGCATGGTCCTCGACCATGTCGCTTTCGCATTGGTCCCATATACCTCGCCGCTGTTCCATGTCATGCGCTTCTTCGGCCGATGCACGGCTCCAATCATGTGTTGCCTTTTGGCGGAAGGGTGGCGTCGTACATCCAACAGGAGGCGCTACATCAGCCGTATGTTCGCGTTCGGCGCCATCAGCTATGTGCCTTATGTGCTGCTCGGCCATCCATACGTGATGGTCGGCCAAGGCAGCATGTGGCAGCTGGACTTCGACATGGAGGTGACCCTTGGAATCTGCCTGCTGATGCTGGCCGGCTGGGACTGGGTCATGGCGAAGACAGGCCCGGGGCCTGTCCGATGGGCAGGATTGGGCGCGGTGGTGGCGGCGGCTTGCTGGCTGACGCGCTGGTGCGACTGGCCGATCATCGCCCCACTGTGGGTGATAAACGCCTATATCAACCGTGATAACCGAACGGTCTTCATATCCATGTTCATCATGATAGGGCTGTATGCCAGCTATTATAACTACGTCCAGTGGCTGGCAATCACCGACAGCTGGGTTACAGCGTTGGTCTATGACATATACACTCTCGGGTTTTTGCTGGCGATACCGCTGATGAATGATTATGATGGCATCCAGGTCAGGCATGATAAGGCCAACCGTTACTTCTTCTATGCGTTCTATCCAGCCCATATCGCGATCATCGATCTAGTCGTTTATGCAATGCTGCGGCAGGGAGGTTATTGACATGAGACATCGCAAGTCGTACGTCGCCGAGCTGAAGGCGCACATCGCGACCCACAAGACAGAGTTCGCCGTATATTCGATTATGCGCCTGCTGGTCATCCTGACCTTTGTGGCGTCGCTGATTGAGAAACGTTACGAGAACGCGGCGCTGTGCATCCTGTCGCTGGTCCTGCTGCTGCTGCCGGCAGTCGTCGAGCAGAACTTCGGCATCGAGCTGCCCTCGGCGCTGGAATGCATCATCTACTGCTTCATCTTCGCCGCCGAGATACTGGGCGAGATAAACAGCTTCTACGTCACCATCCCTGGCTGGGACACGATGCTGCATACAATAAATGGCTTTCTGTGCGCGGCCATCGGCTTCGCCCTGGTCGACATGCTCAATCGCAACAGCCCTGATATCAAGCTGTCGCCATTCTATCTGGCCCTGGTGGCCTTCTGCTTCTCCATGACCGTGGGCGTGATGTGGGAGTTCTTCGAACATTTCATGGACCAGACGCTGCTGCTGGACATGCAGAAGGACACCATCGTGACGTCGTTCTCATCGACGCTGCTTGATGCGACGCGATCCAACCATCCTGTGGTCATAACCGGCATCACCGACACCATCATCAACACTGCGGGCGGGAAGCAATACGTCATCAGCAACGGCTACCTTGACATCGGGATCAACGACACCATGAAGGACCTGTTCGTCAATTTCATCGGCGCGGCAGTCTTCTCGGCGATTGGCTATGCCTACGTCAAGACCGAGGGGAGCAACAGCTTGGCCCGGCAGTTTATACCGACGGTCGTCAGGCCCGAGCAACAGGAAAAGAAAAAGGGATGACCATGCCGCAGGCCTGCTGCCGCAGGCGTCGTTGATTTATTGTGCGGCCCACGGCGGTGGGCTTTTTCATAGACGCATGTCTGCTCCCCATTGATCCCATGAAGATGAAAAAAACCAAGCCACTCTCTTTTTGGCTTGGTTGCTGGCAGATTCGGAAAGATGGCAGCGCCTATCGGGCAGAAGGTGCAGGGCCCATCATGCTGATTACTTGGAAGGCACCTGCAGCTGCGAGACGCTGAGCAGCGAGGCTTGCTGGCGATGGACCTGGGCCATCGTCATGGTCTTGTCATGGGTAATCGGCGTCCAATTGACCTTGACTACCAGGGCGGCCATCGCGATCGGAACATAAGTCATCATGAACAGCGGGAAGGTGAAGACATATAGGATCTTGCGCCACCGGGTGGCGACGATACGGTTCCATTCGGTGCCGGTGGTGATAGCCCCGGCCAGCCACATCGTTATATATCCGTAAAGGAAGCCTTTAAGCAGCGGCCAGATGACCTCGGTCATGTCATAGCCAGCCGAGATGTCGATGAAGATGGTGGCGATGTTGAGGACGGTACCGGCGATCGTCAGCAGGTAGGCGGGAAGGTTGTTCATCAGCATGTCGTAGCACGAGAAGTCGCCTTTGAGCATATCCTTGGTCATGGACAGGCCGTAACGGCGGAAAACCTGCAGCACGCCCTTCGACCAGCGCATGCGCTGACGGAAGGAGACGGCGAAGCTGGTGGGCTGTTCATCATAGAAGACCGCGTTTTCGCAATAGGCAATCTTATGGCCAGCGACGATGTTATGCATCGTGAACTGGATGTCCTCGGTCAGCAAAAAGAAGTTCCAGCCGCCGCATTCCTTGAGGATGTCATAACTGAACATGTAGCCGGTTCCGGAGACGGCACAGCTGCTGCCAAGCTTGAAGCGCGCACGGTTGAGGTACTGCGACTCGCGCAGGAAGACCAGCCCGTAGCCGGCGCTGATCCAGTTGTCGCCATAGTTCTTGGTGTTGCGATAGGAAGTGATGATCTGATGGCCCTGGCAGAAGGTCTCATTCATCTGGGTGATGTAGTTCTCGTCGAGCAGGTTGTCGGCGTCAAAGACCATGAACGCGTCGAACGAGGCCAAGCCAAAATCCTTGTCGATGTGCTTGAGCATGTAGTTGAGGGCATAGCCTTTGCCGACCAGGGCACGGTTATGGCGGCAGGAGACGGTCGCCCCATGGG
>Ga0183096_1002708_pt1 | contig 11749 bp, 10 predicted proteins | sample Biomet5_FD_127791 | JGI IMG/M metagenome (GOLD analysis project Ga0183096, IMG submission 127791) | Microbial communities from bioreactor (seeded with sewage sludge) at LBNL, California, USA - Biofuel metagenome 5 (version 2) (version 3) | ecosystem: Engineered > Bioreactor > Anaerobic >...
CTGGCGCAATTCGCCCTGCAGGTCTGAAGGCAGACCGATCTTCCGATGCGATCCGACCCACGTCTCGACGGTCTTGCGGGCCAGACGCACCAGTTCGTCCTGCTGGGCGCGGCGCCGGCTGGCGGCTGCGGCCTGGGCCTGACGATAGCCATCGAGGAAATGGCGCGCGGGGTCCGGCCCCTGCGGTTCGAAGGTGCATACGCCGTAGCCGACCCCGAAGGTGTCCTGATGGGATAGGGCCGTGGCTTTGACGGCCATGCCGTCGAAGGCACCGGCCATTATTGTGAAGGAACGATGCCCGCATTCGGCAGCCTGTTCACAGAAGGCGTCGTCGTAGCACAGCAGGTTGCCGAAAGCCGCCTGGCCCATGTCGGCCATGATGCGCCGGTCATACTCGGGACCATAGGCGGAAAAACCGTATGGCCCTTCCGGCCGGCACTTGTGCGACAGGTCGCCGCTGGCGATGAAGCCGACCCGGCGGTCGAGGGCCGCCGCGGTCCGGGCGATGACCATGCCGAGCTCATAGTGCCGGGCCAGCGGCAGTCCTGACAGGCCGATGCGGACGATAGGGATGTCCGGACCGTCATGGCGCTGCCAGAACCATAGGGGTATCATCGTGGCATGGTCGAGCGCCGCGTCACGCTGGCCTTGATGGCCGGCCGGCAGGCCGGCGGCGGCGCATTGGCGGGACAGTTCGTCGGAGAACTCCTTGTCGTAGCGGACACGTACGACGGTGTCGGGGGCACTGAACGACGCAAAACTGCCCGTGGCCTGGGTGCCGGGCGAGATATGGAAATAATCGGCGTACATGACGCTGTGCGGCGTGGTCACCACCAGCAGCTGACAGTCCTTGGCGATCAGGAAGTCGATGGCCCGGCCATAGGCATCGATGGTCGGCTGGATCTGCTTTTCCTGGCCATGGCCGACGGACGGGATGATCAGCGGCGGATGCGGGACCATGATGCCGGCCAGAATGCTCATATGCTGTCGCCTCCTTGGCGAAGAAGACCGCATCGTGACAGGTCGGCGCGCATCTGCGCGTCGGAAAGGGTGCAGCCGGTATGGCCGAGTTTGATCGCCGGCTTGGTCTTGCCATGAAAATCGCTGCCGCAGCTGGCCAGCAGGTCATATTGACGGGCCTTGGCCAAGAAATACGCACAGGTCGCGGCGTCGTGGTAGCTGCTGAAGGCCTCCACGCCTTTCAGACCCAGCGGCACCATCCGGTCGAAAAGCTCGAAGCGGCCTTTGAGGTTGTTGCCCGGATGGGCCAGCACGCTGATGCCGCCGGCGGCGGTGATGGCCGCGATGGCGTCGGTCAGCGGGATATAGCTGATCGGCGTGTGGCAGGGCCGGCCCTGGGAGTAGAAGTCCCAGTAGAAGTTGACGTAGGGGTTGTCGCTGCGGGAACCGCCGGGACGATAGGGATCCAATAGCCGGCAGCCGTCGTTGCGGCCGTCGGACAGCAGGACCTCGGCGAAGAGCTCGCCGGTATAGACGCCGTTGGGGGCCAGCGCGGCCAGCCGCTTCCGGTCGACCGTCAGGCCCAAGGCCTCGGTGAGCCGTATCTTATTTTGGGAGCAGGACCGTTCCTGGTCGGCGATGTCCTGGCCGATGGTGGCGAAGGCCGGGTCGCAGGGATTGATGCCGTAACCCAGGACATGGAGGTCGACGTCCTGATAACGGCAGTCGATCTCGATGCCGGTGATCAGCGTCAGCCCCACCGCCCGGGCGGCGTCCTGGGCCCGGGCGACGCCGGCGGCGGTGTCGTGGTCGGCGATGGCGATGACCTCTAGGCCGGCGGCGGCGCACATGGCCACCAGCTGCTCGGGCTGGTATTGGCCGTCGTCGCTGAAGATGGTATGCATATGCATGTCGATGCGTCCCGCCATGTCCTCACCTCATCGCGCCGTCCATGCCGTCCATGGCCCGCGGCGCGTCTTTCGCCCTCATTGTATTGACCGGCCCGGCCATAGTCAAGCCAGCCGGGCCCAGGCCAGCAAAAAGCCGACCTGCCGGCCGGCGCGCTGACGATGGCGGAGAATAAGGGATTCGAACCCTTGCAAGCCTTTCGACTTCTGCTGGTTTTCGAAACCAGTCCCTTCAACCACTTGGGTAATTCTCCATGGACTATTATAAACAAAAAGGACGATATTGCAAAGGAAATCGACGTCATAGCCACGTCAACATCGGCATACCGTGCTTTGCGGGGCCTGATTTGTGGTACTATATTAGGCGGTTAATCTCGGGAGGCATCGTCATGGGATTGTTGGTGGAGATACTGAAAGCCGTCGTCCTGGGCATCGTACAGGGCATCACGGAGTGGCTGCCGATCAGCTCGACGGGGCATCTGCTGCTGGTCAACCAGTTTCTGAAGCTCGATTTCTCGGAGACCTTCGTCAACACCTTCATGGTCGTCATCCAGCTGGGTTCGATCATGGCGGTGGTCGTGCTGTTCTTCAAAAAGCTGTGGCCGTTCAACTTCCACAGCCAGAGCCATGAGCAGCGCCTGTCGATCTGGAAGATGTGGCTCAAGGTCCTGGTGGCCTCCATACCGGTCGGCGTCATCGGCTATTTCTTCGATGACACCATCGACCAATACATGCACACGCCTTTCGTCATCGCCTTGGCCCTGATCGTCTATGGCGTGCTGTTCATCGTCATCGAGAGCCGCAACCCGAAGGTCTACATCAAGGACATCGACCACCTGGACTACATCACCGCCGCCAACATCGGGCTGTTCGAGTCGCTGGCCCTGATCCCGGGCACTTCGCGATCGGGCTCGACGATCATCGGCGCCCGTATGCTGTACTGCTCCAAAGAGATGGCGGCCGAGTTCTCGTTTTTCCTGGCCATCCCGGCCATGCTGGGGGCCAGCCTGCTGAAGCTCGTCAAGGCCGGCTTCGGATTCACCAGTCAGGAATGGATCGTGATGGGGGTGGGATCGCTGGTGGCCTTCGCCGTATCGATCTTTGCCATCAGATTCCTGATGAGCTATATCAAGAAGCACGATTTCAAGGCCTTCGGTATCTATCGCATCGTCCTTGGCGTGCTGGTTCTTGTTTATTTCTATATCATCGCCAAGTAGCATGGCAGAGGGAAAGAGGTAATCATATATGCGCGAACAGCTGAAGCAGTTGCGGCAGGCCATGGCCGTCCAGGGGCTGAGCATGTACATCGTCCGTGACGTCGACGACCATGCCAGTGAATACGTCGCTTCATGCTACAAGCAGATGGAATACGTCAGCGGCTTCTCCGGCGGGGATGGTACGCTGCTGGCCACCGCTGACAAAGGATACCTGTGGACCGACGGTCGCTACTTCATCCAGGCGGCCAATGAGCTGAAAGGATCGGGAGTCGAGCTGATGCGTATGGCCCAGCCGGGCGTGCCGACGATCTATGAGTTCATTGCCAAGCATCTGCTCCCCGGTCAGAAATTGGGAGCCTGTGCCGACTACATGTCCGCCGGGGAGGGCCGCCGGCTGCGCCAGCTGTGCCATGACCTGCAGGCAGAGTTCGTCGCGACCGATGATCTGGTCGGCGCCTTCTGGCAGTCGCGCCCGGCCGCTCCGGCCGGCAAGGTCTTTTTGCTGGAGGACAAGTACGCCGGCCAGTCCGTCAAGGCCAAGCTGACCCGCCTGCGCAAGGCCATGGCCGCCAACGGCGCCCAGGCGCTGCTGCTGGGCAGCCTTGATGACATCGCCTGGCTGTGCAACTTCCGTGGTGACGACATCCCGTATTGGCCGGTCTGCCTGGCTTATGCCTTAGTCACCGCCGACGGTTGCCAGCTGTTCTTCGATCTCGCCAAAGCCGGCGAGCACGACGTCGCGTCCTTGGCCAAAAAGGGCATCACAGCCCAGCCTTATGATCAGGTGGCCACAGCGTGTCGCCATCTGCCGGCCGGTACCGTCATCCAGTTCGACTCCCGACGCATCAACTGCCGTCTGCTCAAGGCTTTGGGGCGTCATCGGCTGATCGACGCCGTTGATCCGACGGTCATCATGAAATCGGTCAAGAACGACGTGGAAATTGCCAACCTCAAACTGGCGAACATCTACGACGGGGCCGCCGTCACCAAGCTTATGTATTGGCTGAAGCACGACACCGGCGCCAAGACCGAGCTGTCAGTCACCGACAGGCTGTTGCAGCTGCGCCGTCAGCAGCCGTACTACATCGAGGACAGTTTCTCCACGATCACGGCCTTTGGGCCCAACGGGGCGATGATGCATTACAACCCGGCCCATGGCGACAACGCCGCCATCGGCCAGGGCCTTTTACTGATCGACTCGGGCGGGCAGTACTACCTCGGCACCACCGACATCACGCGGACCTTCGTCATGGGGTCCGTCACCCCGGAGATGAAGGCTGATTTCACACGGGTGCTGAAAGCGCATCTCGATCTGTCGATGGCCCGCTTTTTGGAAGGCATCCATGGATACAACCTTGACATCTTGGCCCGGGAGCCGATGTGGGCGGTGGGTCTTGATTACAAGTGCGGCACCGGTCATGGCGTTGGCTACCTGTCCAACGTGCATGAGGGCCCACAGGGTTTCCGCTACAACATCGTGCCGGAGCGCTCCGACAATGCCGCCTTCGAGGTCAACATGGTGACCACCATCGAACCTGGCATCTATAAGGAAGGACGGTACGGCATCCGTCACGAGAACGACGTCGTCTGCGTCGACGCCGGCACCACCGCCGACGGCCATTTCCTGGCCTTCGAGCCGCTGACGCTGTGCCCGTTCGACCGTGATGGCATCGATGCCAGCCAGCTGTCGGCCGACGAGGTCGATTACCTTGACAAGTATCATCAGCGCGTATATGACCGTCTCAGCCCGCTGATGGATGAAGATGAGAAGGAATGGCTCAAGCAGGCCACAAGGCCGCTGATATGAAGACGAATCGCTTGACGCACATCGCCCTGGTGGCGGCCGGGTACTGCGCCGTCACGCTGGTCATCGCACCGCTGTCCTTCGGCTCAATCCAGCTGCGTGTCTCCGAGGCCCTGACGCTTTTGGCCATCAACGGCTGGGATGACATTTGGGGACTGACGTTGGGATGCTTCATGGCCAACGTGTTGGGGATCATTATCAGTGCCGATGCCATCGGGCCCATGGATGCCGTCTTCGGGACCTGCGCGACCTTCATCGCCGCCGTGCTGACCTTTCATTTGGCCGGCAGACGCCTATGGGGTCAGCCGCTCTTGGCGGCCCTGATGCCGGTCGTGTGCAATGGGCTGATCGTCGGCTTGGAACTGGCCATCACCCTGGGCGGACATGACTCCTTCTACGCGGCATGGCTGATCTACGGATTGCAGGTCGCGGCCGGTGAAGCCGTGGTCGTGTTTGCCCTCGGGCTGCCGCTGTCCAACTACCTAGGCAGACGGCACCTCAACCATGAATGAACAGTTTTTGAAAGACATGTCGGATCTGCTGGGTGACGATTACCCAGCTTTCTTGGCATCGCTGTCGGTGCCGATGCGCAAGGCCCTGCGCATCAATACCCTGAAGGCCAGCCGGGAGATGCTGGCCCCGCTGGGTTCGCAGGGCTGGCAGGCGGTGCCATTTGCCCCCGATACATACTACGTGCCGACCGATAACCAGTTGGGCGTCCATCCATGGCATCAGGCCGGCCTATATTACCTGCAGGAGCCGTCCACCACGGCAGCTGTGACGGCACTGTCCGTCCAGCCTGGCGACCGGGTCCTGGACCTGTGCGCCGCGCCGGGGGGCAAGAGCACGCAGATCATGACGGCTTTGGCCGGTACGGGACTGCTGTGGAGCAACGAGATCGACCGGTCCCGCTGCCAGACGCTGCTGGGCAACCTCGAGCGGTGGGGGGACGACGGCTACATCTTGACCGGCGAGACCCCGGAACGGCTGGCTGCTGCGCTGGGGTCGAGCTTCGACCGCATCCTGGTAGACGCCCCTTGCTCAGGGGAAGGCATGTACAAGAAATATGACGTCATCGACAGCCAATACAGCCAGGCCAATGCCTGGGCCTGTCAGCGGCGCCAGCTGTCGATACTGGACCAGGCCGTGGCGATGCTGCGGCCCGGCGGGACGATGGTCTATTCGACATGCACCTACAACCGCCATGAGAACGAACAGGCCATGGCGCTGTTCCTTAAGGCCCATCCCGACATGATGCTGGTTCCGACCGGGCTAAAGCATTGCCGACCTGGTTTCCCGCAGGATGGCATGGATGCAGGCCTGGTGTCACGCATCCTGCCGATGGACGGCGGGGAAGGCCATTTCGTCGCGCGCCTGGTGCGGCGTGGCGATCAGCCAGCCCGGATGCTGAAGACCGGGGCGGCCGGACATGAGCCGGTGGTCGACCGGTTTTTGCAGGAGGCTGGCATCACGGTCCCTTATCAGCTGGTCGAAGGACAGGTCTGGGGCAGCCGGCAGCCGCCGATCAGGACGGCGGTCCATGTGATACGGCAGGGGGTCATGCTAGGCGAGGTCGTCAAGGGGCGGTTCGAGCCGCATCATCATCTTTTCGTCGCGCTGCTGGGACAGACATATAAAAACGTCTGTGACATCGGCGACGCCGACGTACTCAGACGCTATCTGGCCGGCGAAGCGCTTCCGCTGGCCGGCTATCATGGCTACGTACAGATCCGCTGGCAGGGGGTGCCGGTAGGCTTCGGCAAGGCCGACGGCAGCCAGATCAAGAATCACTATCCGAAAGGCCTGCGGCGGCGCTGACAGCAGGTCTGACCATCTCCAGGACCTCGAAGAGGTCCTTTTTTACGGAGTCGGTCATGGAAGCGATCGCCTCAGTGGGCGGCACGGTGTCCGGCACCATGAAGCAGCGGGCGCCGGAGGCATGGGCGGCCCGCACGCCGTTGAACGAATCTTCGACCACCAGACAGCAGTTGATGGGGATCTGGAGCTTGCGCCCCGCCGTGAGGAAAATCTCGGGGTCGGGCTTGCCGACCATGACATCCTCGCCGGTCACCACCACCGTCATGGGGATGGCGCCGAAGGGGGTGTGCCGGAAGGCAGCCTCGACGGCTGACCGCTGGTTGGAGGTGGCCAGGGCCGTGGGGAAATGGCTGCGGGCCAAAAAGTCGACGAGCTCGTAGGCTCCGCGCTTCATCGGTATCGAACCATGGGCGTAGCCCAGGCGGATGTTACGGCGGTGTTCAGCCCTGATGAGTGCCGCCAGCCGGCTGTCGCCCAGAGCCTGGGCAAAAATACGATCGCCTTCCGGGCCCGTGACCCCCAGAACGGAGTCCATCAGCGGTTTATCGATCGTGATGTGGTAGCGGACTGACAGCTGCTGATAGTCGTCGCGTGAGAAACGCTCGGAGTCCATGATGACTCCATCCATGTCCAGGATGATGCCTTTGATGTCCATCGTTGCGAGCCTGCCTTTATGCCAATTATAACGCATGCGGCGCCTGTTTCACGGCGACATATACGAAATAAGCGTCAGGCACGTCAACTTCGTTGCAAACATTGCGCCAAATGAAGTTAAATAAATTGCATGATGAGGCTTAAAACAGCGGGTATAATGTAAATAGTACCTAAGGAGGCATCCATGGAGAAAAAGACAGTATATATCGCGATGAGCGCCGACGTCATCCACGCCGGCCACATCAATGTCATCAACGAAGGCGCCAAACGCGGCGATGTCATCATTGGTCTATTGACCGATGAGGCCATCGGCACCTATAAGCGGCTGCCTATACTTGATTATGAACAGCGCAAGACCATCTTCGAGAACATCAAGGGTGTCACCAAGGTCGTCAAACAGCAGACCCTCGACTACACGGAAAACCTGCTGGCCCTGAAGCCTGACTACGTCCTGCACGGCGATGACTGGCGCGAGGGCGTCCAGAAGCTGATCCGCGAGAAGGTCATCGCCACCCTGGCGACTTATGGCGGCCAATTGATCGAGATTCCCTATACCAAGGGTATCAGCGCGACCGACCTGGCCCACGAATACCGCGTGCTGGAGACGACACCGGATGTCAGGCGCGCCCGGCTGCGCAAGCTGATGGCCGTCAAACCATACATCACCGCCATCGACACCTCCAACGGCCTCAACGGCATCATCGCCGAGCATACCAAGTATGTCGACGAGAAGACCGCCACGACCCGTGAGTTCGACGCGATGTGGATCTCCAGCCTGTGTGACTCGACGTTCAAGGGCAAGCCCGACATCGAACTGGTCGACCAGACCAGCCGGCTGAACACCATCAACGAGATTATGGAGGTTACCACCAAGCCCATCATCCTGGATGGCGACACGGGCGGACAGATCGACCATTTTGCCTTCAACGTCAAGACCTATGAACGTGTGGGCATCTCGGCCGTCATCATCGAGGACAAGACCGGCGCCAAACGCAACTCGCTGTTCGGGACTTCTGTTAAGCAGACGTTGGACGACCCTGACCATTTCGCGGCCAAGATCCATGCCGGCAAGCAGGCACAGGTCACCCGCGATTTCATGGTCATCGCCAGGCTGGAGAGCCTGATCGCCGGCTATGGCGTCGATGACGCCATGATGCGGGCTAAGAAGTACATCGCCGCCGGCGCCGATGGCATCATGATCCACAGCAAGGAGAAATCCGGCGAGGACATCTTCGCCTTCATGAAGGAATTCCGTGCCTATTCCAAGGATATCCCGCTGGTATTGGTGCCTACAACCTACAACCAGTTCACCAACGAGCAGCTGGCCCAGCACGGTGCCAACATCATCATCTATGCCAACCACATGCTTCGTTCCGCTTATCCGGCAATGGTCAACTGTGCCACCAGCATCCTGCAGCACGAGCGCAGCCTGGAGGCGGCCCAGCAATACTGCCTGCCAGTCAAGGAGATCCTGACGCTGATCCCGGGTGGCAAATAACATGATCGACACGTTGAAGTTCTACGAATATCTCTGCGCCAGGGGAATGGATTTCTTTGCCGGCGTCCCCGATTCGCTGCTGAAGAACCTGTGCGCCTGCATCAAGGACCGCAGCGATGCCTCACATAACATCATCACCGCTAACGAAGGCAACGCCGTGGCCACAGCCTGCGGTTATCATCTGGCCACTGGCCGGTACGGTGTCGTCTATATGCAGAACTCCGGCGAGGGCAACGCCGTCAACCCCCTGATGTCGCTGGCCGACGAGGACGTCTATAACATCCCGCTGCTGCTGGTCATCGGCTGGCGCGGCGAACCGGGAGTCCACGACGAGCCTCAGCACGTCAAGCAGGGCAAAGTCACCCTGCCGCTGCTGGACGCCATGGGCATCAACTACCAGATCTTGACCGACGATTATATCGGCCAGATCGACTCCAGCCTGCAGTACATGCAGGAGACCAACTGCCCGACCGCCCTGATTGTGCGTAAGGGGTTGTTCTCGGATTACAAGATTGCCCCGGAGGACAACGGTTTCGCCCTGATCCGTGAGCAGGCACTGGCGGCGGTGCTGGGCGGCCTGGGCGACCAGGACTTCATCGTCTCGACCACTGGCAAGACCTCGCGGGAGATCTTCGAGCTGCGCGAGAAAGCCGGACAGGGCCATGCCAACGACTTCCTGACGGTAGGCTCGATGGGCCATACCGCCTCCATCGCCTTCGGCATGAGCATCGGCACAGACAAAGACGTCTATTGCATAGATGGCGACGGATCATTCATCATGCATATGGGCGGCTTCGCGGTCATCGGTCAGAACTGCGGCCCCAACTTCAAGTACGTCCTGATCAACAACGGCGCTCATGAATCGGTCGGCGGCCAGCCGACGGTGGCCCTAAAGATCGACGTGCCAGCCATCCTGCGGGCCTGCGGATTCACCGACGTCCATCAGGCCACCGACGAGGCGGGCATCAGCGCGGCCCTACAGGCGATGAAAGGCCACGGCAAGACGGCACTGATCATCTATTGCCGGCAGGGAAGCCGGGCCGACCTGGGACGGCCGACGACCACGCCGATCCAGAACAAGCAGGCGATCATGGAGAAGATCGCGCAATGACATATGAAAGCACTGATTTTTGACTCAGGCATCGGCAAACGTCTTGGCGACTTCACCCAGAACCATCCGAAATGCCTCATCAACCTTGATGACGGCGAGACCGTCTTCCATCGTCAGCTGCGTCTGCTGTCCCAATGCGGCATCCGTGAGGTGATCGTGACAACCGGGCCGTTCCCCGAGCAGCTCGCCGCCGTGGCCGCCGAGTTCAATGAGCTAGACGTGACATTCGTTCACAGCGATCGCTACGCCCAGACCAATTACATCTATTCCATGTACCTGGCTTCCGACCGGCTGGGCGACGGGCCCATGCTGCTGATGCATGGCGACCTGGTCTTCGACAAGGGCCTGGTCGAGATGCTGCTGAAGGACCCGCGTCCGGACCTGTGCCTGTACAACGAGCACAAGGCCCTGCCGGAGAAGGACTTCAAGGCCCGTTTCCGCCACGGCATCCTTAAGGAAGTGTCCATCGATATTTTCGACAGCGACTGCTACGCCTTCCAGGCGCTGTACAAGCTGTCCCAGCCAACCTTGCAGGCCTGGCTGACGCGGGTGGCCGCCTTCGTGGCCACCGGCAACGACAAGGTCTACGCCGAAAATGCGCTCAACGAGATAACTGACCGCGTCTCGATCCAGGGTGTTTCGTATGCGGGTCACTACATCGATGAGATTGACAACCTGCAGGACCGCCAGCGCGTGGCCGCGGAGATCGCGGAGTACGATCGCAGCCATTGAGGCGGTCAGGGAAGAATGACGCAGAAAAGAGGGGGATGCCAGGCGGTCTGACCGCCTGGCATCCTTTTCTTCATGAATGTACCTGATGTTATGGACCGCCGGGAATCGGCAAGCAATGTTGCGGCACCATGCCGGCAATCGTGATAGAATAATAAAAAAAGAGGTGCCAACATGATATATGCTGAGATACTAGCCGGCGGCAAAGGGACACGTTTTGGCAGCCCTGACCTACCCAAGCAGTTCCAGATGCTCGGCTCAAAGCCGATCATCATCCATACCATCGATCAATTTCTGCTGAACCCAAGGATCGAGCATCTGCTGGTCGGCGTGCCCAAGGACTGGATGAGCTACACGGCCGATCTGCTGCGCAAATATGTGCCGGAGCATCAGCGCGTCGAGATCATCGCCGGCGGCGAGACGCGTAACGAGACCATCATGAATGCCATCCGCCACATCGAGGCCAAGTACGGCCTGACCGATGACGATGCCATTGTCACCCATGACGCGGTGCGTCCGTTCGTCACCCAGCGCATCATCAACGACAACATCGATGCCCTGAAGGACCATGACGCGGTCGATACCGCCATCCCGGCCTATGACACCATCATCCACGTCGACGCCGATCGCATCATCACCGACATCCCCGACCGCAAGTACATCCAGTGCGGACAGACCCCGCAGAGTTTCAACATCAGGAAGCTGGTCGCCAACTACCAAGCCCTGACCGTCCAGGAGAAGGAGATCCTGACCGATGCCTGCAAGATCTGTGCACTGAAGAACGATAAGGTGCTGGTGGTGGCTGGCGAGCCGTTCAACATCAAGATCACTACGGTATTCGACCTGAAGATGGCCAATGCCATTCTGATGGAGCGCGACAATGATAAATGAGGTATATCGCCTGTTCGCCCCCAAGCAGTTCCGCGTCGATCTTGTCGACGAGCAGCCCGGGCCGGACGATGTCATCGTCAGGCCGACGTACCTGTCGGTCTGCGCGGCCGACAAGCGCTATTACCTGGGCGATCGCGACCAGCAGACGCTCAAGCGCAA
>Ga0183096_1002709_pt1 | contig 11748 bp, 7 predicted proteins | sample Biomet5_FD_127791 | JGI IMG/M metagenome (GOLD analysis project Ga0183096, IMG submission 127791) | Microbial communities from bioreactor (seeded with sewage sludge) at LBNL, California, USA - Biofuel metagenome 5 (version 2) (version 3) | ecosystem: Engineered > Bioreactor > Anaerobic >...
GCCCCGCCCCAGCAGCCGCCATACACGGCTCCCGCCCAGCAGCCGACATACACGGCTCCGACCCAGCAGCAGTCATACACGGCCCCCGCGCAGACGGAAACACGGCAGGGCGGCTTTAAAGTGAACCTGCCGCAGGAGGTCTCGGACATGGACCGCCCGCAGGACGGCTTCACGATGTCGGCGGTCGCGGCGAATTCGCCCCTGCCGCCGAAACCGCGCGCGCAGCAGCCGGCCCAGGCGCCGCAGCGCGGGTTCAACGTCAGCCAGCCGGCACAGCCCGCCGAGGCGCCGCAGCCCGCGTACACCGCGCCCGCGAGGCCCGCTTACACCGCCCCCATGCAGCCGAAGGCGCCGGAGGTGCAGCCCGCGGCCCCGGAGACGGGGTTCAAGGTCACGCTGCCGGACGACGGGGCGGAGGACATCCCCACGGACGAGCCGCTGACGGCCTCCACGAATCCGGAGCTGTACCGCGACTTTGTCAACAAGCGTCAGAACAGGGTGGAGGAGTTCATGCACTCCGTGCGCGAGCCCACAGAGCAGGTGGTCGGCGCCGTGCCGGAACAGCCGGCTCAGGCGGCGCAGACGGCGCAGGAGGGGGAGGCTCCCCAGCCCACCAAGATAAAATTTGCCGGGGAAAAGAGCAACAGCGAGGTCGCGGCGGGCCTCGTCTCCGGCAACGCCTATGAGGAGGACGCGCCCGACGACTACATGGACCCGTCGCAGTCCACCGCCGTGCAGAAGGACCTTTCCGGCGTGCGCTTCGGCCTCATCATGCGGCTCGCCCTGACGGGCGCGCTGTTTGCGGCTTCGCTGGCGCTGGCGCTGTCGCCCGCGCTGGGTTACAGCCTGCCCTCGCCGTTCGACTTCTCCTCCGGGAACATCGTTTTCCCGATAACGGAGCTCGCGCTCGTGTGCGTGGCGGCGCTCATCTGCAACGTCACGGTGGGCGGCGGGGTCATCTCGCTGTTCAAGTTCCACGCGACGAACGACTCCTACGCGGCGGCCTCCGTGCTCGGCAGCGTGGTGCTCGGCGTCTCGTACGTCATATCTCCCGACAAGATGGCGGCCGACGGCGTGAACCTCTACTTTCCGCTGGCCATACTCGCCCTGGTGTTCAACACGATAGGCAAGCTGATGATGATGGGCCGCATAGCGGACAACTTCGACGAGCTCATCAAGGAGGGCGACAAGTCCGCCCTGCTGCCCGTGCACGACAAGGAGCTCGCGCGCGAGCTGACGGGCCAGACCGACGAGGTGCCCCGTTTCTGCTGCAGCGCGAGGGCGAAGTTCTTCACGAGCTTCCTCGACCTCTCCTACCGCGAGGACGCGACCGACGGCATCTCGCGCATCGTCGTGCCGATAGCCGTGATAGGCTCCATAGTCGCGGCGGTGGCGTCGTTCTTCTTCACGGGGAGCGTGCACACCTCCGTGCTGGGGCTGACGGCGGCCCTGTCCGTGGCGTGCCCGCTGACGGCGACGATAGCCGGCAACTTCCCGGTCATGCGCGCGTGCAAACGTCTCAATAAGGACGGCACGGTCATGGCGGGCGGCTACACGGCGGAGACCTTCGCCGAGGCGGACAGCGTCCTTCTGGACATAGACGACATCTTCCCGGAGGGCAGCATCACCCTCCACGGCATAAAGACGTTCGCGCAGGGGCGCATAGACGAGGCGATACTCGACGCCGCCTCCGTCATCTGCTCCACGCGCTCCACGCTCGGCCCGCTGTTCAACAACGTTGTGCAGGGCAACAGGGCCATGCTCCGCCCCGCGGACACCATCGTCTACGAGGACGGGATGGGCCTCTCCGCGTGGGTCAATTCCAAGCGCGTGCTGATAGGCAACCGCGAGCTGATGCTGAACCACGGCGTGGACATCCCCTCCCGCGACTACGAGGACAAGTACGTCGGCGGCGGGCGGGACATCCTGTATCTGGCCAATTCCGGGGAGCTGACGGCGATGTTCGTCCTCTCCTACCACGCGGACGACGAGGTCAAGCGTTCACTGGACATCTTCGCGCGCCGCGGGGTCAAGCTCGTCATCAACTGCACCGACCCGAACATCACGGTGGACAAGCTCTCCACGCTGTTCGGCTACCCGCAGGAGCAGTTAAAGATACTTTCGTCCAAGTACCAGCCCCAGTGCACGGAGCTGACGCGCGAGAGGGACAAGGCTCCCGCCGCCGCGGTCTACAACGGCAAGCTCGCGCAGCTCTCCGACATACTGGGCGCGTCCGGCTCCATCAGGCAGGCGTGCTTCCTCAACATGCTGCTGGAGATAGCGGGCGTGGTGCTCGGCTTCATCATGGTGGTGTTCTTCCTTTTCACCAACAGCATGAACAGCCTGGGGCTCGTTCCCCTGCTGCTCTATCAGCTCTTCTGGGCGGCGGCGGTGTTCGTGGTGTCGCTGGTCCGGCGGGCTATCTGATCCGGAGTACAAGTATTCATATTTTTCTCCTTCCCAAAGGCAGTACCCGCGCACGGAAAAGCGGCCGCGCGCGGGTATTGTCCTGTAACGGGGTCCGGCGGCGGATGCTTTTTGGTCGTTTTTGCGCTTGACAAACGCCGCGGGTTCTGTTATGATACTTTCAATTTCATAAAACAACGCTTTGATAGGGAACAGTACCCCGCGTCCGGACTTTTCAGAGAGCCGCCGGAAGCTGCGAGACGGCAGGACGCCGCGGGAGAACTCGCCCTGGAGCGGCCGGGCCGAAACCTCACGGGAGTAAGGCCGGACGGAGTTCCCGCCGATATAAGGGAAGCGCGGTAATGCTGCCGCGCAGCGAGTGGGCGCTTTTGCGTCAACGGAAGTGGTACCGCGGGTCATCCCGTCTTTCGAGTTTTTCGGAGGACGGGTTTTTTGTTGTCCGCGCGCCCGTTCAGCAAGTATTTTTTACGGAGGAATATTTCGATGAGCCAGCTCATATCCATCACGGTCGGCAAACAGCTCGAGAAGGTGGCGGCGACGCTGCCCGACAAGGAGGCCGTGAAGTACAACGACATGGATTACCGCCGCACGTGGTCGGAGTTCAACGCGGAGGTGGACCGCATCGCGCGCGGTTTCATGGCGATGGGGCTGGGCAAGGGCGACCACATAGCCATCTGGGCCACGAACGTGCCCGCCTGGCTGCTGACGTTCTTTGCCTCGGCGAAGATAGGCGCCGTGCTGGTGACGGTCAATACGGCCTACAAGGTGTTCGAGCTGGAGTACCTGCTCCGGCAGAGCGACACGAAGTGCCTCGTGCTGATAGACGGCTACAAGGATTCGAGCTACATAGACATAATGAACGAGCTGTGCCCGACGCTGAAGGACTGCGCGCCCGGGGAGTACACGAACCCGATGCTGCCGTTTTTAAAGCACGTCGTCTATTACGGCGAGGCGGCCACTCCGGCGGGCATGTGGAACTGGCGGGACGTGGAGGCCGCGTGCGAAAAGACGCCGGTGGAGGAATTCCGCGCCCTCACGGACAGCATCGACCCGCAGGACGTCGTGAATATGCAGTACACCAGCGGGACGACCGGCTTCCCCAAGGGCGTCATGCTCACCCATTTCAACATCATAAACAACGGCCTCGGGATAGGGGACTGCATGAAGTTCACCGAGAACGACAAGCTGTGCATCGTCGTGCCGTTCTTCCACTGCTTCGGCATGGTGCTGGCGCTGATGGCGTGCCTCACGCACATGACCTCCATGGTGCCGGTGGACCTCTATTCTCCGGTCAAGGTGATGAAGGCCATCTCGGAGGAGAAGTGCACGGCCTTCCACGGCGTGCCGACGATGTACATAGGCATGCTGGGGCACCCCGACTTTGAAAAATACGACTTTTCGCACATGCGCACGGGCATCATGGCCGGTTCGCCCTGCCCCATGGAGGTCATGCGCCAGGTGATAGACAAGATGCACATGCCGGACATCACGATAACCTACGGGCAGACGGAGGCCTCCCCCGCCACCACCATGTCCACGACGGATGACCCGGTGGAGCTGCGCGTGGAGACGGTGGGCCGCCACATGCCCTTTGTCGAGACGAAGATCGTCGATCCGGAGACGGGCGCGGAGCTCGGCCCCGGCGTGCCCGGCGAGTTCTGCTCCCGCGGGTACAACACCATGAGGGGCTACTACAAAATGGAGGAGGCCACCCGCCAGGCGATAGACAAGGACGGCTGGCTGCACTCCGGCGACCTCGCCACCGTGGACGAGAAGGGCTACTACCGCATCACGGGCCGCATAAAGGATATGATAATCCGCGGGGGAGAGAACATCTACCCCAAGGAGCTGGAGGAGTTCCTCTACACCCACCCCGCCGTGGCGGACGTGCAGGTCATCGGCGTGCCGAGCGCGCGTCTGGGCGAGGAGGTCATGGCCTGCGTCGTCGTGAAGCCGGGCATGACCCTGACGGCGGACGAGGTGAAGGACTATTTCCGCCAGCGGCTCGCGCGCCACAAGGTGCCGAGCTACGTGGAGTTCATGGATGCGTTCCCGATGACGGCTTCCGGAAAAATACAGAAATTCAAGCTCCGCGAGTGGGCGGCGCAGCGCGTTTCCGGCGGGAAAAAGGACGAGGAGCACGCGTAAGGAGGCCGTCTCCCGTATTTTGGGATTGACAATGCGGCGCAAAACGGCGATAATTAAAGGATGAGAGAACGATTTCACCGCATGAAGATTTACGGGAGAGATTTTGATGATAACAGATGAGCGCAGCCTTTGCATGGGCTGCATGTCACAGCTCGGGCCGGACGGCAGGTGTACCTGCGGCTACGACCCGGAGGCGCCGGTGGACCCGGCCTGCCTCACGCCCGGCACCGTGTTGGGGGAGAGGTACATGGTGGGCCGCGCGCTGTCGATGAACGGCGAGGGCATCTCTTACATCGGCTTCGACCGGCAGGAGGAGGAGCGCGTCGTCGTGCGCGAGTTCATGCCGCAGGCCCTCTGCCACAGGAACGAGTACACGGGCGTCGTCATGCCGTTTTCCGGGCTGGAGGCGCAGTACAAGACATTGCTTTCCGACTACTACGACCTTTGCACCTCGCTGAAGAACATGCGCATGGGGGACAACATCATGCCCCTGCTGGACGTCTTCACGGAGCGGGCCACCGTCTACGCCGTGTACAAGTTCGTAAAGACCATCTCCTACGGCGAGTACCTGCTGCACAACGGCGGCGAATTCACGTGGGCGCAGGTGAAGAAGCTGTTCATGCCCGTGTTCACCACGCTCTCCAACCTGCACTCCTACGGTTTCATCCACCGCGGCCTCTCGCCGGAGAACATCCGCGTGAACGCCAAGGGGCAGCTCCTGCTGTGCGGGTTCGGCATCTCCGCCGTCAGGACGGATCAGAGCGGCATCGAGCCGGAGCTGTATCCCGGCTACACCGCGCCGGAGCAGTATTCGCTTTCGAGCTGGCAGGGGAGCTGGACGGACGTGTACTCCATCGCCGCCGTGCTCTACAAGTCGCTCACCGGCACCATGCCGGCGGACGCGCCCTCCCGCCGGGACATAGACAGGCTCTGCCCGCCGGAGCAGCTCAATCCCTACATACCGCAGAACGTCGCCCGCGCCATAGGGCACGCCATGCAGGTGCAGGTGGACCAGCGCACCCAGACGATAGACCAGTTCACCGCGGAGCTGCTGACCAGCGCCGAGGGGAACACCACGATATACAAAGCCCCGGGCAAGGGCGAGGAGCCGGCCGGCTTCACCGTCGCGCCGAGCGACGACGAGCTGTTTCCGGAGAACCTGCCGGAGCACGGCGCGCAGTCCGGCCGCAAAAAGGCGGAAAAGCCGCGCCGCAAGGGGCAGGAGAAGGACAGCGAGCCGAAGCGCCGCCCGGTCGCGCTGATCGCGTGGCTGCTGAGCATGCTCGTGCTGACGACGATACTGATACTCGTGCTCAACCACTTCAGGAACGGTTTCGGCACGGGCGGCAACGGGGATTCCGCTTCCGCGTCCGAGGCGTCGGGAGAGGCGCAGTCCGGCACGGTCAAGGTGCCGAATTTCATCGGGCGCATGCGGACGAACGTGGAGGGCAACGACGAATACGCCGATTTCGAGCTCGTGTTCGTCGAGGAGTTCAACGACGACTACAGCAAGGGCATGGTGTACGACCAGTCCGTCACGGCGAAGGCGGAGGTGACCCCCGGCACGACCATAACGCTCTACGTCAGCAAGGGCACGGAGACGGTGCCGATGCCGAACGTGGTGGGCATGACGGTGGCGGAGGCGGAGGCCGCGCTCCAGCAGCTCAACGTCAAATATCAGCTCATGCCGCGCGCCGATTCGAGCCTCACGTACAACGTCATAGCGAGCCAGACGGTGGACGAGGGGACGGAGGTGCAGGTGGGCGGCACGCGCGTGCAGGTATACCTTGTCTACGGCTCCAAGAATCCGGCGGACAGCCGGGTGGAGGTCGGCGGGGATGAGAGCGGCAATGCGTCCTCCTCCACCGACGGCTTCGATTACGATTACGTTTACGGCAGCAGCAGAGGAAATTGACCCCGGGGGAGGTTTTACTTTGAAACTTGCATTTTCCACGCTCGGTTGCCCGGGCTGGAGTTGGAACGAGATATTCGCCTCCGCGAAGGACATAGGCATGGACGGGATAGAGGTGCGCGGGCTGGAGGACGAGATGTTCGCCCCCGCGGCGAAGCCGTTCCTGCCCGGGAACAGGGCCGCCACCGTGGCGCGCATGAGGGAGGCCGGCATGTGCTTCCCGATGCTGACCAGCGGCGCCTGCCTGGGAACGGAGGGCGCGGACGGCTACATGGCCGAGGCGCGCGCGTATATAGACCTTGCGGGCGAGATAGGCGCGCCGGATGTGCGCGTCATGTGCACCAGCACGCCGCAGCCCGTGGAGACCGACCTTGCGCAGGCGAAGCGCCTCTATGTCGAGCTCGCGGAGTACGCCGCCGAAAGGGGCGTGCACGCGGACATCGAGACGAACGGCGTCCTCGCGGACACGGCGGCGCTGCGGAAGTTCATGGAGGGCGTGCCGGAGGAGGGCTCCGGCGTCCTGTGGGACGTGCACCATCCGTTCCGCTATTTCGGGGAGGCGCCCGAGACGACGGCGGAGAACATCGGCCGCTACGTGCGCTACATGCATGTCAAGGACTCCGTGATGAAGGACGGAAAGGTGAGCTACAGGATGATGGGCTACGGCGACCTGCCCGTGTTCGACGCCCTCAAGGCGATGAGCGCGCGCGGGTACGACGGGTTCGTCAGCCTCGAGTGGGTCAAGCGCTGGTGCCCCGACCTGCAGGAGCCGGGCATCGTGTTCGCGCATTACGCGAGCTACATGAAGTACCTGCTGGACCAGATATGAGGAACACCCGTCGGGGACGGCGCCGCGCGCGCCTGTCTCCCGGGCCGGCTGGCGTCCCTTCCCGCCGCGGCGGGCGTGGGGACCGTATTTTGCGATAAAAAAAGCTCCCGGAAGATCCGGGAGCTTTTTTGTGTCTGCGTTTGCGCGGGAACAAGGGCGGGCGGCCGGAAGGCCCCCGCCTGAGCGCCGCGCCTTAAAGATCGAACGCGTCGTGTATGACCTGCACGGCGTGGTCGGCCTCCTCCAGCGCGATGAGCACGCTGATCTTTATTTCGGAGGTGGAGATCATCTGGATGTTGATGTTCGCCTCGCCCAGGGCCTCGAACATCTTCGCGGCGACGCCGGGGTTGCTCTCCATGCCCGCGCCGACGATGGACACCTTGGAAACGTTGTCGTCGCAGATGATGTCCCTCGCGTGCAGGGCTTCCTTTATCTCCGCCACGATGTCCATGGCGGCCTGTTTCTGGCTGCGGGAGACGGTGAAGCTGATGTCCTTCGTGCCGTCGCGGCCGATGGACTGCAGGATGATGTCCACGTTTATGTTGTTGGCGGCCAGGCGTCCGAACAGCTTGAACGCCACGCCCGGCATATCGGGCACCTCCACCAGAGAGATCCTTGCCACGTTGTTGTCGCGGGCCACGCCGCGGATCAGCATTTTCTCCATTTTGATGACCTCTTTCAATATCGTTCCGGGTTTCCTCTCCAGGCTTGAGAGGACCTCCATCTTCACGCTGTATTTTTTCGCCATCTCCACCGAGCGGTTGTGCAGCACCTGCGCCCCCAGAGAGGCGAGCTCCAGCATCTCGTCGTAAGTGATCTCGTCGAGCTTGTGGGCGTTCGGCACGAGGCGGGGGTCGGCGGTAAAGACGCCCTCCACGTCCGTGAAGATCTGGCACAGGTCGGCGTGCAGCGCGGCGGCCAGGGCTACCGCGGAGGTGTCGCTCCCGCCGCGGCCCAGGGTCGTCACGTCGTCGTAGCGGTTGACCCCCTGGAACCCCGCCACGATGACGATGTTCTTCTTGCCCAGCTCGCTCTCGATGCGCTCCTTGTCTATGCGGCGGATGCGCGCCATGCCGTAGTTGGCGTCCGTCTGTACGCCCGCCTGCCACCCGGTGAGGGAGACCACGGGCAGACCGTCCGCCTCCAGAGCCATCGCCAGCAGCGCCATGGACTGCTGTTCCCCGGTGGAGAGCAGGACGTCCATCTCCCGTTTGGAGGCGTGGGGATTTATCTCGGCGGCCTTTTCCAGCAGGTCGTCCGTCGTGTCGCCCTGCGCGGAGACGACGACGATCACGTTGTTTCCGGCGGAGTACGTCTCGCCGACTATGGAGGCCACGTTCCTCAGCCTTTCGGCGTTGGCCACGGAGCTGCCCCCGAATTTCTGTACTATCAGGCTCATGTCGTTACCTCTGTTCCGAAATTTATGCAGGCGGCCCGCCTCAGAAAACGAGCGTGCCGCTGTTGTCGATGGAATAGCTCTTCACGGTCCACTTGTCGAGGCCGAGGTAGGAGAGCTGTTTTGCCGCGCCCGTCTCGAACGCGGTGTTGTCGTCCGCGATGATCGCCATGATGGTGGAGCCCGCGCCGCTTATGTACGAGGCGTAGGCGCCCAGCTCGTAGGCCATGGCGACGGCCTTCTCCGCCCCCGGTATCAGCGCGAGGCGGTAGGGCTGGTGCAGGCGGTCGTCCGCGGCGGTGCGCAGGTTCTCGTATTTGCCGGAGTAGAGCGAAACGCTCATCAGCGCGGCCCGCGACAGGTTGAAAACGGCGTCCCTGTACGGCACCGTTTGGGGCAGGGCGGCGCGCGCCACGCTCGTCTGCAGCTCGAAGTCCGGCACCAGCGTGACGAAACGCAGGTCGCTGGCGATCTCCTGCTTGACGTAGAGCACCTTCCCGCCGTCCAGCGCCGTGGTCACGAGCCCGCCCAATATGGCCGGAGTCACGTTGTCGGGGTGGCCCTCTATCGTCGCGGCTATGTTTATCAGCTCGTCGCGCCCCACCGGGCGGCCCAGCAGCTCGTTCGCGCCGAACAGCCCGCCTATGATGCACGCCGAGCTGGAGCCGAGCCCCCTCGCCATCGGGATGTTGTTCTCCTGCAATATCCTCATGCCGTAGAACGGCCTGCCGCATATCTCGTAAAGGCGCCTGGCCGTGGTGTAGACGAGGTTCGTCTCGTCCGTGGGGATGTTGACGGAATCTATGGCCTGTATATGCGCGCCGTCGGCCTCCTCCATAAACACGTAATTGTAAAGCGTCACCGCGAGGCCCAGCGAGTCGAAGCCGGAGCCGAGGTTCGCGCTCGTCGCCGGAATGCGTACCTTTATCATGCGTATCCCTCCGTGGCGGAAAGCTCCCGCCCGTTTATTTTATGCAAACACCCTGAGCGCTGCCAACGCCATGCCCCCGGTGGAGCCCAGCGCGTCGGAGGCGGAGAGCAGCTCCGCTCCCGTGAGCGGCTGCGTTATCAGCGCCGTCTCGTCCCCGGGCGCGCCCGGACGCCAGAGCTTCTCCGCCCCGGCGAAAACGCCCGCGTCCCCGCCCGTGAAGCGCACGTACCGCCTTGCGGGCAGCTCGTCGGCCGGGACGAGGAAGGGCGCGGCCGCGTCCTTCCAGGAGAGGGTCTTTATCGTGCCGTCGGCCTTCGCCGCGTCGATGACGTCCGAAATGACGGAGGAGGCCGTGGGCAGCTTGCCCGCGCCGCGCCCGTAAAAGAGCACGTCCCCCGTGGTGTCCCCGCGCACGAGTATGCCGTTGTAGACGTCCGATACGCCGGAGAGCTGGCAGTCGCCCGGCACGAACATCGGCGCCACGCCCACGGCCACGCGCCCGTCCGCCAGCCTTTCGGCCCCGGCTATCAGCTTCACCGCGCCGCCCCAGCCGGAGGCGTACTCCACGTCCTCGCCCGTGACGCCGGTGATGCCCTCCGTGGGCACGTCGGCGGGGTACACGCTCTTTCCGAAGGCGAGGGAGGCGAGTATGCAGATCTTCCGGCAGGCGTCCTGCCCCAGCACGTCGGCGGAGGGGTCCCTCTCCGCGTAGCCGAGCTGCTGCGCCAGAGCCAGCGCGTCCGCGAAGGACGCTTTATCGCGGTACATTTTGGTCAGGATATAGTTGGTGGTGCCGTTGAGGATGCCGGCCACCCCGGTTATCTCCCCGGCATTCAGGCATTGGTGCAGCGGGCGGATGATCGGTATCCCGCCGCCGACCGACGCCTCGAAAAGGAAGTTGACGTTCCTCTCCGCCGCGAGGGCCAGGAGCTCCGCGCCCTTCTCCGCCACCAGCTCCTTGTTGGAGGTGACGACGCTCTTCCCGCGGGAGAGGCACTCCCGCACGTAGCTGTAGGCAGGCGTCAGCCCGCCGATGCACTCGACCACTATGCCGACGCCGGGGTCGTTCGCTATCACGGAAAAATCCTTCACGAACCTGTCCCCGTAGGGCAGGGAGGAAAAATCCCGCACGTCGAGAATATACTTGATGGAGAGCTCGCGCCCGGTCTTTCTGCGGATGTTCTCGCGGCTCTTTTCAAAGACCTCGACGACTCCGCTGCCCACCGTGCCGTGCCCAAGTATCGCTATGTCCATAAGATCACTTCCAAATCCAAAAGAGCTATCTGCCCGCGACGGAGCGGCAGTCCGCCACGCCGCTGATGCCGCGCAGTTTTTTCATCAGGTGTTCCTCGTCCGTCGTCAGCGCGCCGGTGCGGAAGGAGATGGTCACGGGGGCCACGCCGTCCACCGGGATGTTCTGGTTGATGGTCAGCACGTTTGCGCCCGCGCGGGAGAGCTTCGCCAGCACCGTGGAGAGCACGCCCGGCTCGTCCACCAGCGCGAGGGAGTACGTCGCTATCCTGTCGCCGTTGTCCCCGGAGTAGGGGCGGACGGCGTCCTTATATTTATAAAATGCGCTGCGCGAGATGCCCGCGGAACGGGCGGCCTCCGAGGCGTTGCGCACCCGCCCCTGCGCCAGCAGCTTTTTCGCCTCTATCACCCGGCCGAACACATCCGGCAGGACGTCCGCGTCCACGATGAGGCGCTCCTTGCTTTCAGCCAAAACCGTCCACCTCCAAAACACAGTTGTAAATCCATTGAGAACAACTATACCACCCATCGCACCATGGCGCAAGTGTTTGGCCGGAAAAAAGAAAAAAGAAAATCTTTCAACTTTATTCATTTATTTAGTATAAACAGCACAATCCATGACGAAAGAGGGCGTGCCGGTGGATGAGCGCGGCAAGCGCAGTTTCCTTTTGAACGCGGCTTTTTACGGGGCGGCGGCGGGCGCGGCGTACCTTGCGCTGAGGGTGCTGTTAGGGCCGCTGCTGCCGTTCGCGGCGGGGTTCGCGGTGGCCGCGGCCCTGCGTCCGGCGGCGGAGGAGCTGGCCGCGCGGCTGGGGGTACGCCGGGCCGCGGCTGCCGGGGCGGGGGCGGGGCTG
>Ga0183096_1002710_pt1 | contig 11745 bp, 12 predicted proteins | sample Biomet5_FD_127791 | JGI IMG/M metagenome (GOLD analysis project Ga0183096, IMG submission 127791) | Microbial communities from bioreactor (seeded with sewage sludge) at LBNL, California, USA - Biofuel metagenome 5 (version 2) (version 3) | ecosystem: Engineered > Bioreactor > Anaerobic >...
AATCAATTATACCTGCATTTGCTAACTGTAGTCCTATCATCTCTAAAGAAGAATTTGATACGACAATGACCCTAATACCATTTTCTCTCAACATTTTCATTGCTTCAATAACATCTTTATGAGGAGGTAATGCCTTAAACGAAGAAAGAATATTCACCTTTTCTTCTTCACTTAAATTCACATTATATTCTAACGCAACCGAATCTAATACATGTTTCCCTAATTCTCCAAAATTCTTGTAGGTTTCCATTGCGCCCATTATTACGGATATATGCAAAAGTTTAGTAAACCAGTACTTTGATACGGATTCATCATTAAAATATTTTTTAAAATTCACTCCTAGTAATTCCGTATTTGTTAAGGTCTCATTTAAATCAAAAAACACACTTTTTATCATAATTTCTCCTCCTGCTTATTAAACTAAATATTACTTTAAAAAAATTGTATTGTTTCGTATATTATCTTTGTAAATTGGTAGAAAATTCCATTAGTCCTTACTCTAATCGTCTGTCCTCAATGATGGTTAAATCGGCCTTACTATGATTGATACCAGATTCACCTTGCAAATCTTCTGAGTCTCTCGCCTCTTGATTCTATCAAAACGGTGATAACTCCGAGGTGCCCTTCTTTTGTAGGTAAACGGAGTTTTACCCTCTCATTCTTGACTATTTTAATACTGAAATGAATCAACGCTTTCTACCGCGTGGCGCGAAAATTACCTCCATGGTCTATTATTTTGACATGGAATCCCGACCTGGCAGAGACCGCAGCCTAGAATATAATCACCTCTGTCAATATCCTCCGGCCAATAATTTTCTGCGAAAAAATCTTCATAGGCCAAACATACATCTTTATCATGTCCGTCAAATGTAATTGCGTTAACTGGGCAACGTTTCATGCAAGTTCCACAGCTTCCATTTTTGTAGTATAAACACCACTCATTATGAGATGAATATGATTTAATAGTAGGTGTTAGTGGAGCTTCTATGATTAATGATGTGATTCGTATCGCCTTTCCCTTTTCTGTAATAAGACCATCAGAAAGTCCAAAGGTCCCTAACCCTGCCAAATAGGCACTATGACGATGTGACCATTTAGAAGCGATGCCTAGTGTTTCTGATTTGGCAGTACTAAACTCTGGCTGCAAATCTATGGAAACACTTCGGATACCCATTTCTGCGAATTTGTTAACAAGTTTTCCACTGAATTCTTTCATCAAAGGTTCCCATTCTCCTCTTGATACAATCCATTCCCTAGATGGGCATTTTGTTTCTTTAGATTGAGTCTTTTTTGTTTCCATTGTTTGAGGGAACACCAAAGAAATCACCCTTAAGTTTTCCTTTAATGCAGGTTCTATATATTTTAATTGAAAAGCTTCAATTGGACTCCAATGAAACTGTCCTATATGCTCTTTAAGAAAGTCGTAATAAGGATCATCCCCAGCCGCAACGCCTATAAGAGGTCTTTCCCACATTGGCGATCCCGGTCTTCCCAGTGTTGAAAAGTTATTTTTTTCTAACGAATCATATGTTTCATAGATGATTTGTTCTATATCACTATTATTAATTTGCAACATAATACCCCCTTTTAATAGAAAAGCCATTCTTTTATTTGATTGGATCCATCAATTACAATTTAATTAATGGGAAAAATGCTCTAATTTCTTTTTCAATCTGCTCTTTCGTAAAAGGAGAATCTTTAATATATAGATCAACTCTAGTCATTAATTCATTTATATCACTAATTTGTTTTAATTCTCTTAACAAATCATGAGATTCAAAACCTAGAGCATTTGCAATCACCGTAATATAGTTATACGTTTCAATATCATCTTGGTTTATGATATTTAAAAATAGATTGTGACAAGTATGGCAAATGTCTAAAATAATATCCGCACCTGTTTCTATTGAATCTGCAAGACACTCATTTTGCAGCATTTTCATGCATTCATTTTCCTTAAGCGGCGAGGAGATTCCGCAACATTTGACGTCTTGTCTAGAAGCATATTTTTCTACTAATTCTACGCCATTTATCTTTTTCAATACTTCTCTTGGCCCCACAGCATCAAGGTTTCTGTAGACAATTTTACAAGGATCATGAACGGCAATCTTTTTATTGTAATCATTAACAAAATTAAGTTTATCAATATTTCTGGTTAGAAATTGAGATACAGTAATCATTTCGAAATTAATATCTTCATATTCCGAAAGAATTCCTTCCATTCTGCAAATACATGAAGTACACCAGAAAATAACCGTTTTGGGATGGATTTGATTCACTTCATTAATTAAAGATCTATAGGCCTTTTCGCCTTCTTCAACATCACCAACAAGCATCGATATATTACCACAACAATTGTCCAGCCCTGGAAGGAACGAATATTTTTCCCCTATAGCATCTAACACATCAAAAGCCGCCAACAATTTATCTGGTTGATAGTATACATTACAACCAGGGAAAAACAAAATATCTGTATCTTTGTGAATCACTTTTGTGCTAATTTTTGCATATTTTTCTTTGTCCACTTGGATACTTGCCAAAACTCGTTGCCTAGAGTTTTTAGACGTAGGATTTATGTATTTAGGTGTTTTAAAACCTTTTGTTTTATAATCCCATTTAATTATTTCATTAATTACAACTGGGTTTAATTCCTTCGGACAAACATGATCGGTACATTTAAAACATGCCATACACGAGGCTCCCTTAAAATACAAATCATCGTCTTCAAATGGTTCTTTCAGAAAAGCAATTACTTTTTCTTGTAAATTCTTATAATCTGTTGAAAAATCGTCATTTTTGACTACCTGACAGGCATCAATGCACAAACCGCAACCAATACATTCTTTAATTACCTTTTTCCTTTCTGCTTCGTAATATGCCATCATCTCGTTTTTCATATTCTTTCTCCTGTTTCTACATCTATTAAAAATTAATTTATCGACTATTTAAGTAATACTTCAATCAATATTGTATAAAATTCATCTAAGGGCTCTCTGTTTTCGCTTGATTTCATTCTTACTAAAGCACCTTGCCAGCTATTATTAATGTAATCTGCTAATATTTTGGGGTTAGAAACTGGGTTATAGCCATACTTCTCTTTTGCTTCTAAAATACACAAAAGAATCTTTGAAGAAACCATATTATGAAGCGTGTTGGTTATCTTCGCTATAGATTTATTTACATCACCCATTTCTTGGGTTAAATTGCCAACAAAACACCCATACTTATACTCTTTTTGTTCCATGTTAGCAATCTTACTTTTATAAAAGTTTATTATTCTATCTAAAGGTTTAATACTTTCATCTTCTAGCAACTGTAGATTTTTGTAATTAATTTCATCATTATAAAAACCTAAAGCATAAATAGCATATTCCTCTTTGCTATTAAAAAAACTATAAAAAGTACTTTTAGGAATCCCTGCCGCCTCAGCAAGATCATTGACACTAGTAGCATGATAACCATTCAAGTACATTAACATTATAGAATCTTCTATTATTTTTTTTCTTTTAATATTTCTATCCATAGACAAATGTCTCCTAAGCAATTCAACTTCATTCTCGACCATACGGTCGAGATACATAATATCAATATTTTCCTCAAAAGTCAACAATGGATTTTTTTCTCCACTAAGTATTTTACTTTTGCAGCAATAATTAAACATCTGTGTTTGATGAATTAGTATGCGATTTTGCTTGCGATTTAAGGTGCGATTTGATATGCGATTTTTACTTTTGCACCCTCAAACGGAACCCGTTGCGAAAAGAGCTGCGGCTTTAATATTTTATTTACTCGTCAATTTGGATTTCAATCCCTGACTTAAATTCCACAATGAAATAATCATCGTAGACCGTTATCTTTTCCAAGAGTGTCCTTACATACTGCTCGTCGTATTCGGTAAGCTCGCAATACTGCCCCTCTAGGAAAGCTATCAACTCATCAATTCGTGTTTTCATGTCATGATGGGAAGCTTCCTCGGACTGAATGGCCTGCTTCTCATTGCGCAGTCTTCTAATCTCCAACCCGAGTTCGTCACCAGTGCTCTTCATATCGGCTGTTGCTAAAAGCTCATGCTGGAGCGTTTTTATTTGTTCATCAACCGCTGCAATTCGATCGGAAGTATTCTCTTCCAGACTACTTTCAATGTTTTCTATTAAGAGTGGCAGAATAGCTTCCTTTTCACGGAATGCTTCGTTTATGGCCTTTACCGCTACTTCGTGAAGGCGTTCTTCATTAACTGTTCTTGCCAGGCAGGCAGGACCGTCTTTATCAACTCTGCTAACACAGCGCCATACTATAGATTTGTAACCTCGATTGTTCCATTTGATCCTGCGAAATATATCTCCACAATGTGCGCAAAATACCATCCCCGATAATGCGTAGCGGCCGCTGTAGACTCGTTTGTGCTGCGTAGTGCCATTGGTGAGGTTTGCGCGTCTTGTAATTTCCTCCTGCACCTTCAAGAAGATATCTTTTGGAATAATACTTTCGTGGTTATCCTCAACATAGTACTTCGGGACCTGGCCCTTATTGGCTTCACGCTTTTTTTCAAGAATATCCACTGTAAATGTTTTCTGAAGCAATGCGTCGCCGATGTATTTCTCGTTGGTTAATATCTGCTTTATATTCGTTTCGTGCCATTTTTTGTGCCCAGCACCATTTAGAATGCCGTCTGCTTCAAGTGATCTTTTAATCTTTAAAAAGCCGTCGCCACTTAGGTACTCTCGGTAGATTCGCTTTACAACTTCAGCTTGCTCGGGATCAATGATGAGATGCCCATCTTCATCCTTTGTGTAACCTAAAAACCAATTGTGGTTGACCTGTACTTTCCCTTGCTGGTATCGGAACTGTAGACCTAAGCGGACATTAGCCGATAAGGATTCACTTTCCTGCTGCGCCAATGATGCCATAATGGTCATAAGCACTTCGCCCTTTGCATCGAGCGTATTGATATTTTCCTTCTCGAAGTAAACACCAATGTTTTTATTTTTAAGGGCCCTGGTGTAATTCAGGCAATCAACCGTGTTCCTCGCAAATCGACTGATGGATTTGGTAATCACCATATCGATTTTTCCATCATGGCAGTCGTTAATCATGCGCTGAAACTCATCACGCTTCTTCGCATTCATTCCGGAGATGCCATCATCTGCGTAAATTCCAGCCAGTACCCAGTCCGGATGGCTCTCAATGTATGAGGTATAATGCTGGATCTGAGCGTCGTAGCTGGTTTCCTGTTCATCACTGTCCGTACTGACCCGGCAGTAAGCAGCAACTCTTGTTTTCTGCTTTTTATCAGTTTCTTTCTGTGTCCCGATAGTTTTCTTTGCCGGAATGACCGTAACATTGCTCGCAAGTGAAATCATTTTTCCACCTCACTTTTGATCAAGCTGTACATGTACTCCGCCTGCTTAAATGGATCGATGAGTTTCTTTCCTGCTTTTGGCATTGTAAATTTTGTTGCTGGCTTGCTTTCCTCAACCGGCTTATCCGCAAATACTCTGCCAAGTCTCGTTTGGCGTTTGATGCGTTCGGCTTCGGCTCTGTCGTAGGTTTCCTGATCTATGATCGCCGGATAGTACGCATCGCCAAGGTAGCGTTTATTCTGTAGCATGGACTTTACGCCTGCATGTAAAAGCGTTAGTCCTGCAGCCTCTGCTGCAGCAATGTAAGCAAGCCCGGAAAGATAACCCTTGTATACTGTTCTAATCTGTTCCGCTTGTGCTTCATCTATAACTGCTTTACCTTTTTCAATTTTATATCCATATGGAATGGGCATCGTCTCACAACCTTTCTCTTAGCGTAATTCCACACTTAAGCGCTAAGCCTATTTCATATCTTTTGAACACGATGATGTGATCCACGTGTTCCTCAAATGCAACCGCATCAAATTTTGTAAGAGTACCTGCACCGTTGATGTACCTGATGAGCTTATTTAATGCTTCCACGTGTTCGTGCTCGTGATTGACCGAAGCGTACAATGCTTCATTTTCATCGCTTAAATTCTTAGCCTCAGCAAAAAGGCCTGCATGCTGAGCTGTGTAAACCGCTGGCTCCAGGTATTCCTTAGTAAAAAGATCCATGAGCTGCTGCCTTTTATCAAAATTATCTTCAAGCGCCGCTTCTAGCTTATGGATGCGGGCGAGTGGCACCTCCTGATTTATGTCTTTAAGGCTTACAAGCAGCGGCTGCAACAGCACCTTTTTTGTGAATGCCAGCTTATTCATCATGTTTAAGAAAGCCACCTCGAAATTTCTCTCTCGGATAAACTGCATGCTGCATTGGTCTTTTTTCTTGATATGCGTATTGCAAGCATACGCGTAATATTTGCCTTTCTTGTCGGAGTGGGTTCTTCTTTTCCAAGTAGCGCCGCATTCGCCGCAGATGATTTTCCCGGAAAACGGATAGCGATTTTGATACTTTGCATCACCCTGCTGGATTTTCATATCCTTGGCGCGCTGGTCAATCATGGCCTGTGCTGCTTCAAAATCCTCAGGGCTGATGATCGCTTCGTGATGTTCCGTGACGTAGTACTGCGCCTTTTCACCATTATTAACGCGTCTAACGAAAGAGGAATCGGTAAACGTCTTCTGGAAGAGCACATCACCTTTGTATTTTTCATTTCGCAGAATTGCGCTTACCGTTCCACTACTCCATTCACTGTTGCGCCTGGTAGGGATTCCTTTTTCGTTCAGTTGTCTGGCAATTACATGTGCACCTTTACCGGCTAAACATTCTGCAAAAATGAACTTAACTACCGCAGCCTCTTCTTCGTCGATCACCATCAAACCAGCTTCGTTTTTGTACCCGTGAGGTGGAAAAGCCACAATGTAGGTTCCGTTTTGGAATCTCTTTTCAATGGACCATTTTTCATTTTCTGAAAGGGAAACCGACTCGCTTTCCGCAAGGCTGCTAAAAATCGTGAGCAGAAGCTCGCTCTCCATGTCTCCGGTGTTGATATTTTCTTTTTCGAAATAGATGAATACCTTTAGTCGGATCAGTTTTCGGACTGCTTCCAGGCACTCTGTGGTGTTTCTGGCAAAGCGGCTGATGGATTTGATGATGATGAAATCAATCTTACCGGCTTCGCAATCATCAAGCATTTTGAGAAGGCCATCACGTTTGGCCATGCTTGTTCCGGAGACACCCTCGTCATAGTAGAGTCCAACGTACTCCCAGCCGGGATTGCTTTTGATGCTGGTTTCATAATGACTTTTTTGAGCTTCCAAGCTGACGAGTTGTTCGCGACTATCTGTTGAAACGCGAGCATAAGCAGCAACACGCAGTTTTTTTGGTGCCTTCTGCAGCTTCTCGTTTGCTTCAATCTTTGTTATCCGTTTCATTGTCTCAACCTCCTTTCTCGCAGTACTATACATCACTCTAAAGGCCTTATTTATCAAGTCTTTTAGGACATTATCTCTGCTAAAAGTGGGGAGAACGTGATACGGTTCTTTGCCATGATTTTGTCAAACTCACTCTGGGTAATAAGGCTCTTTTCTAAGAGCTTCATAGTTAGTTTTTCTGCTAACAAATAATCATGTTCATTCTGAAGTGCATATTCCGTGACCTTCTCGGATTTATATTGAATAGCCTCAACGTCATCCAACTTTGTTACTTTCATCATCTCGACCTCTTTCCGAGGGAACCTATCAATCATCACCCTCTACTAGTCCCAGGACAGAAAGCGGCCGAATGAACGAAAAAAAGCAAAAAAATAATGCCTACCGAAAGACAAAGCTCTCGATAGGCACTACGTGGTGTGTTAGTCGCTGTATTTAATAAAAGCATCAGTAAAGCCAGCAGCTTTAACCTTGCGGAGAAGGGCATCGGCATTCGCCTTAACAGAAAACGCGCCAAGCTGGACTCGGTAATATTTCTTCGGTGCGGAAGGAACGACAGGAGCGACCGGTTCTAGACCTGATTTTACATCCGCACGGAACGTATCCATCGACTTGCCATGCCTCGGAAACCAGTGCATGACGTCGCCGTGGTTGCTGGCAACGCCAAGTTTATGTCCCTCTGAGTGGCAGATGATATCCTTTTCGGTGAGCCCGTATTGCTTGCAGAGATAGACACAAAGCTCTACAGCTTCCTTGTAAACGGCATTAAAATACGAAGCATCTGTCAGATCGTCCTCGCAGATTTCAAAGCCGATATGTGTATCGTTTGCCGCACCTCCGGCATGCCAGCCTCTATGATTCCAAGGTAGTGTTTGATAGGTGGCGAGGCTACCATCAGCCAGCTTGCCGATGAAGCCGTGAACACAGACCTGTCTGCCATCGGGCTTATCCTGATTCCAGTGGTTGCCCGACTGGTTCTTTCCAAGGAGTCCGTCGTCTGGTCCGACATAGCGTTTCAGATAGGGATTGTTCGCCCCGGTAGAATGCACCATGACGCCCTTTGGTTTAATTGTACGGCTCGCCTTGTAGCAAGCATTGTTTATAAGAATTAATTTTCGAAGATTCATTCATCAGCCCTCCTTGCCGTCTCGGTTATGAAGCTGTTCCAGGATATTCTTTAGCTTTTGCGGCACAGGCAAGCCGATGTGTGCCGCATTCTCAAGGATGGAGACACCCTCGTTTGATAGGTAGAAAAAGATAACCGCCGTTCTGATGACCGAGCCTTCTCCGATAACACTCTGGTCGACGATATGCCCAATGGCTACAAGCGAGAAGATAAGCACCTTCTTGAAAATGCCCCGAAAACCAACCTCGCTGGAAAGCTTCTTGTCCAGCACAGCACACATCAGTCCAGTGATATAGTCAATGACGACGAAGGTAAGAAGGGCATATAGAAAGCCATCCCAGCCGCCGAGCGCATATCCTATATATGCACCTGCGGAGCTAATTCCTAGTTGAAAAGTAGTCCAAATAGATTTCATTTTGTATCCTCACTTTCACTTTTTAATAAAAAAGCACCTCTGAAAAACAGAAGTGCTGAATGGTAAATTCCCTTTATAATCTCTTCACAGTCCCTGACTTGGGCTGCCCAGTCAGCTTTTGAAGATAATCCCGCATACGAGGCTGGCCTTTTCTTCCTCCAGAATCAACCTCAAAGGTTGTTTGATAACCATTTATTCCGAAAGAGTGCCTTACTGAGGTAATCAGTCCAAGAAGCCTAGTTGATGCTCCAATAATTTCTGCCTCGTCACCAGGCAATAGCTGAGGTCTAAACGGTCCTGAAAAGGATTCTACTGTTCCGCTGGATGCAATTCTTTCTGCGATATCCTCGGCCATCTCGATAGCTTCTTGCAGGGGAGTGTTGTCTGCCACCTTAACAAATAAGGTCTTCTTTGATGCAACAACCCAGTCTGAGTTCGGTTCTACCTCTGCGTATTCTTCGACAGAAAAATCTTGTGTATGGACACAGACCTCGCCATAAACTTCTGAATCATCTCTGACAAGACCGCGACTAAAAAGATCCGTACCCCTGTTGAAGGTGTATTTACTGTTGATTTGTGCTGCTGGGTAAGTCACAGTCGAACCTGCTACAATTTGGCCATCTAGGGTTTCGCATATGATCCAATTCCGGGACATCATGATCAACTCATGCAAACCATCTAGGATGGCCATTTCTTTGGGATATTCAATGCCTACCTGCCATGCGGTTTCAGGGTTATCTGGCTGCTGTACATCATAGTTTTCTATTCCGGCTGACTGAAGCACTGCTTCTAAAGTATATGCAAACGCATTTTTGCCAAATGTATTAGAACTGCCAAAGCTTTGATCCTTTAAAAGCTTACCGGATATATTTCTGCCTTCAACCTTGATCGTTTCAACACCAATCTTTACATCAACCCTGTCGACGTAAAAAGTACCCATCGGGTATTCTTCGGAACCGTTCACTTGCAAATAGAATTTCATTACAATGCCCGGTGCAATCCTTGACCTGTCCTCCTGAGATAGCAAGCCCTTCGGATTTTGAAGGGTCAACGAAAAGTCGCTGATCATTGAATCATAGCTCATCCGCATTTCTCCATCGGATAAATACCTGCTTATTTCAAGCTCCTCTTCGTAGATTGCGAATCGATGCCTATCAAAGTCACTTCCGTTAGCCAGCCAAACTCCATAAATCCCAAGCCTAGGTACATTTTTAATTCTCATTTTTCGGACGTTGATATCCTTGGCTGCCCTTAGGGCTTTGCCGAAGGTCAGATTGCCCCAGTCCACATCACCAGATCCAGGCGCTGCCGTTCGATAGAAAAGCATTCCGGTTTCATCAACAGCAAGAAGTATGACGGAATTGTTTTTCATGTGAACTGCCGCGGGATAAACACCAGACCCCAGCGTCTTCGTAAATTCAAAATTAAGTTGCATTTTCCGTCACTTCCTTCATGGCTTCTTCAAAAAGAGGCTCAGGTGGAGCTTCCACAAAGGGCAAGTTTGGTTTTACTGCGACAGAACTGAAGCAGTGGGGACAATCGACACTGTACTCAGTCGTGCTGTAATAGAATGTCTCTTCACAGTTTTTACAAATCGTCTCATTCATTTCATTAGCTCCTCCCAAGCTGTAATGTAAGTCCTATGTCCATGACATAGTTTGTGTTTTTTAGAATATACTCCGTTTGGCAATCCGCAGTAATCGCCACGCCACTTGCCGGTGCTGCCAAAAAATGAATGGCCTTCGTTCCAAATAACAGTCTGAGTCCACTCGTTATGCTGTTGGCATCTAGGTTCGTCAGTGAGTTGCTTCCGCCCCAACGATAATACCTATAAGCTGTTGTGTTACCGAACCAGACTTTCGTCCAAGCGTTTACGCAGCTCCCATTTTCGGTAATATTCGTAACCGTTCCGATATCGGTCCATGTCGTCCCATCATTTGAGCCAAGCATCTTCATACAGCCGAGTATCCAGGAACTACTGTAGGCCAGTGCCTCAACGCCACCAATGATTACCGGCGAACCAAAATCCCATTGAAAAGCGGCTTCATTCGCTGTCGGGTAGGTATTAGAGGTGCCTCCCGGATTCCAACCATTAAAGGAATACCATGCATAGCCTGCTGCTGCATTCCTTCTATACAGGTACGGAACGCCACCCGAGGCATTTTCTCCATATCTTGCATTGTATGCAATTGTGTAATCCACGTCTTTCGTCTTTGCCACTCCGTTTAGCTTTATCACCTCGGTCCCAGACTTGACGATTGGAACCTTAATATCAAAATCCTTTATCACGCCATCACCTGTACCCACGGTAATATTGGATAGAGCCATGCCCGCAAAAGTGTTAGGATGAGGCAGCTTCAGAAAAAAAGTAGATCCGAATTTAACGGCCTTAAGAAAACCGTTGCTTGTATTCACATCAATCCGTTTCAAAGCAAAGGATATTTTCTTATTGGCAATATCCCTTGTCCAGTTTGTCCAGCCAGAAAAATTACCAGCAGAACCTACGGTGTTGCCAAGATCAAAAGTCGTAAAATCCACAGGCTCAAGAACATCGGTAAAAGCAATTGACATTCCTGAATTGGATGCACTGAAAGCGGTCCAGTTATCGTCAATAATCCAAGCTAAGAACTGGTTGTTTGATGGAGTGTTCCAAACACCTCGACCATCCAGGAATGGGACGTCAACCTTTTTGTAGACAATTTGCTAAGCTGCTTTCATTATACTGTTCTGTTTCAGCGACTCGTAATATTCTCCAGGCGACATATAACCAAGTCTTTTCTGAATCCGTTTTTCATTATAAAAGCAATATATATACTCAAACACTGCTGCTTTTACTGATTCTTTCGTCTTATAACACTTTCTGTGGATCA
>Ga0183096_1002711_pt1 | contig 11741 bp, 6 predicted proteins | sample Biomet5_FD_127791 | JGI IMG/M metagenome (GOLD analysis project Ga0183096, IMG submission 127791) | Microbial communities from bioreactor (seeded with sewage sludge) at LBNL, California, USA - Biofuel metagenome 5 (version 2) (version 3) | ecosystem: Engineered > Bioreactor > Anaerobic >...
GCGACGGATATGGGCAGGATCCGCGAGGAGATCGGCAAGGACGCGGCAAAGAAAAATTCCTCCGCGCAGACGGATGTGAACGTTGTCTATGTGCAGCTGGAGTCCTTTATGGACCCCTCGGAGATCAAGGGCCTGGAGCTGAACGAGGATGCCGTCCCGGTCTGGCACGAGCTGGAGCAGGAATTTTCCACCGGCTATCTGAAGGTCCCCGTCGTGGGCGCCGGAACCGCCAATACGGAGTTCGAGGTTCTGACCGGAATGTCCAGCAAGCTCTTTGGCCCCGGCGAGTATCCCTATAAGACCTGCCTGCAGGACCAGACGGTGGAGTCCGTGGCCTACGACCTCTCGCAGCTGGGTTACGCCACCCATGCCATCCATAACCACCGCGCTACCTTTTACAGCCGCAATCTCGTCTATGCGAATCTGGGATTCGACGATTTTACCTCCATTGAATACATGCCCCGCATCCAGAAAACGCCCCGGGGCTGGGCGAAGGACTACATTCTCACCAGTCAGATTGAAAAGGCGCTGGACTCCACGGAAAATCAGCCGGATCTGGTTTTCACCGTCTCTGTTCAGGGCCATGGCAGCTATCCCACCGAACCGGTTCTGCTGAACCCGGAGATTACGGTTTCCGCCTGCCCGGATGGCGTCAACCGCTACGCAGTTGAGTATTATGCGAATCAAATTCATGAGATGGACACCTTTGTCGGCAATCTGATCGACGCGCTGTCTCAGCGAAGCGAAAAGACCGTTTTGGTGCTGTACGGCGACCACCTCCCCTCCCTGAACCTGGAGCGGGACGATATGAAGGCCGATACGCTCTACGAGACGAAATACGTGATCTGGAACAACTTCGGGCTGAAAAAAGATGACCGGACGCTCTACGCGTATCAGCTCTCCGCCGTGACGCTGGGGGATATCGGCATCTCCCAGGGCCTGATGACGGAATTCCATCAGTTCTGCCGGGACGAGCCCACTTATCGCACGGATCTCAAAGAGCTGCAGTACGACATCCTTTACGGCGGAAAGTACCTTTACGGCGGAAAGACGCCCTATGCGCCCACGGATATGAAGATGGGCGTTGCCAAGATCACTGTGGACGGCATGTATCAGCAGGGCGACTACTGGTACGTGCAGGGAGAAAATTTCAGTCCCTACTGCAAGATCACCGTGGACGGAGATCTTTTGGACACCACCTACATCAACAGCGCGCTGGTGCGGATCAATGAGGATCCCGGCACCACGGACTACCGCGATCTGTTTGTCAGCGTGGTGGATATGCACAAGGAGATTCTCAGCGACACGGAGCTGGACTGAGAGGAACGCGGCGCTGCCTGAAAAGGGGCCGCGCCCCGCAGATAAAGCGCACGTTTGCAGAGCAAGATGCATTTTGCCGGCGTATACGGCGGCGGAGATGCCGTTGGTGTATCTGCGCCTGGGGTGCGAACTCCGCGAGATTTTTCGATGAGCTGGAAGCGGCAGGTTTACGGACCTGCCGCTTCTGCTTTTGCTGCAATTCCGCTCCGGCCGCAGGCGGCCGGTTGTATGCGTGCGCAGCAAATGCTATAATAAGAAGCGGCGGAATGAACCCGCAGGCCATCCGCGCCGTTTTACGCCGCATCATCCGCGCCGGAGGGGCATGGAGGAAGGAAAATGCTGAGAGCTGGGAAACAAAACAGAAAAGCGATCCGGCAATGGATTGCGGAGTGCCGGATTTTTTTCAACAACACGGAGAAAGCAAGCAGCAAACGAAACTGGGAGATCTTGTTCCCCATGTCTTTGGTGTATCTGGCCTATCTGTGCGTCTACCTGTTTGTGATATGTCCCATTCTGGGCATCGCGCTGCAGACGTCCGTGATGCGGGTGTTCACGGGACTCCACGCGGCGTTTACGTTTTGGGTGTTCCTGTGCCGAAAGCGGACGCCGGCGATATGGGCGGTGAATCTGGCCATCACGCTGTTTGCCGCGCAGATTCTGGGCCTTTCCGGCTTTCTGGCGGTGGCTATCTTTCCCACGGAGGCATCCTTTTTGTTTCCGCTGTGTCTGGTGCTGATGACGCAGATCTATACCCGGCGGCCCATCCATCCGCTTTTGGAGGTCCTGCTCCCCTCCGCTGTGTATCTCGTCTGCTGCTGGAGAAGCAAGAGCACCTATTCGTTTTTGCTGGATGTCGTGAGCGTCTCCATCGCCGTGGGGATTGCGGGCGTGTCGCTGTTCAGTTCCACCAGCGATAAGCTGCGCGCTTATCGCGCCCAGCTGGCGCTTCAGAAGATGTGCGCGCTGGATCCCATGACGCGCGTCAACAACAAGCCCACCTTCGAATTTCTGGCGGAGACATTTCTGCGCAGCTCTCCCAAGGGCGGTCACGCGCTGGCAGTCTGCGATTTCGACGATTTCAAAAGCATCAACGACCACTACGGCCATCACACCGGCGACGAGGTGCTCAAAGCGTTCGCGCTCCAGCTGCACCGGCTGGTCGACAATGACCCGGACCTGATCGCCGGGCGGTTTGGCGGCGACGAATTTGTGCTGTTTGTCAAAAAATACGGCGCACGGCAGGACGTGCTGAAAAAAATGGAGGTGCTGCGCACGGTGCCCGGCTTTGCCTTTCCCGTCACGTGCAGCATCGGCATCGCCTTTTCCGGCTCCGGGGAGGCGGAGTTCCAACAGTATTTCGACGCCGCCGATCGCAGCCTTTACAGGGCAAAGAGCAAAAAGGCGGGCGAGGTATACATCGCGGATGCGGATGCGGCGCCGCTTCCGCCCGGCCGCGGCTGACTCGCGCCGGAGCCTTGCCGCGCGGACGTTTTCAGTCTGCGCGCCGTCTGCGCAGAACTTTCCCGTTGGCCGCGCCTGTGAGAGCGCCGTCTGCCACCGCGGGGATTCCGCCGACGAACACGAAATCCATGCCCTGAGCGAATCGGGCGGGATCGGCGTAGGAGCCGGACTCCCGGATCTGCGCCGGATCGAACAGGCACAGATCTGCGTCGGCACCTGGCTCCAGACGGCCCTTTCCGACGAGACCGAACCGGTCGGCCGGCCGCCGCGTCAGGCGGCTGACAGCCTCCGGCAGGGTTAAAATCCGTTTCTCCCGGACAAAATGCTCCAAAAGACGCGCGGTCGTGCCGTATACCCGCGGGTGGGGCAGTCCGGCGGAGGGGTAGGTGGCGTCGGAAATCACGCAGGAGAAGGGAGCGCGCAGGATATCCGCGATGTCAGCCTCGTCCGTGATAAAATCGATCATGCCGACGTCGCACGACTCCTGCGCCAACAGGTCGAACAGGGCGTCGTACGGGTTCTTGTCCAGCCCGTCGGCGATCTCCGCGAGGGAGCGTCTTTCAAAGCGCTGATTTTCCGTCCGGCGCAGCCCGCAGGCCAGTACGTTTTCAAATCCGCACAGCAGCGTGATGTTTTCAAAATCCGTACCGGTCTCCATCCGCCTGCGGATGGCCGCCCGCATGGCGGGATCCCGCAGACGCGCCGCGAGAACGTCCGGCCCCCCTGCCTGCGCTTCCGGCGGCAGCACGTGGATGAGCTGTGTGGAACCGGCGGAGTAGGGGTACACGTCGCAGGAGACGTCTGCGCCCTCCTCCCGCGCCTGTGCGATCAGCTTCAGCATTTCCGGCACTGCGCTGCGCCGGCTGCGTATTCCGATGGCCTTCAGATGGCTGATTTCCACCGGCGTGCGGAGACTGCGGGCCACGGAGAGCATCTCCGCCAGCGCGTCCCGGACCCCATCGCCCTCCTGACGCATGTGGACCGTGACGACCGTGCCGGAGCCTTGCAGCGGCGCAAGAATCTCCAAAAGCTGCCCGGTGGTCTCATAGCACTCCGGCGCATAGCCCAGCCCCAGGGACACGCCCAGGGCGCCGTCCTCCAGGGCGTGCTCCATCGACCGGTGCAGCGCGCGCAGCTGATCTTTCGTCAGGGGCTCGTCGGAAAATCCTGCCGCGTCCACCCGCAGGGAGCCGCACCCCACCAGCGACCCCACGTTGAGCCGCAGCGGCAGCTCCGCCGCCTGGCGGAAATAGGAGGCCATGTCCGGGAAGCCCCGCCCCGCCGGCATGACGCCGACGATGGGGTCGAGATAGCGCAGGAGCTCCGGCGCGTGGGGGCCGGATGCCGGAGGCGCCGAGAGGCCGCAGTTCCCGTTGAGGATCGTAGTCAGGCCCTGAAAGAGCTCCGCCTCTCCAAAATCCGGCCGGAACAGCGCCGCGTCTCCGTGACGGTGGATATCGAGAAATCCGGGCGTCAGCATCCGCCCCCGGGCGTTCAGCGTGTGAACCGCCGGCGCATCGGAGAGCGCTCCCACGGCGGCGATGGCGCCGCCCGAGAGCGCCACGTCTCCGGAAAATGCCTCTGCGCCGCTGCCGTCCAGGATCTGCGCATTTTTGATGAGCCAGTCGAACATAAAAAGCGGCCTCCGTTTCCATTTTCGTCCCAGTGTATCACCCGGGAGGCCGCATTGCAAGGCGGAGGCCGTGCCAGGTCTCGCTTGACAGGGTAATCGTTTCAACAGTATAATGCAAGCAGAAAGACAGGCAGTCCCATTGAAAGGCTTTTCGCAAAACAACAGAGGAAAGGACGATCAAACCATGCTTTATACCACTGAAGTGGAACATATGTGCCCGGTTGCCAAGGGCGCTTATCACGGTCCCGCCCCCATTCCCGAGGAGGGAAAATGGGTGCAGGCCAAGGAGATCCGGGACATTTCCGGCCTGACCCACGGCATCGGCTGGTGCGCTCCCCAGCAGGGGGCGTGCAAGCTGACGCTGAACATCAAAAACGGCGTCATCGAGGAGGCGCTGGTGGAGACCATCGGTTGCTCCGGTATGACGCACTCCGCCGCCATGGCCTCTGAGATTCTCATCGGCAAAACGATTCTGGAGGCGCTGAACACCGACCTGGTATGCGACGCCATCAACACCGCCATGCGGGAGCTGTTTTTGCAGATCGTATACGGCCGCAGCCAGACGGCGTTTTCCGAGGACGGGCTGCCCATCGGCGGCGGTATGGAGGATCTGGGCAAGAACCTCCGCTCCCAGATCGGGACCATGTACGCCACCAAGGCAAAAGGGCCCCGCTACCTGGAGATGACGGAGGGTTACGTCACCCGCATTGCCCTGAACGCCGACAGTGAAATTGTGGGCTATGAGTTCGTCAACCTGGGGAAGATGATGAACGCCATTCGGGCCGGGTCCGACGCGGGCGCTGCGCTGGAGAAGGCAAAGGGACATTACGGCCAGTTCGAAGGCGCCGCGAAGTATTTGGACCCCCGCGCAGAATAAGAAAGAGGGATTGACGACTATGGCTCTGTTTGAAAGCTATGAAAGAAGAATCGGCAAGATCAGTTCCGTCCTGAGCGGGTATGGGATCGGCAGCATCGAGGAGTGCCGCGACATTTGCAAGGCTGCCGGCTTCGATCCCTACGACATCGTCAAGGGCATCCAGCCCATCTGCTTTGAGGATGCCTGCTGGGCCTACTGCATGGGCGCCGCCATCGCGCTGAAGAAAGGCGTGAAGACTGCCCCCGAAGCTGCGGAGACCATTGGGATCGGTCTGCAGGCCTTCTGCATCCCCGGCTCCGTGGCGGACGACCGCAAGGTGGGCCTGGGCCACGGGAATCTGGGCGCCATGCTGCTGCGGGACAAGACGAAGTGCTTCGCCTTTCTGGCCGGGCATGAATCCTTTGCCGCTGCCGAGGGTGCCATCGGCATTGTCCGCAACGCCAACAAGGCCCGCTCCACGCCGCTGCGGGTCATTCTGAACGGACTGGGGAAGGACGCCGCCCAGATTATCTCCCGAATCAACGGCTTTACCTATGTCCAGACCCAGTTCGATTACTATACCGGCGAGCTGAAGATCGTTCGGGAGATCCCTTACTCCCAGGGAGAGCGCGCCGAGGTCCGCTGCTATGGCGCGGACGACGTCCGGGAGGGCGTGGCGATCATGCACCATGAGGGCGTGGACGTGTCCATTACCGGCAACTCCACGAATCCTACCCGCTTCCAGCACCCGGTGGCTGGCACTTACAAAAAGGAGTGTTTCGAGCAGGGAAAGAAATACTTCTCCGTGGCCTCCGGCGGCGGCACGGGCCGCACGCTGCATCCGGACAACATGGCCGCCGGGCCCGCCAGCTACGGCATGACCGATACCATGGGCCGGATGCATTCCGACGCCCAGTTCGCCGGCTCCTCCTCCGTGCCCGCCCATGTGGAAATGATGGGCTTCCTCGGCATGGGCAACAACCCCATGGTAGGCGCCACCGTGGCCGTCGCCGTGGCGGTGGAAGAGAGCGGGAAATAAAAAAATTCCAAACGCGGGAGGACCTCCGGCAAAAGCCGGAGGTCCTCCCGCGTATTTTCATGCAGTTCTCAGGACAGATAGTTCAGCGGATTTTTCGCCACGCCGTTATAATAGACGCCGAAGTGGCAGTGGTTGCCGGTGGAATTGCCGGTGGAACCCATCTTGGCGACCTGCTGGCCCTTATAGACGTGCTGCCCCACGGACACCAGCAGACTGGAATTGTGGCCGTAATACGTTTCGTAGCCGTTGCCGTGATTGATGATCACCAGGTAGCCGTATCCGCTCATCCAGCCGGAGTAGGTGACGGTGCCGCCGTCGGCGGCATAGATCGGCGTACCCCTCCGGTTGGCGATGTCGATGCCCTCGTGGTATTTGGAAGCGTAACTGTAAGAGAGATTGCGGTAGCCGAAGCGGGAAGTGAGGTTGCCAGAGCACGGCCAGCGGAAAGTGCCGGTGGGCAGCCAGGTGGGACGCGCCTTTGTGCCGCGGGCCTGCTGTTCGGTAATGGGATCCACCAGCGTCACATAGGACAGGACCGTGCGCTGCGTCTCTTCTCCGTTGACGTAGACGACGTTGGCCACCACGTCCGCGCTGCCATTGGTGCCGGCGGAGAGGACCTTGGTATCGCCCTTATAGAGATAGGCGCTGTCGGTGTACGAAATGTCGTAAGGCACTGCCTCCACATAGCGCTCACGCTCTGTCACCGTCAGGGTCAGATAGGGGACTGCGGCGGAGAGCGTCAGCACTTCGTTTACGGCCAGCTTGTCGATGTTGTAGCCCGGGTTCATGGCCAGCAGCTCGGAGGAGGTCATGCTGTGGGAATTGGCGATCTCGGACCAGGTGTCGCCCTTTTGCACGGTGTAGGTGACCTCCTCCGTTTTGGTGCTGTACAGCGTTTCCGCCAGGTATCCCAGGTTCATGACCTTTTCGGAGGGGAAATATCCGGACTTGATGTTCACCGCCTCCTGAAAGTCGCAGGAGATGGTGTTCTCGTCGGCGATTCCGTCCTTGAGCTGCTGCAGAAGCTCCTCCAGCGCGCCCTTGTACGGGGTGACGCCGATCAGATCTCCGTCCACATACAGCCCGTAGCCGTATGTGACGAGGCCGATGTCCTGCGACAGCTCCTCCTCAAAAGCGCTGCCGTCCAGCACGTCTCCCCGCGCCATAATGCTGGTGGAGTAACGGATAAGGCTGGAATTGATGGAGTAGCTGCCGCCCAGCGCCTGCCGGGTGACCCGCTCCAGATTGGAGGCCGCCCGCCGGGCCGTCAGCTCCGAGGAGACCTTCGCGATCTCCTCTCCGTTGTAGGTGACCGTCGTGCCGAAGGTATAAAAGGAGAAGAACAGCGCAACGACCGCCACCGCGCCCGCCGCTGCCCAAAAGATGCCGGGGTGGACTTTTTTATGCTCCAGCCAGGCGCGGATCCGCCCGAAACGATGAATCGCGGCCTTTCTGCGGCCCCAGGTCCTCTCCCGGAAATGGCTGCTCAGCATGGGCAGCATCCCGGACAGGGACAGAAGCACCTGCACCGGGAAATGGTCGGACTCCGGAAAACGGTGGGCCCTTTGCTCCCGCCGGATCCGGTGCAGGCGATGACGAAGCCGCCCGACCTCCCAAACGGCCCGGCGGTAGAGATCGGACGGGGAATGGATGGCTCCGCCGGACTCCCGACTTCGGCGAAGTTCCCCGCTCCGGGTATTTTTTTGGATTCCGGCGGTCTGATCCGCGGCGCCTGCAGCCTGCAGCGGAGCGGCGGCGGAAACCCGCGCCGCGGCTTCCCGCCCGCCTCCGGACCCGCCGGGTGTTCTCTCCGCCGAACCGGCGCGCCGGTCGAGGCGGGTGGTCCGCGCCATGCGCCGGCGGCTCAGCCGGACCTGCGTATCCAGTCGCTCTAATTCCTGCACCAGCGTCCGGCCCCCGGAACGGCCGCTGTACGCGGAAGCTCTTTTCCCCTCCTGATTCACTTTTTTCAGTGCGTCGTCCATGACTGCTCCTTTTGAAGTGAGATCGGGCTAAGTTGTAACTTTTTGTTACCGAAATATCATACCTTGTTTTTTTCTATCCGTCAAGACCCTTTTTGTCATAAAAGTGCGCGATTCTGCCGTAATTCCAGCTATTTCCAAACCAAAGCCCGGAGTAAAAATCCGGAGATTTCCGCCGAGCCGCCAGAAAACACACAGGGAAAGGCACGGAAATTTGTTGCGTATTTTTGCGTTTTCTGTTGAACCGGGAAACAACCGCGTGTATAATAAATGTAGTATGTTTTGCCACAACTTTGTTATTTTTGGAGGAAATCAGGAATGTTTGACTTTTTAATCAAAAAACTGAAGGCGCATCCCCGCAAGATCGTTTTCACCGAGGGTTCCGATCCTCGCATCCTGGAGGCGTCGGCCCGTCTGCTGTCCGGGACGTTTCTGACCCCTATTCTGGTGGGCAATGAGCAGCAGGTCCAGGAGGCGGCCGAAAGTGCCGGCTTCAACATCCGCGGCGCCACCATCATCGATCCGGATCGTTTTCCCGATATGGACAAGATGGTTGCCACGCTCATGGAGCTGCGCAAGGGCAAGATGAGCGAGGAGGATTGCCGGAAAAACCTGAAGAAAGGCAACTATTTTGGCACCATGCTGGTGAAGATGGGCTATGCCGACGCTCTGCTGGGCGGCGCCACCTACTCCACCGCCGATACCGTCCGTCCCGCGCTGCAGATTATCAAGACCAAGCCGGGCAGCAAGATCGTTTCCTCCTGCTTCATTCTGGTCCGTCCTTCCGCCACCGGTGACAGCGAAGTCCTGGCCATGGGCGATTGTGCCATCAACATCAAGCCCACCGAGGACGAGCTGGTGGAGATCGCGCTGGAGACGGCCAATACCGCCAAGACGTTCGGCATCGATCCGAAGATCGCCTTTTTGAGCTATTCCACTCTGGGCTCCGGCAAGGGCGAGGATGTGGATAAGATGCGCAACGCCTTTGTGAAGGCTCACGCGGCCGCGCCCGAGCTGGCGATGGAGGGCGAGCTGCAGTTTGATGCCGCAGTTTCCCCGAAGGTGGCACAGACGAAATGCCCGAATTCCGAAGTGGCCGGCCACGCCAACACCTTTATTTTCCCGGACATCAACGCCGGAAACATCGGCTATAAGATCGCGCAGCGCCTGGGCGGCTTCGATGCGTACGGGCCTATCCTCCAGGGGCTCAACGCTCCCATCAACGACCTCAGCCGCGGCTGCAACGCGCTGGAGGTCTACTCCATGGCCATTATCACCGCCGGCCTGCTGGAGGAGTAAGCGCGTACATTTCCCTCAGTTCCCCCGCCGCGCGGAGTCCCCGTGCGGTATTCTATGACGCATAAAGCGGAAGCGGCACAGCCCCGGGCGTGCCGCTTCCGCTTTATGCACCGGCAAGAGGGCGGGGAGCGGATGCGCCGTCCGCTCCCCGCAAGCAACACGCCCACCTTAAAAAAGCACGGACAAATCTTGTAAACAGCCGCAATCTGTGATACGTTTAAAATGTATCGGTATTTTGACCTGAGCCGGCCGCTTGGACACGGAGAGAGCGCTTTGCCGTGTACGGCGGCGTAATTTCCCGCCCGGACGGCGGGAAAGCCCGGGACAGGACCCGACCGCCTGGCGGGATGCGCGGAGGAGGAGTTGTTTTGAAAAGAAGGACCGCCCTGATCGTCATGAACGTTCTGGTGATTCTGGCCCTGGTGACCTATGTGCTGTTCTTCTCCTTTTCCCAGAGAGCACATTCACTGCGGAATCAGGAAAAAGCGTTTGTCAGCACCGTGCAGGTCATGGAGCAGGTCTCCTCCAATTACCTTCTCTCCAGCCAGAAGGTGTGTGACAACTGGGCGCAGTTTCTGAACGCCGGTCAATTCACGATGGAACAGGCCATGGGCTGCCTCGGCGACATGAATGCGGACGAGCACAGGTCCATCCAGCTTCTGCGGGCAGACAAGCTGACGGGGCTGTCCTCCGTGCCGAAAACCCTGGCGCCGGACGATTACTCGGTGACCTATACGGAGCGGTATAATACGCTGTACGACGAACTGCGCGGCTTTGCCGCAGCGGACGATCCCTCCGAAAAAATCCATATCACCCGGAATTTCAACAATCCCGTCAACGGCGATTTCGTCGTGGCGTTCTGCAACCGCGTCACGCTGTACGACGAGGCCGGAGGCTCGTATCAGGCGCTGGTGCTGCTGCTGGATCAGCTGGACAGGATCAAGGAGAGTTGGGTATTTCCGGTGGGTTACAGCAATGCGCAGACGGCGATCATCGACGCGGACGGCGAGTACATTATCCGGGCGGACTCCATGAAAAGCGAGAATTTTTACGAGTTTATCCGCGCGTACAACGGATTGACCTATCCCCAAAGCGATGCACTGCGGGACAAGGTGAACCAGAGCGGCGGAGGATCTTTCGAGTATCGGAACGCGGGTGGACAGGAGACCTTCTGCGCGTACACGCATATCACCGGAAACGGGGGCTGGCTGCTGGTGGGAGAGATCCCGGTTTCCAGCCTGAACGGAGAGAGAGTGCAGTGGTCGTTGGTGGTGGTCACCTGCCTGGCCTTTGCCGTCCTGATTTTCCTCAACGGGAACTACGTCCTCGCCCTGAACAGGAGATTGGCGGCGAGTTTGAAGGATGCTGAGAACGCCAACCGGGCAAAGACCAATTTTCTCTCCTCCATGTCCCACGATATTCGCACGCCCATGAACGCCATCGTCGGCATGACCGCCATTGCGCAGAGGAATGTCGACGATCGGGAGCAGGTCCGGGACTGCCTGGGGAAAATTGAGCTGGCCAGCAATCACCTTCTCACGCTGATCAACGACATTCTGGACATCTCCAGAGTAGAGAGCGGGAAGGTGAAACTGAATCCGTCGGAATTTTCTCTCGCGGATGCGATGCAGAATCTGGTCAACATCCTTTATCCGCAGATCATGGAAAAGGGACTGGACTTCGACGTTCATCTGTCCGGACTCGACGAGGAGCGCATATTTGCCGACGAGCTGCGGATCAACCAGATCTGGATCAACATTTTGTCCAATGCCGTGAAGTACACCCGCTCGGGCGGCCGCGTCGTCCTGACCCTCCGCCAGGAAAGGCTTCCGGGGGATTCCGGGAGCATCCGGCTCGTCTATCAGGTCTCCGACACCGGAATCGGCATGTCGGAGGATTTTCTCCGGACAATCTACGATCCCTTTACGAGGGCGGAGGATTCCCGCACCGACAGTATTCAGGGTTCCGGGCTGGGCATGGCCATCACCAAGCAGATGGTGGACCTGATGGGGGGAACCATCGACGTCAAAAGCGAACTGGGAAAGGGATCCACATTCACCGTCTCGCTGATTCTTCCGCTGGCACAGGACCGGCCGGAGCGGCAGACATTTTCCGGGCTGCGGATTCTCGTGGCGGACCGGGACCCGGGTG
>Ga0183096_1002714_pt1 | contig 11738 bp, 8 predicted proteins | sample Biomet5_FD_127791 | JGI IMG/M metagenome (GOLD analysis project Ga0183096, IMG submission 127791) | Microbial communities from bioreactor (seeded with sewage sludge) at LBNL, California, USA - Biofuel metagenome 5 (version 2) (version 3) | ecosystem: Engineered > Bioreactor > Anaerobic >...
AATGAAAAACGTTCTATTTTGGGGATTTTTGCATGCGTTTCTGAACCGGCCTACGACATTGCGTTCACCGGGCATCTCATTAGTCTGGATGAACAAAACGTATTGTTTACACTGCTGCTGATATCATTATACAATGGCAGACGCGGGATAAAAATGAAGTACTTCTTCTATATCTTTTATCCCGCGCACCTGCTCATTTTGTGGCTTATCAGTCTGTTTATTATAAAGATGCTGCTGTAGCGCGCGGAATCTGGCCTGACTCTTCAAGCTCCTTCACAAAATCACTGATCTGCTCAAGGCCTGCCTTGAAGTAATCCAGATCTCCAAAGCCATATCCTATGCGGAAGCTGTGTTCTTCCTCGAAACACATGCCATGACATACAAGACAGCTCTTGGCGTCAAACAGTTCTTTAGCAAACTCCGCCGCCGGTATATCAAAATCATAATATAGCAGGGATGTGGAGCTTTGGCTTTCGCACGCTACGTGAAAGTGAGGGTTATTGACGAGCCATTTTTTAAGCTCTGCCTGAGCTTTGCGGACGGTAGCAGTGTTCCTTTGGTAGAAAACGTCTGCATTTTCCAAGACAATGGATGCGATGGTCTCGTTGAATTCGCCTTCGCAAATGCTGTTGTATGAACGCCAGCTCATGAAAGCGTCCTTAAGTGCCAAGTCCCGGGTCACTATCCAGCCGACACGGGTGCCGGCGCTTGAGAATACCTTGCTGGTGCTGCTGGTGCAGATGCCCTTCTCGTAAACATCCACAATTGAGTACATGTATTCATCAGATAGACCGCGATATATTTCATCGACTGCGACGTAAGCTCCTACACTGCGCGCTATGTCGGCAAGCTCTTCAAGTTCAGATTTGCTGAGAGCATAGCCAGTTGGATTGTTTGGACTTGCAAGATTGATCATCTTTGTCTTTTCATCTACCATGCTGCGGATCTGAGCCATATCGATTCCATATCCTGATGCGGCATCGCAGGTATATCTTCTTGTTTCAATTCCCATAGATTCAGGAATCGAGTAGAACTGCTGGTAGTTCGGCAGGATGCTGACGATGTTGTCGCCAGGCTCACAGAGAACGTAGCACACGATGGAATTAGCACCGGTGCCGCCGTGGACGCAGAGTACCATTTCCGGCGTTACGACATCCGTGTATAGACCGGAAATTGCCTCCTTCAGTCTTGGCATTCCCATGAAATAGCCGTAGTGAAGACTCATTTTTTTCAGGTTCTCAAAGAAGACCTCGGGATCGGTATTGGTTAATTCCAGCAGTTCTTCTAGCGTTACCGGCTTGCAGCAGCTCGATCCAAGGTTGTACTTTGCGATTGGGTCAAGGGGATTCAGCCACTCTTCAACTTTAAAATTATCAATTTGCATATATTTACCTCCATGCTTTCTGCACTGATCGTGGCTGCAGCCTATAGTTCGACTGTCTGTCCGATGCCCTTCTCTTTAGCAAGCTCTATTGCTCTTTTGGCCGTAACCAGATCGAGGAGAGCCAGACCTGTTGCATCATATATGGTTATTTCGTCATTTGACTTTCTTCCGCTGACTTTTCCGTCAAGAACTTGACCTATCTCGCCGGCAATCAATGAACGGTCAAAAATGCCGCCTTTGATCGGCAGTTCCATCTCGCCGACGCGCACGCACTGGTCGATATCGTCTGCGAATACCCTTGCGCCGACGAATATGCGGGGATCGATTTCTTCCTTGCCTTCCATGTCTGCGCCGATGCATGAGAAATGAGTTCCCGGTTTGACCCACTCGCTCTTGATGACTGGTGAGCGCGCAGGGGTAATGGTGATGACGATGTCGCTGTCGCCAACGGCTGTCGGCATATCGTCTGCAGCATCAAAGCTCACGCCTGACGCGTCGATGCCGAACTCGCTCATTAGCCTTGACGGCAGTACGTCAGCAAAACGGTGAGCGTTTTCTGGAGCAAGCGGATCGGCAACATAGACTTTGCTGATGTTTGGCATGGCGATTATGCTGGCGGCTATCTGATACGCCGCTTGGTTCCCCGCGCCGAGAATGAACAAAGTTTTCGACTCGGGGCGTGCAAATGTTCTTGCTCCTATTGCTCCGGCTGCACCAGTTCTCATGCATGTTATGTATGAAGCATCCATGACGCCGAGGGGCAGACCGGTATTTGAATCAAATACCATGAGCATGCCGCTGAAAGCAGGCAGACCGTGTTCTTTGTTGTTTGGAAAATTATTTAGCATTTTGGCGCCGTGTACCATTTCGCTGCCGAAAACTCCGCCGGAGCGAATGTCCATGATACCGCCCTGTTTTTTGAAAGAGTGAGCTACAAGGGGCCAGACTACAGCCTGTCCCTGAGCTTTTGCGATATATGCTGATTCAACTCCCTGAATGACCTTATCCATCTCCAGGACTTGCATGAGTTCTTTTCTTCCTAATACTTTGATTTCCATTATTTTTCCTCCTGTTAATTTCTTTCAGAAACCGGGACAACTCCATTATACGACTCGTTCCAGACCAATCGCGCACTGCGCTCTTGGGGAACGAAAGCATAAGGAGTTTCCAGCGGTTTCTTTCAGAAACCGGGACAACTCCATTAGAAGTCTGAGTTGCTGTACGGTTTCTGTGGGACGTGGAACAGCGTGTCTAGTTCGGTAAGCTTTAACTCTTCTGATACTTTGATGACGCCGAGTCTTGACAGTGCGGCGACTTCGGCGCTTCCCATGAATATTGATGTAAGATCGGCAAGGCAGCAGGTGACGGTAACATCTGGTGAAGATTCGGTCAGATGCCATTTCTGATTGCTGATATCTATGGTCAGACTGTGGTCCTCGTGCAGCATTTCGTCGTAATAATCAAAACGTACATTTAAATTTCCTGACGGAAATTTTCTGTAGGCAGTATCTTGAACGAACCTGGCGGGATCAGGGATCTTATGCATGACATTTAGCGCAACGGTGTTGGTCTGGATGCCGCCGTAGTGGATGTAATAACCGGAAACGTCAGCTGCGTCGGAAAAAATGCTGATAAAATCCGGCTCGCCAGTGATGAGCACTGTGCGCTGCGCCTGATCTGACTGGAGCTTAAGATATCCGATAAGCTCTCTGAATATTTCTGAATCCAGATATGCCATTTCTGTGACGTTCATGCAGTTTAGAGTGTAGTTGGTATCGCTGTCGCATGTGAAGTCTATAGACATGTAACCTTTCAGCTTACCGTGATCGCGGTAGCCTATCCAGCGGGTTTCACCGTTTGCACTGATGTTTCTGATATCGTCTTCGAATTTCACAAGCTGGCCATGATTTTGAAGAACGAATTCCCTCTGACAATTGAGAATGTCATTTAAGTCGGAGTCATTGAGCAGGACTAGATGTGATATGTCATCATGGGCAGGCAGACTTGCTGTAGGTACGTTATGCTCCATGATTCTGCTTTGGAATCCGTAGCCCATTTTTTTATAAAATGCCATATTGAACGGCAGAAGCAGTGCAATGTCACAGTTCTCCTTTGCGTAATCATCAAAGAACTTCACCATGTCAAAGGCGGCATGCTGTTTTTTGTGCAGATGGTGGACTGCCAAGGATGCCAGTCCGGCGGCCTTTTTCATCTGCCCGAAAATATTGATTTCATAATCTACAATTCTCATGGTTGCAATGATTTTGCCGTCTTCTTCCAGACCAAAGAAATGAACAGATTTGTCGTTGTCCATAGAATAAAGGAGCAGTTCCTTTTTTGATTCACGGCCAGCCTCGGTCATGTCCTTGAAGGCGGTGTATGCTCCGAAATAACAGTCTGTATATTCGTTTATGCGGTCTTTGGCGATTGGTACGATTTTTCTTTGATTCATGGTAATCTCCTTTCCTAAACGCCCAGAATATCTTACTTGCCTATATTTTAGTTTGATTTTGCGGTTTATGCTATAGAAATAATTTATAATAAAATACAAATAAAAATTAGAAAAAAGGCGGTAAAATGCCGATACTGGTATATGATTCGGTAGTATATTGTGATATAGTATAGAAATAAATAAGATAATATAGATAATATTACAAGGAGTAGAAAGATGAATTACACTGTTTCAGATTTTTATCGTCCACTATCAGGAAAAATCAAACTGCTGGCTGGAGCAGGGGGCCTGGCACGTCCGATCAGCGATGCCGGAATATTAGATTATGAGATGGTGCCGGAACTTAAGAACCGATATATCAATACAAATTTTCAGCCTAATCAGCTGATAGTTACTACTTTCCTGTATACGCGTGACAATCCATACCAGATAACTGAGGCTATCAAGCATCTGATTTCCAAGGGAACCAGCTGCCTGGTGATCAAGAACATCTTTCATATACAGATCCACGACTCAGCCCTCAGATACGCTGATTCCAAGAACTTCCCGATCTTTATGATAGAATCTCACGATATATATATCGAATCGGTGATATACGATGTAAAGCGCTTTTGCCAGGGACTTAAGGATATTCACTTTGCTGCAGACCGTGCGGAGCTGATTTTGTCGCAAAACTATAGCGATGAGGAGATACGCGCCGCGGCAAAATCCCTTTGCCCATCATTTTGCGAACAGTACTATTGCATAGCTGTTCGCTTTGATGATACATTTGGCGAAGAGAGTTTCGAAGCATGTGAGGCCAACTTCAATCAAAGCAGTATCGCGGGACCAGGAAGATGTGTGATATTACGGCCGGATGGACTCCTCGCGGTGATCAGCGACGATAATATTGAAGCTATTTTTGAAGCAGACAGAGTACAGAGTGCGGTAGACTATGCAGCTAATGGGCTGCCATATCTTGGGGCAGGAATCAGCCAGATGCATCTGAGCCTGACAGAATTCCGCCTGGGAATGAAGGAAGCGATTCAGGCTGCAGAAATGGCTGAGGCGGGTACAGTACAGAGATATGATAAGCTTGGTACGTTCAGGATCGTTATGCCTTACTGCAGGACGCCCGAGATGCAGCGCTTTTCTTCAGATATCCTTGATAAAATCAACGATTACGATATAGAGAACAACGGACATGTTCTGGAAACTCTGCAAGCATACGTCCTCCATGGAGCAAGTGTGCCAGATACTGCAGCGGTACTGTCACAGCATGTCAATACAGTGCGTTATCGTCTTGATCGTGTCAGAGAACTGACAGGGCTGGATTACAAGAATTTTTCAGATCTGGAGCAGCTGTCACTGGCGGTAAAAATCAGGCTGGCAGCAGGAATGTGATGGTGGACAGCTGACCGCTGCAAGAAATATAGCAGGGCGGGGTTGCTGTTTAAGAGTTTTCTGAAGAAAATCAAATGAAATCAAATTTATAATCTCTAAAATACCCTTGATGGAAATTCAGGGCGTTTTAGGGATTTTTTTGTCATAAAATATATTTGAATTATTTATTATCATGATAAGAAATAATTGCAGAAAACATTGACAAAGACCTTTCATAATACTATAATGACGTTAATTGATAAGAAAAAATTCTCATGGTGAGAAAAAGGAGACTGAATTTATGAATGAAGAACTGAAAAAATATGAAGCCTTGACATACTTTCTTGGGAGTACAATACCTAAGACTTTTGAGGTCATACTTTTTGATGCAGCTCAGAGCGATTATCCAGTCGTTGCGCATGTCAATAAAGCCAGCGGAACATTGAGGGAAACAAGACGAAACCTTGCATTGGCGACCAGCAATGCGGAAGTAAGAAGGCAGGGCAGACTTGTCAACAGAGTGCTGCAGTCTGACAGCAGCAAAATGTTTAAGTCGTCATTGTATCTGATCAAAGAAGACGATGAAGTTGTTGGTGCTTTATGTCTAAATATGCAGTGCGATATCTACATGAAAGCACAGGACATCATCACTTCGGTACTGGCGTTCAACCTTGATGATTTGAATGATCTGCAGAACGATGTCCAGGAAGACGCAGGCGATATCAGTGTGAGTCATGCAGAACCGACACTGGATACAATAGCTGAGATCGTTCATGGGAATGTTGATGAACCGAAAAGAGCGACTGTTGACGAAAGAATAGAAATAATTATTGATTTGTATGATCTTGGAATCTTTGAGATCAAGGGCGCTGTTGCAAGAACTGCTGAAGAACTGTGTATTTCCGAGCAGAGCGTCTATCGTTATATCTCCAAAATAAAGAAAGCTCGGGGCTAACTAACGTTAAACAATGCAGAGGGGTGCATTATGGCAAGAAAGTTTGAAGAATCTTTTTTCAAAAGGGAAAACGAAAACGATGATGATATTAATATTGTAAGCGGGGATAAGACGCTGTCAGCTGTTAAGAATAAGGGAATCTGGAAAAGATTCTTTCATATGTGCGCAGTTGCACAGTTACCATACTTGTTTATCCTGATATATATTGGATTGAGCGTTGCTCAGTCGAATATTTCTGTAAAAATTCCGCAGATAGACGGCAACTTCTTTGGCGGGAATGCAAGCGTAAAGAGCGTATCCATGTTTCTGGGATTTGAAATTTTGTCGATGGTCATGACGGCATTTATAACATTTGTCAATCATGTGCTGCGAGGAAAGATGAACAGAAATTTGAGGAATGCTCTGTGGGGGAAGATTTTGAAACTGAAGCCGAGGTATTTCGACAAGGTCTCTTCCAATACGCTGATAAGCCGAATCACAGTGGACTCTGACAGCATGAACGAGTTTATCATGGATGTGATCCTGGAATTGGGAGTGCAGGTCTATACGCTTCTTCTTACTATTAAGGCCATGAGCAAGATCAGCATAAAGGCAGGTCTGATGCTGCTGGCTTTTTTACCGCTTTCAGTTCTGTTTGCATTTGTCATGGGACGTTTGGATCTGAAGTTTGAAACCAAACTGAAATTCAAAATGTCTGATCTGACCAACTACCTTAGCGAACTTGTTTCCTGTCTGCCGCTATTGCAGGCATATAACAAGCAGGGATATGAAAGCAGAAGAGGCCACAAGATCATCAATGATTTCTATACGGCTAACAGATCGATATCGATCATCGATCTTATCAGGCAGATTGCCGGAGCAGCTGTAGCAATAGGACCAGAGATAATCATCATAATGATGGGAGTCAAGATGCTGAATGCAAATCAGGTGAATGCAGCCGGATGGTATACGTTCTATATGTATGCAGGAACATTCATTGGATTCTGCAACACTTTGGGAACACTTTGGCAGACAAATAAAGCGACACAGGGAAAGCTGTACAAGGTTTCAGACATTCTGTATGAAGACGAAGAGCGTATAGATGAGTATGTCAGTGAAATCGTTGAAAGCGGAGATATAATCTTTGATAAAGTTTCCTTTGGCTATGAGGAAGATATTGTATTAGACAGAGTATCCTTTACAATACCGAAAAACAAGAACACCATGATCGTAGGCTACAGCGGCTCAGGAAAGTCAACTGTTTTGAAGCTGCTGGAGAGGATGTATGATCCTAAGGACGGCCGGATCCTCATGGGAGGGGAAAATATAAATAATTACGCCATCAAAGACTGGCGTAGCAGAGTCACTCTGGTATCCCAGAACACACCGCTGATGACAGGCAGCATCAGAGAGAATATCCTTTACGGCATAAAAAGACCAGTAACTGACGAAGAAATCATGGAGGCGGCAAAACTCGCCAATGTATATGAATATATAAACAACAATCCAGAAGGTCTTGACTATCAGGTCGGCCAGTTCGGCTGCAGATTGTCAGGAGGGCAGAGGCAGAAGCTGTCAATAACCAGAGCCATCTTAACCAACTCAGAATACATGTTTTTTGATGAGCCTACTGCCAGTCTGGATATTACCTCAACTAATGAGATCGCCAATACGATCATCAAGCTGAGAGGCAAGAGAACTATCGTAGTTGTAACTCACGATTCAAGTCTTATCAAAGCGGCTGACCATATTATCGTAATAGATAAGGATCATAGTTCAAACGAGGGCAACGCTGAAGAATTGAAGCTGACAAGTGAATTCTACAATGATCTTATGAATGAATAGGAGACTACGATGATGAAAAGCAGAGAAGAAAGACAAAGAATAAAAAATGAGAGAAAGAACAATGATGACTATGTCTCCTGGAAACAGATGTGGAACTTCTACAAGAAGATACGGATTCCATGGGCTCTTGTTATCATAACGGCGGTCCTGTCTTTTGCAGTCAAAAAAATGGAAGTACTGCTGGTGCCATACCAGACCAAAATCATGACAGGCGCGATCGCTGACCATGGATTCTTAGGAGGATTCGTTTTCTTCACCTTGGCATATGCTGCGGTTGAAGCAATACAGGGCTACTTCGGGGAAATAAGCAATTACAAAACTACGAGGAACGTAAGAAATTCCGTGTGGGACAAAATGCTTAATCTGTCTATGTCATATTATGACAAGACCGATTCGCAGAGGCTGGTATCAAGGATCACTCAGGATACAACGAGCGCATATAATGCGATCTCTGCACTGGTAATGCTGTTCTCGATCATTTACGGAGTCTATATTTCCTTTGAAAAAATGTATGCTACATACAGCAGCCTGGCGCTGATAATGCTGTCCGGCATACCGCTGCTGTTCCTGTCAGCGTGGATAGTAGGAAAGATGCAGTACAAGATAATCTACATTACCAATACTGCAATTTCAGTCATTACCAATTACTTTGCTGAAAGACTGCCAAACATCTTCAACATCAAAACCAGCAATATGGAGGATGAGGAATATCAGGCAGGCATCAAGGCTAACGACGACAGATACAGAGCCGTGATCAGGCAGGAAAAAATCTTTGCCTTTATGGAACCAATTGGATCGCTGGCACAGTATGTAAATGAAATCGTTCTGCTGCTGGTGGCGACAGCGCTTGTAAGAGCCGGCAAAATGCATATGAGCCAGCTTGTCAATATGTACAATTACTATATGCTCTTCATGAGCAATGCAATGCTGATTTCTGGGGCATGGCAGAATCTGAAGTTATCTCAGGGTGCCTGCACGACCATAGCGAAGATCATGGATACAGAAGGCGAAAATCTGGAAGAAGGTTTGCCGGTACCTGATGAGGAAGAAGATATAAAGTTCGAAAACGTATCATTCTCATATGACGGCAAAAGGAAGATACTCGACAACGTTAGCTTTAAAATTCCAAAAGGAAAGGTTACGGCTATCGTTGGCGAAAACGGATGCGGCAAATCCACCTGCATCAAACTGCTGGAGCGCTTTACAGAACCTCAGGAAGGAACGGTCAGACTTGGTGACAGCAAGCTATGCGATGTCAACCTTACCCAATGGAGAAATGCTGTTGGCTATCTTTTCCAGGGAGAGCAGATGATCAAGGGCAGCATCGCTGAGAATATCAAATACGGCATTGAAGGAGACTGCAGTGAGGAAGAGATGATTGCAGCAGCCAAGCTTGCCAATGCATATGACTTTATTATGCAAAAGGAAGATGGCTTTAACAGCCAGGTCAGCAGATTTGATCCTAAGTGTTCAGGCGGAGAAATGCAGAGGATAGCTATTGCCAGGATAATTTTGAAGAAGCCGCAGTATTTGATCATGGATGAAGCGACCAGCGGAATAGATGTGATATATGCAAAAGAAGTTCTTGGAGCATTGAACAACATGATGCAGGGAAAGACTGTTATCATGGTAAGCCACGATATGGACATGATAAAGAAAGCAGATAACATCGTCGTGATCAACAAAGGCAGGGTTGAAGCTGCAGGGGATTTTGAGACAGTTTCAGCAAACAGTCCGCTGTTTAAGACGTTCTTATCATAGAGAGGTAAAACAAAGAGGGGTTTAAAATATTATGTACGATCTTAAGTCAAAGGTAATCGACATTTATGATTACAGAAAAGTAGTATTAGATGGAGTGCTGGAGCCGTTCCAAATCGATGAGGAAGATATCGAAGAGGAAACAGAAGCTCTGAGAAAGGAGCATTCACATACAATTGAAGCAGACAGCGTGCAGCCGGGGGATATTGCAGAGATAGCCTGCTCTTCATCAGAAAGCAGATTCAATAGAGAAAAGATCACATTAAAGGTCGGCTTGGGGCTCTTCAGCAAAGAGATAGAGAGCAAAATCGTTGGGATGAAGGTTGGCGAAACTGCTTTGATTGATGAAAAGAAAGTCAAAGTGAATGTCAAAGTACTGAAGGCAACAAGAGTCGTGCTGCCTGAGCTCAATGATGAGAACGTCAGCCAGTGGGGTCTGGAAAATGTGAGCAGCGTTGATGAACTCAGGAACTGCATCAAAGCAAAACTAAAGAAGCAATATATCGATGACATTGCGGAAAGCTTTGCAATTTATATCCAGAATCAGGCTAATGAAAAATCGGTATTTGAATTAAACAGTGAAGAGTTAGCCGAACAGGAGAAGGAAGGCAATGAACTGGCGCTGGGAATGATGAGATCACAGGGGCTGGACCCCGATACAGCGACAGATGCTGAAGTACAGCAGGCCATGGGCAAGACAAAGACAGAGCATATGGAATTTTTGAAGGAGGCCTGCATAAGTTCTTTTAAATCCGGGCTTGTGGGGCTTTCACTTATGGAGCAGACGGGCAAAGAATTGACCGATAAAGATTATGACCGATACATTAGTGAGTACATGGCAGCGACAGGAGCTGATATGGATCAGGCAAAGAATATCGTTCCATTTGATAAATACATTATCGCTGAAGGCGCAAATTATTATCTTGATATTGCAGAGGAATACGCCAGAGAATATCTGGCAAGGGGTTAACATGGAAAGAAAAGTATACGATGAATATGTTCAAATATTGAAAGAAGAACTGATACCTGCAATGGGCTGTACGGAACCTATAGCGATTGCATATGCAGCAGCGCTTGCAAGAAAGACTCTTGGCTGCCTGCCTGACGCAGCTGCAGTTAAGGCGAGCCCGAACATAATCAAAAACGTAAAGAGCGTAGTGGTTCCAAATACAGGAGGTAAGCGCGGAATAGCCGCTGCAGCTTCTGCCGGGATCGTAGCAGGAGACGCGGACAGGGAACTTCAGGTCCTTACGGATGTAAGCAAAGAAGAAATCGTTGAGATAGATAAATACATGGAATCGGTAAAATGTGCTGTTGAGCAGTCTGATAAGCCATACATATTTGATATCCAGGTAAGTGTGTCAGCAAAAGGCCACGAGGCTTTTGCTGAAATTGCCGGAAATCATACCAATGTAATAAAGATCAGCCGAGATGATGAAGTGCTTCTGTCAAAAGAATACTCAGAAAAGGCTGATGTCAAGCACAGCGACCGCTCCTGCCTGAATGTGAAGGATATCGTTGAATTTGCAGACACTGTCAGTGTTGACGATATCAGGGAAGTGCTGAAGCGCCAGATAGAATACAACAAAGCTATTGCTGAAGAGGGACTGAGGAACAGATGGGGTGCCAACATCGGCCAGATCATTCTGAAGACTCAGGGCGATAAGGTCTATGACCGCGCAAAGGCGTACGCGGCCGCAGGATCTGATGCCCGCATGAACGGCTGCGAACTGCCGGTCGTGATCAACTCAGGCAGCGGCAATCAGGGGCTGACGGCTTCGCTCCCAGTGATCATATTTGCCGAAGAGCTAAAGGCCTCTGAGGAGCAGTTGTATAGAGCGTTAGCTGTATCAAATCTGATCACTATCCATTTGAAGACGGGGATCGGTCCTCTGTCCGCATATTGCGGAGCGACCAGTGCAGGCTGCGGTGCGGCTGCAGGAGTATCCTATCTGCATGGCGGAAGGTATTATGAAATCGCGCACACTGTTGTGAACGGACTG
>Ga0183096_1002716_pt1 | contig 11727 bp, 8 predicted proteins | sample Biomet5_FD_127791 | JGI IMG/M metagenome (GOLD analysis project Ga0183096, IMG submission 127791) | Microbial communities from bioreactor (seeded with sewage sludge) at LBNL, California, USA - Biofuel metagenome 5 (version 2) (version 3) | ecosystem: Engineered > Bioreactor > Anaerobic >...
CTCTCGGCCTGTGCGCGGGACTGGCGTATTGGAACGACTGGACAAACGGGTTATATTACGTCACCAAGTCCGACATGCTAAGCATTCAGGCGCTGCTGAATAAAATGATTCTGGATATTCAGGCGCTAACGGCGCATTCCACCGCGGATTCCGGCGCGATGATGCAGATTCCGCAGGTGTCCATCCGCATGGCTGTGGCTTTCGTGGCGATTGTTCCGATCTTAATCGTGTACCCGTTCCTGCAGCGCTATTTCGCAAACGGAATCGCGCTAGGGGCGGTAAAAGGGTAACGGACTGGGTAAAAGGAGGAGTGAACACCGTGAGACTTTATGATCCGCGTGAAGTGGATTACCTGCGGCTGCAGCAAACGCCTACGATGGTGCACGGGGAACCCGTGCTGGTGAAAAGCAGCCCTACCGAACCCCGGGAAGGCTACATGGACCATCACGAGCTTGCGATTATCCGCGAGCACTGGATCGCCCGCGACGCCGGGGGTGATGACGCGCCGGCGGAAACCGCGCCCAAGACGATTGAGGACATGCGAGACAGTATGGGGTTCCCAAACCGCAACCTGTGCGAAGTGGAAATCCATACGCGGTTTGAAACGCTTCGCGTGGGCAATAACGACGTGGGTCTTTGGCGGTATTACCCACGGGCAAGCCAGCATGAAAAAGGGCGGCCCTGCCTTATTTTTCTGCATGGCGGCGGCTGGGTCGGCGGAACGCCGTATACGGTGGAGAACTTTTGCAAGTTGATCGCCGAGCGCGCGAATACGGTCGTATTCAATGTGGATTACTCGCTTGCCCCCGAAAAGAAATACCCCAACGGCTTTAACGATTGCTTCGGCGTGGTGGAGCATATTTACCGAAACGCTGAGCAGTACGGGATCGATCCTAAGAAAATCGCCGTCGGAGGAGACAGCGCGGGCGGCAACCTGACCGCGGCGATCGCCCTGAAAGACCGCGATCTGGGCACGGGCATGCTGGCGATGCAGGTGCTATTGTATGCCTGCGTCGTGCTGCGCACCAGCGGCGTTCCGGGATACGAGTGGAAGCTGGAGGAATTTTCAATATCCGACGAACAGGCGGAGATCATCAACAACTGCATCGGCATTGCCCGGCCTACGGAAGGCTCCGGGATCATTATGGGCGATCTGTACCTGGACGATGCGGAAGCGCAGGTGGACGAACCCTATGTAAGCCCGCTGCGAGCCAAAGATTTTTCCGGCCTGCCCCGAACGCTGAGCGTCGCCTGCGAATATGACGGCCTGTGCATTCAGGACGAGCTTTACGCAGGATACCTGCGCAAGGCGGGGGTGCCGGTGAAGTCCATCCGTTACCGCGGCGTAACGCACGCGTTTATCGACCGTCTCGGCTTCGTGCCGCAGGCGGAAGACCTGTGCCAGGAAATTGCCACGGCGTTGCGTGAACTGTAAAGACAGAGGAAGGATAAAACGATGGCTAGATTTACCTGTAATTTCATTTCCTACACGCTGGTACGCACGGTGGACATTACGGTGGTCATTCCCAGCGTGACCATCCCCGAGTCCATGTCCGCGACGGGCGCGCTCATCAGCCAGGCGACCAAGGCGGAAGGGTTTGCAGGCGCGGCAACGCGGCCGCAGCATACGCGGGCGGAAAAATATCCGGTGCTGTACCTGCTGCATGGGTTTGGTAATAACCATGCCACTTGGACGGGATACACCAACCTGGAACTGTATGCCGAAGAGCGCAACATCGCGGTGGTGATGATTTCCGCCGAGAACAAATCCTACGTCAATCAGGGCAAGCTGGATCGTTTTGACGATTTTATTGAAAACGAACTGCCGGATTTTATCTGCGGGATGTTTCCCGTTTCTACCCGCCCGGAAGATACGTTCATCGCCGGGTTATCCATGGGCGGCTTCGGCGCGTTGGTGCATGGGTTAAGCCACCCCGAAAAGTATGCGGCCATCGGGGCGTTCTCGCCCGCGGTGAGTCTGAACACCGCCTTGCTGGCCGGATTGGAGGATCAGGGCATGCCTCCGGCGCAGGATCCCCTTTGGTTGGCGCAACAGCTGCATGCGGCGGGCAAACCGATCCCCACGCTGTACCTGGCCTGCGGAGAAAAGGATTTTCTTTTTGCTTCCCTTTCCGCTTATCGCACACAGCTGATGGATTTGGGATATGAGCCGACATGGGTAACACACCCCACTTACGGCCACGAGTGGCGCTTTTGGGATATGCAAGTGGAGCGCTTTTTAGATTGGATTCCACGCAGCGACGCATACGCCAGCGCGGGGAAAAGGCAAATCTGACCCGCACCATCGCCGCGCAAACGGAATCGGCCGTGAAACAGCAAAGCAGGTTGCTTTGCATGCTGGCCAGCGAAAGCAACGCGGTTGGTAGACTGACTAATGGATCTTGCGACACGATCAGGAATTTTTCCTTGCAGGCATAATACAAACCGCTAGCAAATCCGGTGGTTTCAGCCTGCCGAAAGGCCCCAATCAGGTCACTATTGCCGCTCGCTTTATAGCCTGTGGCGGTTCGCTCGACCGCGTGATAGGTTGTGACGTAAGGCTATGGAGTGTTAACCCAAACCCCGTCAAGGGTTTCACCCTTGGGACCTGACAAGTGATAGCGCCGCCTGGTGGAAACCTCCGCTTATTCCGTGTAGGTTTGTCAATCATGTTGGACAGTGTTAGTGAGAGGGAACTCGCGAGGCGATAACCAGTGAAGGGGTCGCATGGGGAGGTTGTTGCTCCGATTTTGGTGGGCAACTAGCTGCCCGCCAAAATCGGCGAGCGAGAAGAAGGAATGGGTATCGTAGAAGCGTTTTTGATCTTCTCGGTGGCTGCGTTCCACCTTACCGTTGTGCCTAGGCGTGTAAGGCCGGATGAATTTATGGCGAATACCTTTGCTTGCCAGTGTCGAATTAAAGAGCGTAGGGATATCGCGTTTGCAATTGGAGAAGCGGTTGGTGAATTCAATCCCGTTATCGGTTTGCACACTCGATCTTTATTCCTCGCCTTGCGTACCAGGCAATCTCTTTTTCAATAAAATCAGCTGAGGAATAGGTGCCTTGTTCAGGATAGGCCCCAAGGAAGCGGAGCCTTTAGTATTCATCGATTGCTGTGTATTGCAATAGCCTGAGCGTGGAATCGTTGATGCATCTTCATGGAATGACCTTCACGTCTACTTGCAGCCGTTCCCCGCGTGACTCATAGCTTCGTAGGGTTTAGCGGTGTACTTCTTTTTAGGTTTTGCTGCCGGGAACATACCCAGCTTGCGCATAGTGTGATACAGGCTTTCCGGGCAGCGGCTGTACCCTCGCAATCGCAACCGATGCCAGAGCTCGATCATTCCCAGAGTGGGGTTCCTTCGCCGCATGTCTCTAATCAGCTTGATCTCCGCTGGGCTGTGTTGGTTGGGGTGGCTGTGAGGCCGCTTGGATCGGGATTTGAGGGATTCGATGCTGCCATCATAGCGTGCCAGCCAGAAGTAAATGTAGGATCGGCTTCGGTTGTACCTTCGGCTTGCCTGACTCACCCCGTAGTTGTGCACAAATATCATAAGGGATTGCCGACGCTTCATGTCCTGTGTTATGCTGTCCATGAAGGATAAGGCTTCTTTTTAGCTAGTGTGTAGGCTTCCTTTCAGCTAGTGTTGTCGCAACTCCACTATACCTGTTCTCGCCTTATCCTTCATACTTTTTCTCGTTGTCCAACATGTATTGTAAACCAACACACCGGTGGAAACCTCCGTTTATTCCGTTCATTGACAGACCGGGATACAATGTTATAATGTTGGCGTGTCTATGTGAACGGAAAAGAGATGAGGCGGGTTGAATCGCTTTTTACTGGTGGACGATGAAAGCATCCATTTGAATGGGATGTGCAAACTGATTGAACATTTCTATCCGGATTGCACGGTGAACACGGCCGATAACGGGCAGGCTGCGTTAAGCATGATGCAGGCACAGCCGTACGATATCGTGATTACGGACATTCGCATGCACATTATGGATGGACTGACCATGATCCTGAAGTGGCGGGAGGCGGGGCACAGCGAGAACGAAGCGCCCGTATTCATCATCCTTTCCGTGTACAGCGAGTTCGATTACGCCCGCAAGGCGCTACGCCTGGGAGTAGTGGATTATCTGCTCAAACCCACAGACCCCGAGGAACTGCAGCAGAAGATCAACCAGATTCTGGGCATTTCGGAGGCGGATAACACCCCGCAGAACCGCGAGCTGATTGAAACCTGCGTGGAATACCTGAAAGCCAACTACATGAAGGAGATCAGGCAGGAACAGTGCGCGCAGATGATCCATTTTTCCAACAGCTATTTCAGCATTCTTTTTAAAAATATGGTCGGCGTCAACTTCCGCAAATACGTTCAGAAGTTGCGCGTGGAAAACGCGCGCACGCTTTTGCAGACGACGGAAATGAAGGTGTATGAAGTGGCCCGCAGCGTAGGTTTCACGGATGTGCAGTATTTCAACCGGGTCTTTAAAAGCACCTACAACGTAACGCCTGATAACTATCGCCGCGTACAGTGCCTGCACGGCATCCGGGACGGGCTGCCCGGCCAGAATGATGCGTAGGCCCGCGCTGTACCCCCATACGCTTCAGGGGGAAATCAGCGTCGCGTTTGCGGTGTTGATCGTTATTTCGGTAATCGTGCTTACGCAGATATTCTATTCCTTCAGTAAAACGGAGATTGAGCGGGACATTACCATCAACGCGCAAATTTCGCTGGATAAATGCTCCCAGCGGCTGGAAACCGAGCTTGCCCAGGTGGAAAGCCAGATGAACGCGCTGCTGATGGATCAAACCCTGTACAACCTTTTTGCTCAGGGCAACGCCGACAACACGTTAAGCCTTTACCGGCGAGATCGCACGGTGATCAGCGAACTGACCAACACCCTTGGGCAAATGGAATCGGTATACGACTGTTCCCTGATTACAGATAATTACGTATACGGCAACGTGATGGTTTACCAGCCTACGAGTGTGGCGGCGCGCACCCGGCTGGTGAAAATGGCCAGGGATGCGGGCGGGCAAACCGTTTGGGTGCCCACGTTTGATTATTTTTCTATGTTCATGCAGCCGGAGGAATCCAACTTTGACTATTCCCAGCTTTGGGCGGCTGTGAAGGAAATGAATTTCGTACACGTGAACAACAACAATACCTACGGCAAGATGCTGCCAAGCAACGTGGAAGCCCCCGTGCTGGCTGTGTATTTTAAAGAGGAATGGCTAAAGCAGGTCTACAGTGAAGCGATTATGAGGGACGGTATGCAGTTTGCACTGTGCGACCAGCAAAACAACATTCTTTCTGCCTCCGACGCGTCGCTGTTTTCGGACGGACTTCCCTTCGCGTTTTCCACCGGCGAAAAGGCCGAGGGAGAATACTCCACCAGCACGCGCAAGTACGGCAGCATGCTGATCATCTACAATACCATTCCTACGACGCAATGGTACGGCATCATTTACTGTCCAATGCGGGTCATGCTGAAGGATGCCTTTCAGCTGGAGCGCATCGCCTACATTTTCTGCGGGCTGATCTGTCTGGTGGCGCTTTTGGTGGCTCACACCATATCCCAAAATATCACCAGGCCGTTGAAAGAACTGAACAGGGCGATCGCCTGCAGCGGCAGCGGCCAGTTCAACACCCTTCTGCCCGCCAACGGCCCTGACGACGTACAAAAGCTGATCAGTACCTACAACAGCATGAACGAACACATTCAGGCGCTGATTCAGGATAATTACGAGAAGACGCTGCGGGAAAAGGATTTGCAGATCATGAGCCTGCATTTGCAGATGGAACCGCATTTTTTGTTTAATACGCTCAATACCATCAACTGGATGGCCATTAACGCCGGCGAGATGAAGATCAGTCGGGTGATCCTGCAGCTGTCCTATATGCTGCAATATACGCTGCACACCAAAAAGGAACTTACCCCCTTTGAGGAGGATATCCTGTGGACGCGCGCCTATGTGGAGCTGATTGAGCTGCGTTTTGGAGAGCGCATGACCTGCGTGTTCGATATGGATCCGGCTCTGGCAGGCACGCTGGTACCCATGCTGTTTTTGCAACCTTTCATCGAAAACGCTGTCGTTCACGGGTTGGACAGCGTAGCCTCCGGCGGGCGTATTGAAATTAACGGCAGGGTTACGCAGCAGGGCCGCATGTTCACCGTTACGGATAATGGCAAGGGCATGACGGAGGATGAGATACGCGCAACCATGGGAAATGATATCTCCCGTATCGGCATTCACAACGTGGATGTGCGTGTGAAGCTAATCTGGGGCGACGCATACGGCGTAAGCATCGCTTCGATTCCCGGTAAAAGCACCACTGTTACAATCCTGCTGCCCTGAACGGCGTTTGTTCATGTACGGATTTATTTATAGACCGGCGTAGGAATGCCGGTCTGTTTTCCGTATATCCGGAATCACTTGTGGGAGAAATGTATATATTGGCATTAAATGAAACACAATAGATAAATCCACAATTAAAAAGTCAGTACAATTTACATGGGTTGGTGCATATGATAATCTTTTCATATACCAAATCAATAAAGGAGGTTATCTGTTACATGTTCAAACGCCTGCTATCGGTTCTCCTCGCAATGGTGCTTTGCCTTTCCCTGACGGTCACGGCATTGGCGGAAAGCAGCGACGTAACCCTGAAGTTCACCTTCTGGGGAAGCACGGTGGAGAAGAAGGCGATCGAATCCTCGATTGCCAAGTTTACGGAAACAACCGGCATTAAAGTGGACACGATGCATATTCCTACGGATTACATTCCTAAGATCACTACGATGATCGCCGGCAACGAATCGCCGGATATCGGCTATCTTTCCGAAGAGCTCGCTGTGGACTGGGGCGTGGAAGGCAAGCTGGAAAACATCTGGGATTACATGAAGGATGACAGCGAACTGAAGGTGGAAGATTACCTGGACAACGCGTGGTACAAGTGGGATACCGACAAAGCGGTAGGTTCCTCCACGGCGATTGAGAGCTATATCATCACATACAACAAAGCCGCTTTCGATGAGGCCGGCATCGATTATCCGCCTACGACCGTGGACACGGCCTGGACGTGGGATCAGTTTGTGGATGTTTGCAAAAAGCTCACTTACGATGCCAACGGCAACCATCCGGACGACGCGAACTTTGACCCGACCAACATCATGCAGTACGGCGTGCAGGTGGATACCGGCATCGGCTCCTACATGAGCTTCGTTTACGGCAACGGCGGCCGCTACATCACCGAGGACGGTAAGGATTTCGGCCTTAACAAACCCGCCGCAACGGAAGCCTTGCAAAACATCGCGGATCTGATGAACGTTTACCATGTGGCGCCTACCCCCGTGGCCGCCAAAAACATCCCCGAAATTTCCACCGCTTTGCAGACCAAGAAGGTTGCCATGGAAATTTGCGGCCAGTGGAGCCTGCTGGACTTGGGCAACAATGAAAACCTGGACTTTGGCGTGGGCGTGCTGCCTGTGATGAAGGACTATGTTACCTGCATTGTGGCAGGCGCGACCGTCATCTTCAAGACTTCCCAGCACAAACCGGAAGCCTGGAAGCTGTATAAGTGGCTAAGCGATCCCGAATCCGCCATCGACCTGTTCACCAGCGGGCTTTGGATGCCGCTGATGAAAGACTGGTACACCAACCCCGACCTGCTGGCACGCTGGGCCACCGGCAACCGCGCGCATCCCGACGGCTATGTTGACGCTGTGGTTGACACGACCCTGAACCATTCCATGAACAGTCCCGCCTATAACGTAAAGCACTACGGCGAGATCAACAACATCGTCGCTGCTGCGCTGGACCAGGTATGGCTGGGCACCAAGAGCGCCCAGGACGCGATGGATGAGATCGCGCCCGAGGTGAATAAGCTGGTAGACGGTTTCTACGACACCAGCAAGAATTTCTAAGGGGTTTCCTCCAACCGGGCGCCGTGCCAGTGTACGGCGCCCGGATCTTACCGATGCGGCCTTCCCCGCCGAATCGATGTTTGAAAGGGTGAGCCTATGTTCTCCGCTGCCCGGGCACCCGCGCGAAGCCTAAAAAGAAGCGGGCTGGAAACTCAGCAGGCGCATTGGGGCGTCATTTTCGCATTGCCCGCGATACTGGGGTTTTTAATTTTCACCCTCGGGCCCATGCTGGCCAGCCTCGTATTGAGCTTTACGGATTACAAGCCGATCTCTACCGAGATCAATTTTGTGGGACTGCAAAACTACCTTACGCTGTTTAAGGGCGATGACTTTTTCTTTTATAAGTCACTCCGCGTTACGATTTATTATGTGATTCTCAGCGTGCCTCTGGCGATCGTCGTATCGTTTCTGATGGCGATGGTTTTAAATAAAAATATTGTCGCCAAGGGCTTCTTCCGCTCCGTTTTCTACCTGCCCACCATGGTACCTATCGTGGCTACGGCCATGATCTGGACTTGGCTGTTGGACCCCGACATGGGCCTGCTAAACGAAACACTGCGCATGGTGGGACTGCCGACCAGCAAGTGGATTTATGCGGAAAATACTGCCGTTCCTTCGTTTGCAATTATCAACCTGTGGACCAGCGGCGGTACTATGATCATCTTCCTGGCGGGATTGCAGGGTGTGCCGCGCACGCTTTATGAAGCCATCGATGTGGACGGCGGCAATGCCTGGCACAAATTTTTGCATATTACGGTTCCCATGATGACACCGACAATTTTTTACAACACGGTCATGGGCTTCATCAGCGGTTTTCAGATATTCACGCAAACCTATATTATGACGCAGGGCGGCCCCAACAACGCCACGCTCTTCTACTGTTACTACATTTACCGGACGGGCTTTAACAACCAGTACATGGGCCTGGCCTCGGCCATCGCTTGGGTGCTGTTCGTAATCATACTGGTGATTACGCTTCTGCTGTTTAAATCGTCCAACTCGTGGGTGTATTACGCGGGGGGTGAGGATTGATGAAGAAAAAGTTGAGGATCGGGCGGATTTTCCTGTATGTGATGCTGATCATAGGCGCGTTGATCTGCCTGATGCCGCTGTATTGGCTCATTCGCTCCGCGTTAATGGACATGAGCCAGATCTTCCAGCGTAATCCCATCGTATGGATTCCCAAGCCCTTCGTTTGGACCAACTTCGGCGACGCGCTCAGCGAACTGCCCTTTAACCTGTATTTCACCAACTCCGCCATCATCACGTTTGCTTGCCTGGTAGGCGTCGTAGTTTCCAGCTCGTTTTGCGCGTTCGCGTTTTCCCGGCTGAAATGGCGCGGCCGCAACTTCTGGTTCGTGTGCATTATGAGCAGCATGATGCTGCCCTACGCCGTTACGATGATCCCAACATTCATCGGCTGGCAGAAACTGGGCCTGTACGGCACCTATTACCCCCTGATTGTACCCGCGTTTTTCGGCGGCGGCGCGTTCAATATCTTCCTGCTGAGACAGTTTTACATGACGCTGCCCAAAGAACTGGATGAGGCTGCGATCGTGGATGGCGCCAGCTATCCGCGTATCTGGGCGCAGATTGTATTACCGCTAAGCCACTCCGCGCTGATCGTGGTGGGTCTGTTTGCCTTCCTGAATACCTGGAATGATTTTTTAGCGCCGCTTATCTATTGCTCCAACGACAAACAATACACCGTTGCGCTGGGCTTGCAGCTGTTTAAAGGCATGTACAACGCGCGGTGGGAATACCTGATGGCCGCTTCCGCCGTGGCGTTCCTGCCCTGCCTGATCGCCTTTGCGCTGGGACAGAAATATTTTATTGAGGGTATCGCATTGACCGGCGTGAAAGGCTGAGCCTTTTGCTGCGGCAACACTGATTAACGACTAATTGCTGAGAGGGACAATATGATGAACCCACAGGCTGCGGAACCCCAGGTGACGATCAACGATCCTTTCTGGTCCAAGTTGAGGGAAACCGTACGGCGCGAGGGCATTCCCTACCAGTGGAAAGCGCTTAACGACCAACTGCCCGACGCGGAGCCCAGCTACTGTATGCGCAATTTTGCCGATGCCGCCCACGCGCAAAGCGGGAGGCACGGCGGCTGCGTGTTTCAGGACAGCGACGTTGCCAAGTGGCTTGAAGGCGTGGCCTACAGCCTCACCTGGCACGCGGATACCGAGCTGGAAAAAACTGCCGATGAAGCGATTGCCAAGATTCTGGCGGCGCAGCAACCGGACGGGTATCTGGATACCTACTATATTATTAATGGGCTGGATAAGCGGTTTACCAACCTGATGGACAACCATGAGCTTTACTGCGCCGGGCACATGATAGAGGCGGCGGTTGCCTATGCGGGCGCTACCGGTAAACGTGCGTTTCTGGACGCGATGATCCGCTACGTGGACTGTATTGACGCCGCCATAGGCCCGGAGGAAGGCAAACTGCACGGCTATCCGGGGCATCCGGTGATCGAGATGGCGCTGATAAGCCTGTATGCCGTTACGGGCGATCGGAAACACCTGAAACTGGCCAAATATTTCGTGGATCAGCGCGGGCAAATGCCGCTGTACTTTCCGGAGGAATGCAGGCGCAATGGCAACGTATGCAACTGGGAGAAAAGCCCCTTCGGCTTCCAGTATTACCAGGCGGGTAAACCCGTGCGCGAGCAGCGGGACGCAGAGGGCCACGCCGTGCGGGCGCTGTATCTGTATTCCGGCATGGCGGATGTAGCCCGCACCACAGAGGACGAAACGCTGGCCGCGGCCTGTCGCGCGCTGTGGGAAAGTGTGACCCGCCGCCGTATGTATATAACAGGGGGCGTAGGCTCTTCGGAATACGGAGAATCCTTCACGTTTGATTATGACCTACCTAACGATACCTGCTACTGTGAAACCTGCGCCTCCATCGCGCTGGTGTTTTTTGCCCGCAGAATGTTACGTATGGAGAAAAAGGCCGAATATGCGAATGTGATGGAGCGTGCGCTGTACAACGGCATCATCAGCGGTATGCAGGCGGACGGTAAAAGCTTTTTCTATGTCAATCCCCTGGAGGTGCTGCCCGAAGCCTGCGCCAGGGATCCCCATAAACAGCATGTGAAGCCGGAAAGGCAAAAATGGTTCGGCTGCGCCTGCTGCCCACCCAACCTGGTGCGCCTGCTTGCATCTCTGCAAAACTACGTGTACGAAGCCGTGCAGGACACGTTATACATGCACCTTTACATGAGCTGCGATGTTCGCTTGGAAATCGGCGGCGCGCAGGCGGCCCTCTCCTGCCATACCGACTACCCCGCAAGCGGCGAAGTGGCTCTACGCTGCGAGGCCGATGCTGCGGCCGAATACACGCTGGCCCTTCGCGTACCTGGCTGGTGCCGCGCCTATAAAATCACCCTGAACGGCGAACCCTGCGCCTGCCGTCCGGAAACGGGGTATATAAAGTTGCGCCGCAAGTGGCAGCAGGGAGACCGGGTGTTGCTGCACATGGAGATGCCGGTAACGCTGATTCGTGCCAACCCAGCCGTTTCGGAGGACGCGGGTAAACTGGCTGTGATGCGCGGGCCTGTGGTATACTGTCTGGAAGAGGCGGACAACGGTGAAGCGCTGCACCAGATTCGTCTGGAGGGGATAACCCCGGATGAGTTTACAGAGCATCCGGGCCCATTGCCAAACGGACTCAATGCCTTATGTTCGCCAGGTTTCCGGGAAACGCAGGATTATTGGAAGGCGGATACGCTCTATCAGCCGGCGGGCGCATTACTGCGGCAACCTGTCTCGCTCCCTT
>Ga0183096_1002717_pt1 | contig 11722 bp, 11 predicted proteins | sample Biomet5_FD_127791 | JGI IMG/M metagenome (GOLD analysis project Ga0183096, IMG submission 127791) | Microbial communities from bioreactor (seeded with sewage sludge) at LBNL, California, USA - Biofuel metagenome 5 (version 2) (version 3) | ecosystem: Engineered > Bioreactor > Anaerobic >...
ACAGGAAGGAGTGCCAAAAGGAGGTACGGCTATGACCAATCCCTCGGCAGCCGATGTAAAAGCAATGGAAGATAGTTTCAAACTCACTCTTAAAGAACAAAGAGACAAGAAACTTGAATTTAATGAAAAACAAGTAAAAATGCAAAAGGAACGTGAAGTTGCCGATGCATTGATTAAAGATTTGTGGGATCAGATAGAATATTATTTCCGTAAGAGCGAGCCGGCAACACGCCGTTTGCAATGCCGTAGCTGGGGAGTACGCTATAAAAGACTGCCCGGTGATAATAATTTATTTACAGGCACAGTAGCTCCTGCCACAATTGCCAATATATTAAGTAATGGTTTTAACGATAAAAGTATTTTTACGCTTACCAATACAGGTGATGCTATTTTACAGTTCTATATTGCCCCTACAGTTACTGCTGCTGCTCCGGCAAATGCCTATTCCCTGTCGCCCGGAGCTACTGCCGATATTGCAGCTACCCGTTTAGGTCCCGCAGGCAATACTTTCCTGAATGTATTTAATGCAGATACCATAAAAGAAGGAGAATTTGAAGTAGAAGTTGATTGATTGTTGATTGTCGATTGTCGATTGTCGATTGGAATAAAACATTACTGAAACGGATAGAACGGATAAGAGGGGATTATAAATGATCCATTTATTCTATTTGTAAGTAAATTAAAAATAACTGCTGATTAAATAATTACTAAGTAATAGTACCTATAAATTGTCGTATAATTAAATTTGGAAACCTTAAAAACGGAACACGGATCATATCAATCCGCACAATCCTTACAATCCATTCAATCCGTAATTTGTGTTTATCTGTTTTTTTTCCGCGGAATCCGTGTTCTATTCTCTTTTGATATACGACATTCTTTTTGTCCAATTACTTATAATAAAATGGGTATGTTTGCTAAATGCAATTATAGATAAAAATTCACAGCGAGTTCCATCCGACCTTAAAAAATAATTTATTTACGGATGAAATATCCATAAGGGCTATACTCATACCAATCGAGAATGATATTTTATGGATACAGGCTATCTGACCGATAAATTAAAAATTAATAATAAATGAAAAAAATTTTATTAACTCCTTTTTTGTTTTCATTTTATTTTGCTTATGCCGGAACAGGCGGCGCAAACGATGCAATTCTTTTCTACCTTGCAATTATTGCAATAATGTCATTTATTCTTGCAGTTCTTTATTCAATTAACTTTATCAGAAAAATTATGAAAGAGCGCAAGGAAAAGAAAATAGCCCATCTTGCTGATAAAGATAATGACGAAACCATTAGTTAAAGAGTTTTTATAAAAACATCTATCTATTGAATTTAAAAACAAAGTAAGAGAAACTATAAATTGTTGTATCATTGAATTTTAAAACCTTAAAAACAGAACACGGATCATATCAATCCGCACAATCCTTACAATCCATTCAATCCATTCAATCCATTCAATCCATTCAATCCGTAATTTGTGTTTATCTGTTTTTTTCCGCGTAATCCGCGTCCTATTCTTTTTTGATATACGATATTCTACTTATCCAATTACTTATTACAACAACTTACAACCAAAAGATTTAATCAGATAAAAAAGCCTGTTGGATAATCTAAATTTTTATTTTTTATTACGTAGCATATTGTTTAAAAACTTTATTACTTTTACTATTTGAAAAATAGCAGATGTCAATGAATACTAGTGATTTGGTTAAATGTTATAAAAACAATAAATTAGCAGATAGGATTTACATTCCGGCTAAACTGGGAATAAACGCAATTGCGGTTATATAAACGTTAGTAACAAGCCTAAAAAAAACGAAACAGCGGCCAAATTGCTACATAAAACTGAAAAGAAAATGAACGCCCAATGCACAAAACAGTACATTTGCAAGTCCCGACACACGAGCCGAAGCTTCAACTTACAAAAGAGCAGTTTTCTTGCCAATGCACCGCAGGAAATTGAGTATCTTGCAGACTATAAAATTTTGACAATAAAATATGAAATTTAACGAGGATTCAAGAGTGAAAATACCAGCCATACTGCACCTATGCAGACTTGGTTACAAATATATTTCGCTAAATAATGCGGTTTGGGATACAGAGACAAATATTTTCACGGAGATATTTAAAGAATCTATTTTAAAAATCAATCCTGACTTTGACCATGACCAAGCAGAACGATTATTGGTTGACATTTCGCTTCTACTCAGTAATGAAGATTTAGGCAAAGCCTATTTTGAAAAATTAACAAGTGAATCAGGTGTAAAACTGATTGACTTTGAGAATTTTGAAAACAATACTTTTCATGTTGTAACCGAATTGACTTACAAAAACGGAGACGAAGAATTCAGACCAGATATAATTCTTTTAATTAATGGAATGCCGCTGGCATTTATTGAAGTAAAGAAACCAAACAACCGAGACGGAATAATTGCAGAACGTGAAAGAATAAACAAACGATTTCAAAACAAGAAATTTAGAAAGTTTGTAAATATTACTCAATTGATGGTTTTCTCCAACAATATGGAGTACGACAACGGAGATATTGAACCGTTACAAGGTGCGTTTTATGCTTCGCCTTCATATACAAAACCGATATTCAATTATTTTAGAGAAGAAGAAAAATTGGACTTGAAAAAGTTGTTGACGGCTGAAGATGACAGTTTGGAAAACTTTGTTTTAAAGGATAGCAATCTTGCAGTTATAAAAAATTCTCCCGAATTTCTGATAAATAAAAACCCAAACACACCAACAAACCGAATTCTTACATCACTATTTTCAAAAGAAAGACTTTCGTTTATTTTAAAATATGCTATTGCGTATGTGGATGAGAAAAAGGGAATTGAAAAACATATAATGCGTTACCCTCAAATTTTTGCCACAAAAGCAATTGAAAACACATTAGAAAGAGGAATTAAGAAAGGAATTATTTGGCATACACAAGGAAGCGGCAAAACCGCTTTGGCGTTTTACAATGTTCCCTACCTGACCGATTATTTCCAAAAGAAAAAAATAATACCTAAGTTCTATTTTATTGTTGACCGTTTAGATTTACTTATCCAGGCAAAGCGAGAATTTACAGCCCGTGGCTTGATTGTTCATATTGTTGATTCGAAAGCGGATTTTGTAAATTCAATTAAAACTACAACTGCCATTCACAACAATTCAGGAAAGGCTGAAATTACGGTGGTGAACATTCAAAAATTCAGCGAAGAATCCAATGTAACCCAAAAACAAGACTACGATATTAGTATTCAGCGAATTTACTTTTTAGATGAAGTACACCGCAGTTACAATCCGCAAGGTAGTTTTTTGGCAAACCTTACGCAATCCGACACCAACTCAATAAAAATCGGTTTGACAGGTACGCCACTCATTACAAAGGATTATTACTCGAAAGATTTATTTGGCAATTACATTCATAAATATTACTACAATGCTTCAATTGCCGATGGTTACACGCTTCGGCTAATCAGAGAAGAAATTGAAAGCGATTATAAAATTGTGCTGAAAGATGCATTGGACAAAATCAAAGTTTTAAAAGGCGACATCGAAAGGCAAAAGGTTTTTGCTCACACAAACTTTGTTGAGCCAATGCTCGATTATATTGTAAACGACTTTGAAAAAAGCCGTTTGACTTTTTCGGATAGTTCCATAGGCGGAATGGTTGTTTGCGATAGTTCCGACCAAGCAAAGGAAATGTTCCGAATTTTCAATGAAAAATACGCTTTGAAAACGGAACAGGAAGAAGAATTACTGCAAGCAGCAGAACCTAAAGCAGATTATAAAACCAAACTAAAACACAGTTATAAAGTAAAAACGGCAGCTTTAATTCTTCACGATATTGGCACAAAGGACGAACGAAAAGATGTTGTTGAAGATTTCAAAGAGGGAGAAATTGATTTTCTGTTTGTTTACAACATGCTTTTAACAGGCTTTGATGCAAAACGATTAAAGAAATTATACATTGGGCGAGTAATAAAAAGGCACAACCTGTTACAAACACTCACACGAGTTAACCGTACCTACAAAAATTTTAAATACGGTTATGTAGTTGATTTTGCCGACATACGAGCAGAGTTTGACGCCACCAACAAAGCCTATTTTGATGAATTGCAAGCTGAACTGGGCGATGAAATGGAGTTTTACTCTGACTTGTTTAAATCGAAAGAAGAAATTGAAAAGGAAATTGCCGAAATAAAGGACATTTTGTTTTATTTCGACACCACCAATGCTGAACTGTTTTCACAACAAATAACCCAAATTCAAGAACGTGAAAAAGTATTGCTCATTAAAAAGGCTTTGGGCAATGCCAAGAGTTTATACAACCTAATCCGTTTATTCGGGCATTTTGATTTGCTCGAAAAAATTGACTTCAAAAAGCTGGCTCAACTTTACCGTGAGACCGAAAATCATTTAGCCCTTCTCAATACGCAGGAAGCTTTAAAAAACAACATAGACAATACGAATTTATTGAATGTTGCTTTGGAAGATGTGCTGTTTCATTTCACAAAAATTTCGGAAGAAGAACTGATTTTAGCCGATGAATTAAAAGATACCTTGAGGAAAACCCGTGAAACTTTGGCAAGTAATTTTGATAAGAAGGACCCTGAATTTGTTTCGTTGTACGAAGAATTGAAACGCCTTTTCGACAAGAAAAACCTTGACGAGATTACACAAGACGAAATGAAACAAAACATTGGTGCATTGACAAAAATTTACGAGAAAATAAAGGAACTCAACCGCCAAAATAATTTGCTGAAAGATAAATACGACAGCGACCCGAAATATGCCCGAATCCATAAACGATTGGTTGAAAAAGGTACATTGTCACAAAAGGAAAGTGTGATTTTTGAAGCATTAAAAAGTGTAAAGCAAGATGCTGATTTGCAAGTACTACAAAACACAAGGTTGTTAGATAATGAAAGCTATTTTACAACCCAAATGATGCGATTGGTTATTGACCAATTCAAAAACAAAAACAATATAAATTTGAACGCTGAATCATCGAAGTACATTAACAACTTGGTGGTAAACGAATACATTAACGAATTCTACGGAAGAGCAGTATGACAGATATAGATTTTAAAGAAAAGACCAAAACGCTTATTGACAGCCTTAAAAGTATTAGTACAAACTATGGCTTGGGCAACGATGGCAACGAGTTTAAAATAATTACACAGGTTTTCCTGTATAAATTTATGAACGACAAATTTGCATTTGAGGTAAAGAAACTCGACAGCAAATTAAAGAAAGCCGAAAACTGGGAAAAAGAAATAAGTTCGTATTCCGAAGATGATTACGAAATGTTGCTTTTGCAGTTGGGAGCCGACACCGCCAAACTAAAACCACAGCATTTTATTTCTGAACTTTTTGGCAGACAAAACGAAAGCGATTTTGCCAAATTGTTTGACGATACTTTAATGGATATTGCCATTACCAACAACGACATTTTTTCGGTGAAAACCGATGGTGGGGCAAAAGTGGTTTTATTCGATCGCATAACCGAATATATTAGTGATGGCAGTAAGCGAGATGCTTTTGCAAAAGCCATTATCAACAAATTGGTTGGGGTAAGTTTTGAGCATATCTTTAACCAGAAATTCGATTTTTACGCCACCATTTTCGAATACCTGATAAAGGATTACAACACCAACAGCGGTGGAAAGTATGCCGAGTATTTTACACCGCACGCAGTGGCAAAAATTATGGCTGCCATTTTGGTAAACGAGCCGGTGCAGGATGTAACCGTTTACGACCCTTCGGCTGGTTCGGGTACATTGTTGATGAACATTGCCCACGCCATTGGCGAAGACAAATGCACCATTTATTCACAGGATATCAGCCAAAAATCATCGAGTCTGTTGCGGTTGAATCTGATTTTGAACAATCTGGTTCATTCTATTCAAAATATTATTCAAGGTAATACCATTCTGCAACCCTATCATAAAGACGATAACGGGGCATTAGAAAAATTCGACTTTATCGTTTCAAACCCACCGTTTAAACTCGACTTTTCAGATTACCGCAACGATTTGGATTGTAAAGAAAACAAAGACCGTTTTTTTGCGGGTATACCCAATATACCCAAACAAGCCAAAGACAAAATGGCTATTTACTCCCTGTTTTTACAACACATTATTTTTTCGTTACGCAAAAAAGGGAAAGCAGCCGTTGTAGTTCCTACAGGTTTTATTACCGCACAAAGCGGAATCGATAAAAAAATCCGCGAGAAACTGGTTGAAAGCAAAATGCTGGCAGGTGTGGTAAGTATGCCAAGCAATATTTTTGCAACCACAGGTACCAATGTTTCCATAGTATTTATGGATAAAAACAATAAAGACAAAGTGGTACTGATTGATGCTTCTAATTTAGGCGAAACCATAAAAGAAGGCAAAAACCAAAAAACGGTTTTAACGTCCGAAGAAGAACAGAAGATCATCGATACCTTTAGCCAAAAGAAAGTTGTTGAAGATTTTTCGGTAGTAGTAAGCTACGATGAAATAAAGCAAAAAAACTATTCGCTGAGTGCAGGGCAATATTTTGAAGTGAAAATTGAATATGTGGAGATTACAGCCGATGAGTTTACAGCAAAAATGAAAGGCTTTGAGGAAAAACTGAACAAGCTTTTTGCAGAAAGCAGAACATTGGAAGCAGAAATAACCAATAACCTACGTAATTTGCATTATGAATCACAGCCAAATCAATAAAATGATTCCAAAGGAATCAAATGTTTATAGAAATGTGAAATGCGGATTTCATTCGACCCCTTCGGGGTCGCACCTCTTATCATTCCATGCTTTCTATAAGCATGCAATCCCTCTGGGATTGGAAACCGAAATTCAAAATAATTTAAAAGGATTGCGGTATGAATAATTGGAAACAACAGAATCTTGGGATTGTAGCCGATGTTAAATTAAGCAATGTCGATAAATTAACTATTGAAAATGAAAGAGTAGTTCGTTTATGTAATTACACTGATGTTTATAAAAATTCATTCATTAACCAAGAGAAGTCCGAAAGTTTTATGCTTGCTTCCTGCAATGAAAATGAATATGAAAAATTCATTTTAAAAAAAGGACAAGTTGCTATTACAAAAGATAGTGAAACTCCAAATGATATTGGTGTTTCAACCTATATTTCAGAAGATTTTGAAGATGTTGTATTAGGTTATCATTTAGCCCTAATTACTCCAGACAACGATAAACTTAATGGTCAATTTTTACACTATTGGCTAAACACCAAACAAGCTAAAAGATATTTTGAAAACAATGCTGGTGGTAGTGGACAAAGGTGTACATTAGTTTTAGATTGCATTAAATCAACCCCTTTATATTTACCTAAACTTTCAACGCAAGCAAAAATAGCTAAAGTCCTTTCCGACCTAGACACCAAAATAGAACTTAACAACCGCATTAACCGAGAGTTGGAAGCAATGGCAAAAACGCTGTATGATTATTGGTTTGTACAGTTTGATTTTCCCAATGCAGATGGCAAGCCCTATAAATCCTCAGGTGGAAAAATGGTGTACAATGCCGAGTTGAAAAGAGAGATTCCCGAGGGGTGGGAGGTGAAAAATATTGGTAGTATAATTTTGAAACGCACCGATAAAACGACCAGTATCGAATCAAAAAATATTCTAAATGAAGGATTGTATCCTGTAATTACTCAGGATAATGGTGATTTTATTTCAGGGTTTACAAATAAAAACAATCCAATTACAGATCTTCCATTGATTGTTTTTGGCGACCACTCTTGCACGTTAAGGTATATTGATTTTCCATTTTTAAGAGGAGCTGATGGTACTCAAATAATGTACTTTGAAGCAGATTTAACAATTTATGTTTATTTGTTTTTACAAAAGATAATCACTCAAATCCCTGGATACGGAAAATATGAAAGGCACTATAAATACCTGAAAGAGTTCAATATTGTTATTCCTAATGCTAAATATTTAAGGGAGTTTCAAAAAATCGTAGAACCTATTTTCAATAAAATAAGTAAATCACGATTTCAAAACCAACACCTCACCGCCTTGCGAGATTGGTTGTTGCCAATGTTAATGAATGGGCAAGTAACAGTAAAAGAAGCGGAAGAAAGGTTGAGCATGGCAGCAGAGCCAAGTGTTGAATATAAAAAAGAGGAAAAATTGTATGAAAATAAAATTCGCAAATAAATTATGTGGCCTTTAATACTTGGAGCTGGTGCAGTTGCCCTTCTTCTAAAAGCACTTTTTGAAGACGAAGAAGATTCAGGCAAGGAAATAAAGAAACGCATCTTTATCAGTTTTGCTTTTGAAGACGAGCAATACAGAAATCATTTAGTTGCACAGGCGAAGAATGAAAGGTCGCCATTTTCTTTCGTTGATATGTCAGTAAAACAACCGTGGGACGAAAAAATATGGAAACAAAAGTGTCGCACTAAAATAAAATCATGTGATGGGATGATAGTTCTTTTGAGCAAAAACACTTGGCATTCGGGCGGTGCAAGATGGGAGATTAAATGTGCAAAAGAAGAAGGTATCCCAGTTATTGGAATGCATATTAAAAAAAATGACCAAGGAGCAATTCCACCAGAATTAAGAGGGATAAAGATAATTACTTGGTCATGGGATAATTTGGCAAATGTGATTAAAAAAATATGATATGAGAAAAGCACTTGTTGTTGGAATAAACAATTATCCTAATGCCGAACTATATGGTTGCATTAATGATGCAGCGGCTTTCGGAAATACTTTAGAAACCAATGGTGATGGTTCGCCAAATTTTGATGTCAGACTTATTACAGATGTTCAGACAAAAGGCGAGTTAAAAGGACACATCAAAGAACTGTTTGCTGGAGATTGTGAAACTGCTCTTTTTTATTTCTCTGGTCATGGTTTCTTTGATGAAACTGGTGGTGGAATTATTGTAACGCCAGATTTTACAGCAAATGACGAAGGAATTTCAATGGATGATATTCTTCACATTACGAATAATTCTAAGGCACAAAATCGTGTTATTATTTTGGACTGCTGCCATTCTGGTTCATTCGGTAATCCAAAAAATAATGGTGGTAATAATGCACAAATAGGTGAAGGAGTATCAATTTTAACAGCAAGTAAGGCGGATGAAGCATCAGTTGAAATTAATGGTCATGGTGTTTTTACCAACCTGTTATTAGACGCAATACAAGGCGGAGCATCAGATTTAAGAGGTCATATTACACCTGGAAGTATCTATTCTTATATTGACCAAGCTCTTGGACCTTGGGACCAGAGACCAGTTTTCAAAACGAACATTACAAGGTTTACTTCTCTAAGAACAGTATCACCACAGGTTTCTCCCTCAATTTTGAGAAAACTTAATCAATATTTTACTTCACCTGAAGAACAATATAAACTTGACCCCTCTTATGAATTTACGAACGACCCAGCCATAGAGCATGACTTTGTAGAACCTTACGCAAATGAAAAAAATGTTTCGGTTTTTAAAGACTTGCAAAAATTGGCAAGTGTTGGTCTTGTAGTTCCAGTTGATGAGCAGCATATGTATTTTGCTGCCATGAATTCAAAGAGTTGTAGGCTCACCGCATTGGGTTATCATTATTGGAGACTTGTAAAAGATAAAAGAATTTAACCATTAAAAAAAATAATCATGGCAGACAAGAAAGTAGTTTTTATTGCATTTGCAATTGAAGATGTGAAACAAAGAGACCTTTTGAAAGGTCAATCACTAAACACAAAATCACCATTTGAGTACATTGACATGTCGGTGAAAGAACCATACGACAAAGATTGGAAAGATAGAGTAAGGACAAGAATTAAGCGTTCAGACGGTGTAATTGCTTTGGTAAGTAAGAATTCACTGAAATCAAGCGGACAAAAATGGGAAATCCAATGTGCAAAAGAAGAGGGTATAAAATTAAGAGGAATTTGGGCATACACAGACGATAGAACCGACTTAGAAGGTGTAAATACAAGGGTTTGGACTTGGGACAATATTAAAGACTTTATTGATTCACTTTAAGCCCATGCTTCACAGCCACACACATTGCCAAGCCACACGAGCCAACGCTAAAGCCAAAGCTTGTCAAAGAGTGTGTCTGTCCCAACGCACGGCAGACCGAAACGAAGTAGCAAATTGATAGAAAAATGACTGGAAAAATAACACCGAACGGCTAACACGCGGTATAGTTAATTGCCGGTGCAGTGGGTATTCGAGCGGCACAGCTCTTATCAAAATTAGTTGTAACTTGATAGGAAAGTGCTTCGAAATCGGCAACTAACCTTAACGCCAACCATTGTGGGCAAGTGTATAAATAAAGACTATGAAAATTTTAGAAAATCTTGGTTTTTTTAAGTCTGATCAATTGGGACAAAAATGGTCGTATAAAAATACTTTCTTTATTTCTTCAACATTCCCAAACGACCGTAACCAGCTTGGAAAGACAAAAATTACTAAAAGATTACACAATGGTTATTCCATAGACAAAAGAGAAAATATTTTGTATCAGGGATTTTATGGTTTTGACAAAAAAGATTTTTGTTATAAAATTCTTAAAAATGTTGGAATTATTGAAAAGATTAAAGGTCAAAAAATAATTGAACATAAAAAATTAGATCATATACAGACCTTAACAGGATTAGGTTTTTTAGAGGTTAAACCTGACTTATGGACTAAAAATATTTTTCTCGTATCACTCATACCACCACGATTTGAAGATGATAGAGGAAAATGTATAATTTTAAAAAAACCAAATTACAGTAGGCTAATAAAAAACGATATGCCGGCTAATGTGGTATACAAAGGGCGGTACTTCTTTGACGATGACGATTTCACAAAAACATTATTTCGTAATATTGGCTTTTATATTTTTGAATGTTCACAAAAAAATAAAGATTATGAATTCAATATAGACACATTAGAGGTTAATGGACGTTTCCTATATGAAGAATTTCTTAAATTTTAATAAAATAAACACCAATCGCTAATCGAATTCTAAAATCCAGCCAAATATTTTTTTTAATTTTTGATCATAAAAAACATAATGCACACGCTAAGGCGTCCTTTTGCAACTCATCATTTGGAAAAGGGAGTTCGGTTACGTTATATACAAAGGATAATGGAGCGCAAGAACCGAAAAACAACAAAAATTTATACATCTATTACGACTAAAGAATTTGATCAGATAAAAAGTCTGTTGGATGATTTGGATATTTAAAATATTTTTATATTTGCGAACAAAAAAATAATAAAAATTACGATCATATAACTGCCATAATGGTAGTTATAAGTAATAGAAACTATAAATTGTTGTATCATTGAATTTGAAAACCTTATGAATAGAACACAGATTTTTGCTGAAAATAGCAGATTAAAAACGGATTTTAATTCCGACAAGTCGGAATGATTTTCAGACATATCCGTTCTAATTATTCATGCTTGCATGAATAAAATCGGCGTTAAATCTGTTTGTATTATGATCAGTGTTTATCTGTTTTTTCCGCGGAATCCGCGTCCTATTCTTTTTTGATATACGACATTCTTTTTGTCCAATTACTTATTACAACAACTTACAACCAAAGGATTTGATCAAATAAAAAGTTTATTGGATGATTTGGATATTTAAAATATTTTTATATTTGCGAACAAAAAAATAATAAAAATTACGATCATATAACTGCCATAATGGTAGTTATAAGTAATAGAAACTATAAATTGTTGTATCATTGAAT
>Ga0183096_1002718_pt1 | contig 11714 bp, 10 predicted proteins | sample Biomet5_FD_127791 | JGI IMG/M metagenome (GOLD analysis project Ga0183096, IMG submission 127791) | Microbial communities from bioreactor (seeded with sewage sludge) at LBNL, California, USA - Biofuel metagenome 5 (version 2) (version 3) | ecosystem: Engineered > Bioreactor > Anaerobic >...
TTCTTCGCGATCCTCGGGCAGCACGTCGAGAACCTTGAGGGGACGACGTGCAGAGGAAACGACGCTCGCATCGACAAGAGCCCCTTCGCGGACCAGCAGTCCCCGGCGTTCCAACTGATGGTTGAGTTTATCCAGCAGACGCTTGAGGATATTGCGCTCCAGCAGGCTCAGGCGAAAACGGCAGATCGTGGTGGCGTCCGGCACCTCGTCGTGGTCCAGGGAGAGGCCCACGAACCGGACAAAGGACAGGCGATCGCACAGTGCCTCTTCCACCGCCATGTCGCTGAGGTTGTACCACCGTTGGAGCAGGAGGGTCTTGAACATGAGAAGTGGTGGGTAGGCCGGGTTGCCGACGGCATTGGCCACTCGCTTGAGTTTATTGCGAAGCACTTTTTCGAGCGGTTTCCAGTCAATGAGGCGATCAATCTCGTCCAGGAAGCAATCCTTATGTTTGCGCTGAGCGGCAACATAGTCGGCAATACCGGGCTTCTTGGAAGTACGTTCGGTCATGATCGCCTCCATCGTTTCGGATGGAGAAAATATACTTCAACTACATAAAATTACAACCTATTATCAGATTTAAACCGTACATCGGTCTCTTTTTCCATTCCCCAAAATGCCACTAATGCCACAAACGCCTACGGAAATAACTGAGATAAGGGAGGTGACGGACTGCTTTTGTATGTCCCCATTCCGCGTCCGCAGGAAAGTTGCACATTGCCTGGACGTCCCGGGCGGGCATGGGTCATGTGACAGGGAGGGGTATCGCTCTCTCATCACGTACACTATGGAAATGGTCATTGAAACAACTACTGATGATCCCTTGCAAGATTAATTAGCGGAGACTAATTTTTGGATTTTCTTTATTTAAGTCAAGAGATTTTAAAAAAAATTTAATATTCATTTTTCCTGTTTTTTCAGAGTAAGAACTTATTTTTATAATAGTAGCAGAGCACCAAGCCCCAACATTTGCCTTCGCCTTGACTGCATTCTCAAATGCTTCATCGAGTATATACCCAGAAATGATAGCACTTTTTGTTGATACAATTTCAAATTTTCGTATCCGTATATTAAGTCCTGTCAGCATTCCTTCAACGTCAATATGTTCCTGAACTGTTTCTAGACTCTTAACAAAAGACAGCTTATCGACAATGTTTTGAACACTACTAGTTATAGAGATTTTTTCGGCATGTTTTGGAGAAGCGTATTGGCAAGAGAATCCAACCCCCAGGGAATCTATAGTTGACAAAAATCTTGAAAATTTTGCTACGATCTGATGCTCTGAAGGATTTACATACGTCTCAACATAGTCATCTTCTAAATCAGATTCCATCAACTTAACAAAACTCAAAATGGCCTCTTCTATCAATGTAAAACTAGTCTCTTCAGCTCGAGCTACAGACCTTAATTGCAAACCAAAAGAGCCAGGAAAAGAAAAAGCGACATTTAATTCTGTCTGCCGTGATATATACTCTGGAATGCGCTTATGTTTATGTCCGCTATGTTTTAGGCCAAGACTATCAATGAGCTCTTGAAAATCAGTAATTATATTTCCGATTGATTTCGCAGAAATTTCATGCCCTTCATTTTGCACATCCAATAATAGGTTTATAACCCCACGGTTTTCTTTATCTGCTAGAGGTTTTGGTTCTGCATAATATGGGATTATTTTCCCATGTTCAGGAATTTCTACGCATTCTCCCGCAATTGGAAGCCAGTCATCAGGTATAGTCAGAGAGTTGATGGGATAAATTTCTGTTAAGCCAGATTCATAAATGCTTACAATAAATGAGAAAGAATTGATCGTTCGTTGAAATGAAGTTTTAAAATCCAAGATACCCCTTTTAAGTTGCTCAAGAGTTTCATTAGATATTGGCGAATACAGCCACTTATACACATCATTTTCTTCATCTATTGATACAGCCACAAAAATACTGCACGATTCATTTGTACACGTAAATAGCAAAGGAATATCGTAAAACTCGAAAACATCTTGGATTTCGAGTTTTCCCAAAAAAGTATTTTGCGGTAGCAATATCATAGCTAGCTATTCTATGTCAGTAAAATACCCCCAGGGACATTTAACATCCCTGGGGATCCACCATGTATAGTGATGCTCTATCCATGGGAGTGGAGTATGCTTTATTTTCCCGACTTCTTCTTCTAGATTGGCGTAGCATATTTTTTTTCTTCGTAATGTTGGGACTCTTTTTCTGCTTTTTTGGCATTGCGTTAACGATATCGCGACAGACAAACCGCAGGCCATACATGGGCTAAAATATTCTTCATCAGGGAAACGCTTTCTTTTACATAAGAAACTTTCTTCTATTGGCTTATCATTGCTGACAAAAATATACATTTCCCCAATGGCCCCAATTGCGTCTACAGGAGGACAATCTTCTGGAAAATAATCTGGCCAAGGCATTAATAATTCATCCTAATATGAAAACATTCGTTAAATAAATTTAACTCACTAAATCCCCTTACCTATCTCACCGCCCTTCACCACCCCTAATGTGGCGGGCATGGGTCTCGACAAGGGCATTGATCCATACTCCGACCAATATCTGTCATCCCGCATAAACCACCTGGGCAACGCCGTCTATATCCGTCTGGCCACGCCACAGGACTCCTGGTGGACGGACCCGTCCATCGCGCGCGGCTGCATGGGCTGGCGCGTTCCAAAGGCCTGCCCGTTTCGGCGTCTTGGCCCGGTAATACGCTAGAGGCTCCCAGCCCCGCTTTTTGAGAACGGCTGAGCGCGCATTCAAGGCTATCAGGATGCGGGACACAGCCGTTTTCCTCCCTGTTTTCTAAGCGCCAAGTGTTTGGGCGATGCCTCGGAAATCAGCTGGCAATGTTAACTTTTATTACCCTCCCATGGGCTCCGCTTTTTCCGCTTCGGGCTCCGGCCATTTTCGGCTGCCTTGGCCTTGCCCTCGGGCGTCGTAGGCCCGGTGGAGAGACCTCCATGGAGCGGGCAGCGCCCGCTGGCGTAGAGGTCCTTCCTCTTGCATGGCGTCCCGGCCCTGGTCTTGGCCCCGCAGGTCAGGCCCACCAGCTCGGGCGGTATGGGTGGGAAGACAGGCGGTGGGTACTGGTAGCCGCGGGCGCGCCACTCCTCGGCAACCTTCTCGTGCGCGGCATTGTACTGCCGCCACAGCTTCCGCAGTCGGCGGCGCTCGGCTTCCTGATCATCGTCCATAGCTTCCTCGCTGTTTTTGACCTGCATTATCAGCGCCCCCAGACATCACCTTGCCCAGGCCGGCAGTTCGTCCCGCCTGGCAGGAGGAAAGATCGATTTGGGTTCGGACTGAGGATCGGGCGACAACCCGGCCACGATCCAGGCCCGCAGGTCCAGGCCGGCTTTCATGGCCTCGCCCGGGTCCTTCCCACTCAAGGGCAACCAGCGGCGCGCCTGGGAGTAATGGGTCTGCCACCACAGCCAGCCATCATAGCCGGCGGCGTCGGCGTCCAGAGCGCAAAGGATCGTAGGGGCGGCCTTGAGAAGCGCGTGGGCCTCGATGCCCGGCTTGATCTTGGCCGAACGCATGGCCATGGATGCGACCAGGTCCCCGGCGGCCTGATGGATCAGGAGCGCGTCCAATTCGCCTTCGACGATGACCGCGGGCTTGCCCGGCGCCGCAGCCAGAACCATGGGGCGCATGCAGCCGCCCACCGTCCATGAATACTTCGGGGCCGGGTCTCCCTCGCGCCAGTCGGGCCGACGAACCTTGAGCGCCGTAACGGCGCCGGCGCGGATGGACGGAACGACCAAGCCGCGAGGCAACCAAACCGTCTTGGCCTTCCCTGTCTCCACGTTCGGTTCCGGCGGTAGCCCCCAGGACTCGCGAGGATCGCGGACTGTGATCGGATTCCAACCGATGCGGCACGCCCGGATCGTCTCCGGCGTCAGGCCGCGCCCCAAGGCGTAGGCCTGTCCCTCGGCGTCCATGGCCATGACGCCGGCGGCGTACTCCACGAACGCGGCGGCCGTGGCCTGCCACGTCGCACAGGGCAGGACGGAAGGCTTGGGCGCCCAGGCTTCCCTTTGCCGGGGAGCCATGGGGCGGCGGCCGGTCCGCGGTGCGGTTCCTAAGCGCCGGCAGGCTTCTGGATAGGACAGGCCCTCCAGGTCCCGAAGGAATTGGATGCCGTCGCCGCTCCAGCCGCAACCCCGGCACCAGAATTTTCCCGACGCTCCCTTGTTCGGCCAAACGTGGAAGCGATCTCGGCCGACGCATTTCGGGCAAGCGCCGCACCACTCTCCGCCGTCGGTCGATGAGACGTGCTTGAGCCCGGCAAGGGAAGGGTGGTCCAAGATGGTCAACATTTTTTCTCTCGGGGAAATGTCCGAAACGTCCGACATGTCCGAAACCCACCATTCATGCGGCTTTGCAGTCCGGACGTTTTCAAAACAAACGTCCGAAACGTCCGGGGACATTCTCGATGCACCGGACGTTTCGGACATGTCGGGACAAAACGTCCGGGCCGTGAATTCCCGCCATGCCGTGCTTCCGGACGTTTCGGACGTTTCGGACGTTTGGTCATGAGCAAAGATAACGTAGCCTCGCCAGGTGGCCAGAAGTCAGGACCACACCGCGCCGGCTTTTATCGGGGAAGTGGCGAGTGACGAGCCCGAGTCTGGCGGCGCACTTGCCGATGGCGCGGGCATCGACATGAAACGCGTCACCTGCCCCTGCGTTCACGTGCTCGGCTATCCTTGCCGTGGGGAGCATACCGCCCCGTATCTCGCCCTCAAGGGCTACGATAGCGGCCGCCACCCGGACGTCCAAGGGGGCGCTTTCCGTCACTTGGCCGGCGCCACCGATAAGTTTCCAGGCGTGCCCCTGATGCTCCCGCAACCAGTTCGAAAGCGCGATGGCCCCGGCCATGGTCTCTTCCGAAACCGGGGCCCGGTCGTCGCGTTCAAGGATAGCCGCGTGCATTTCGTGGAGGATAAGGGCCAAGCGCAGACATTGCCCCCGTAGCTTGGACAAGAGCGAATCGGAATCGTCATCGGTGCCCATCCAGGCCTCCAGGGCAAGGCGGTCATACCAGGACCGATAAAGCCGCTTTGCTGATCCAGCCACGCCGATGATGACCGGCTTCCCATCATCCCCGAAGTCCAGGGCAAGGAGGGACGCGGCCAAGCTGTCGATTCGCTCTCGGTTGCGGCCATCAAATGTCGCATCAGTCCACGTAGCTGGCCTATCCTGCACGGCCCGGACGAAAAGGAACCGGGGAAGGAATCCCGATGCCGCGTCATGGCCACAAAAGATGGCGGCCAAGGTCTTGGGCTGGACAGTTCCAAAAATGGACAGGGTGGCATGTTCGATGAAACCGATGCGCGCTTTATTGGCCCTGGACACCTTCCAGGATCCGGAATCATAGGCACTCATGAGACGAGTTTTTGTAGCCCCATCCTTGCCGCTGTACTTGTCGAGGTCCATGAGCAGGCCGGCCAGCTCATCCCGGCACCAGAGGAGCCCACGGGGATTCTCGGCCAGGGCGTCCGTGATGGATTCAATCGTAGCGTCATCCAAGATGAGTTGCCGCCGCTTGGGTTGCTCGGGCTTGGGACCGGGGTCCTCACCTTCGCCGCGGCGGTGCTTGCGCTTGGCGTCCTGCCAAGCATCGGCCTCCTCCTGCCAACGGTCCTGCGTCTCGCGCCATTCGGCGTTCCACTGCTTTTCCGCCCGGTAGATGGCCCCAAGAAAAGCCCGAGTGCACGGCGACTTGCCCAAACCGCTCTTGGCGATCAAGGCAAGATAGAGGTTGGCGTGTTCCACCCACCCCGCCTTGATGATGATTCCCCGAACCCGGCCAATGCAGGCGGCGACCAGGGCCAAGACGGCACAGGTTGGCACCTCCAAGGGAACGCGGAACGCCTCGGCTGCAGCCAGAATGGAGTCTTGAACAGGAAGGGGGAAGACATGAAGCGGCACGGCAGGAGGCGGCGGCAGGACCTCGTTGATGTCACCCGCCTCCTGCCCTTCTCCCTGCCGGGCCTCTTCCTCGGCGGCTTGCGCCCGACAGGCGGCGGCAATGGCCACGGGATCGCGAAGAGGCCCCTCCGGCGCAGGATCGTCGAGCGGCGCTTGGGTGGCAAACTGATTGAGGTCGATCATTGCGCCGCCCCCGATGCCGGCGGCGCCAGCGCGAACAGAACGGCGGAAAGGATCTTCTCGGCGTCATCGGGTGACGCCTCCAAGGCGTCCATCCGACCTTCGCGCATTCCTTTTGGGGCGCAGTGGCGGCACATGCCGATGATGACGGAGGCCTTCCCAAGGGGATCATTGGGCAAGGGAACTTCCAGGATCCCGGCGAATCTGGCCGGCTTGCCGCAGACGATGCAACCCCGCCCGATAACGGCCAGGGTGGCGGCCTTGACCGCCAGGGGGACCGTCTTGGCCAGGTCCTTTCCCCGGAAGGCGTTGCACCAATGCCCAGGAATCACTATGAGAGCAGGGGAATTGGTTCCGTTTTTTTCTTTTGCCCCTGGTCCGGCCCGACCGGGGGCTTTTCGTTTGCGCGACATGCTACGCCTCCTATGCCTTCAGGCCATCAAGGAAGACCCGAATTTCAGAGGCGCGCCAGGCGACACAACGAGGGCCGATGCGGACGGGCCTCGGGGCCTTGCCATCGCGGACCCAGGCCCACCACGTGGACCGGGAGACAGGAACAAGGGGAGCGATGCCACGCTTCTGGTCGCCCACAACCTGGGGCAGGCGCAGCAAGGCCGAATCGGAAAGGTTTTGCGGGGTCGTCATGGGCCAATCTCCTTCTTTGTATGGCCACCCACACGGGCGGCCCGGATCACTTGGCCCTGATATTTATTGGACGAAAACAAATGATGTAATCCACCTAACTCCGTGGGTCCGTTGAAAACAAAAAATAACCTCCCAAATCCGTAAGACTGATTCGGGAGGTCATTGACGGAATTTTGAGGTTGGGATGCGCCAGGAAAACCTTGCGCCAAGCGTCTTCAACGGACTTTGGAGGTTATCCTTGCTTCGATGTGCCGCCAGTTGTGTTGGTCACCACCTCGGGAAGGGCCTTTCGGAGCAAATTTAGAGCTGTGTCCGAAAGTTTTCCATAGTGCCCTATCAAGGTTTTATGCTGCGTCCGCGTAGTTTGTTTCCGATCTTCAACACCGCAATCATAGGCGGCCTTCGCCATAACCACGGCGTACCCCTTCCATTCTTCAACACGTTTATCCTGAGCTTTCTCCCGTCCGGGGTCGGTCTTTGACGCCTTCCCTAGCGTAGCCTCAAGCTCGGCAACCCTATCCGCCAACCCCTTCTTCCCCCGCAAGGCCTCGTCGCGTTCCCGCGTGACCCCTGCAAGCTGGCGCTTGAGGTCAGCAATCTGACCTTGGGCTTCGAACGTTTGGTACGAGGAGATTTCCCCGGCAGATAATGCGGACGTTGCCGGCGTGGGTTGTACCTCTTGGCTCGAAGGAGGGTTGTCAAGGCAACGCCAAAAAGCTAACGCGGTGCTTTCTCAAAATTCTCTTTGGACATAAAAATAGAGCTCATCTGCCTTGAAGTATATGTACGTAGCCCTATGAATCGCCTTTGCTCTTTCTTCTTCGAATCTATCTTTGTATTCATTTAGGTCAATAAAACTTGGAGATGGGGCAGCGTCAAGCCGCGTAATTGCTGCACCACTGGCAGAACTGTAGCAATGACATCCCATGTCTATGGCCGACTGTAAGACAAATAACGGAATATTTGTCTTGGCGTGAAGATCAAATGCAGAAATAAATGGTGCAGGCATTTCAAGCCCCCTTCGGCTTCTCCCTTGAATGAAGTCCAGGGCCAGACCGCCAAGGGAAGCGGCTTTTCGCCAGGAATGATCAGTTACCAGCTAGGCCCTGGAAATATCAACTACGCCCGTAATTCTGTTTCGCCCCGTATAGGCCAAGCGGACCAGCTTGGGGATGATGCGTGCTCCAGACTCGTAATAAGCCACGGTCCAGCGGATCAGGCTCAGGACCTGGGCGGCCCAGCCAGAGATAGTCCTTGGGCCGCACGCCAAGCCCGGGACGTCCCGGGCGGCATGGTTTCGCCGTTCGCCCCATGGCCAGTTGGGCAAAATGATGCGCGTCAACGGCCAGATCATCACTTCCTGGCCGATCGATTCCCCAGCTGTCTCCCCCGACCTAGAGTTGGCGAAAAAGCGAGGTGTCCTGAAGCCAGGCGAAAGCGGCGTCCGGTCAACGGACGTGTCGAGGTTCACGCGAAAGAACTGCCCATCTTCCCAGGTCACAGGCACGGTACGTGGGGGCTCGACGCCCAGGACGGCCACAATGCGTTTGATAGTGTCCTTCATCTCAACTCCCCCCGGGGGGCCGGATGGCGGCCGGTTTTCGAACGCCAACCGCATGGCTTCTTCATAACCTCGGGCCTAACCTAAGCCGGCAGCATCCTCGCGTGAGAATATAGCGAGGCTGACTCTCAAATTTTTCGCGACACCTCATTCAAAAGTAATTTATATGAGTTCACTCTACAAATTATATGGCTTGTCCAAAACTATCGTTCCTAATATCTTTTAAAATAGATTCTAGCTCTTACATATAGCAGGCAAATCTCTCCCATTTTCTTTAATTTTTTCAACTAATTTTTCTTTTACACCGTCTTTAAAAAGATCTCCCCCAACAAGTATGCTACTGCTTTGAATAAAAGCAAGAGTTACCATATCATTTGTAATATCAAAACGATCAATAACTTCCACAATAGAGGCACACATAGCATACAATTCATCAATATATGGTATTTTACTGATGATTTCTTTATTATCAACAATAAATTGTGCATTTGAGAAATACTTCGGTTTCAATTTTATTTCACAACATTCACAATACATTTCTGTAGTGAGCCTTATTTTTGTCAACACAAAATTGATGGCATTATAGTAAGATAGCCACGTTTTAGCTGCTGCCATTACGGCATGCGCGGAATTAGATTCAATTACCACTTTAAGATCTGGTGTTATTAAATTAGCGAAGGATAATTGTTTTGCGTCAGGTAGCTCTTCCTCAATTTTATCCTTTACCCTGTCAATAATTTCTTGGATTTGAGCCATGGCTGAAAATTTACCAATTCTATAAATTTCAATTCGTTGCAGCTCAAGTTCTTTGCGTTGTATATTTATACTTTCCTGTTGTACCTTTATTGATTTTTTTTGTTGAAAGAAACCTGATACAAGCCAAATTGCAGCAATAGCAGCTATTATACCTGAAATTAAATTCGCGTAGTAAGTACCTCTTACCGAATCCGAACGAAAAAAAATACACGCTCCTAAAATGATACAAATAATAGTAAATACTATAGGAATATAATTCTCTGATTTATTACCCATGTTATATCTCACATTTTCACCTATGGTTAAGATGGTGAGGTCTTCCCAAATAATGGGCAAGCCTGACGCGGCCTCATTGAGGCTGGCAACATAAATGCCAACAGCTTTTGAGACGACAAGACATCGTTGATTAGACCGGAGAGCACCTCGAAATCAATGCCACCATCGACAGCATAAATTTACTGAATTTACAGTTATCCTCCCTGACCAGCGACACGCTGCGCACTGAGGCCGCTTGCTTGGTCCGATTGCCATGCGCTATGGACGCACCTCCCTTTCAGGTCGGTTGTGATAGGCCCTGACCGGTGGAGCAAGCACCGACCGGGGCCGATTTATAAGGTCCGCCCCCCTCAGGCGGGTTCCTCCATCATGTGGTCATTCTCCGGCGGACGCGTGCATCGGCGTCACCTTGGCCCCGGCCTTGAGCTTGTCCAGGTAATCGGCATAGGCCTGCATCATCTTGCGGCGTTCGGGCAGATACTCGGCCCGGTTGTAGGCGGCGCGGATGGAATTGCGCTCGGCATGGGCAAGCTGGCGTTCGATAAGGTCGCTGTTCCAGCCAAGTTCGTTTAAGAGCGTGGACGCCATGGCCCGGAAGCCGTGGGCGCACATTTCGCCTTGGTCGTAGCCCAGGCGGCGCAAGGCCGCGTTCAGGGCCATGTTCGACATAGAACGGCCCTTGGTTCGGTTGCAGGGGAAGACGTAGGGCCCCTGCCCGGTCAACGGGAAAAGATCCGTGATGATCGCCACGGCCTGCTTGGACAGCGGCACGATATGATCGCGGCGCATCTTCATCTTCTCGGCAGGGATGACCCATCGGGGGCCGTCGGCGGCGTCAAGATCGATCTCCGCCCACTCGGCTTTCCGCAGCTCGCCGGGGCGGACGAACACAAGAGGGGCCAGCCGCAAGGCCGCCAGGACAACGGGACTGCCCTGATAACCGTCGATGGCCCGCAGAAGTTGCGCGACGCCCTTAGGGTCGATGATGGCCGGGCGGTGCTTGGCTCGACTGTGGGCAAGCGCACCGCGCAGGTCGGCACCCACGTTTCTTTCGGCCACCCCCGTAGAAATGGCGAAGGCGAAGACCGCTTCGCAGTATTGGCGAAGCCGCTTGGCCGTCTCGTTGTGGCCCTTGTCCTCGATTTCGCGCAGGGTGGGGAGGATGTCCGGGGCGCGTAGCGTTGTGAGGGGGACGTTGCCGAAAGCGGGAAAAAGATGTTGCTCCATGCGGGCAAGGACCTTGGAGGCGTGTCCCTCGCTCCAGGCCTTCACCTGCTTGGCGTGCCAGTCCCGGGCTACGACCTCAAAGGTGTTCGCGTCTTGGGTGGCCTGGACCTCGGCATTCGCTTTATCCTGCTTGCGCTTCACTCCCGGGTCGATCCCTTGGGCCACCAGGGAGCGGGCCTCGGCACGGCGTAGCCGGGCCTGCTTCAGGCTTACGTCGGGCCACAGGCCGAAGACGATCCGCTTTTCCCGGCCGTCGATACGGTACTTCATGCGCCAGGATTTGCCGCCAGTGGGCAGGACTTCCAGAAAGAGGCCGCCACCGTCGGACAGCTTGAAAGCCTTGTCCTGGGGCTTGGCATTCTTCACGGCAACGTCGGTCAGGGGGAGGACTTTTTTGGCCATAGGGGTTCGAGTCCCTTTTCCCGCAATTCGAGTCCCTTGCGCCTCAAAATGAAATTTTCAAGGGCTACGCAAAGTTGCGAGCAGATGTCCCCAAAGCCGATTTTTATGGGGGCATATCCCCGGATGTGTCCCCAAAAAGTGCGGATGTCAACGGACGTAAAAAAACGAAACCGGACGATCGCTCGCCCGGTTTCGTAATGTTTCCAGGTTGTTTCGGACCTTGTCGGACCGCCCTGGACTATGATTTGGTGCCGAAGAGGGGACTCGAACCCCTACGGACATAGTCCACCACCCCCTCAAGATGGCGTGTCTACCAGTTCCACCACTTCGGCGTTGCTTACTTTTTCGTCGTGCCCTGCCCCTGGGCCGGGGCGGCCGGCGCGGGAACTTCCTCAAAGGTCACACTCTTTTTGGGTTCCTCGGCCTTGCCCGGCGCCGCTGGCGCCACCCCGGCCGGAGCCGGAATCGCCGCGCCGCTGGCGTCCATCATGATCGATTTGGACTGACGCCTATGCGAACCCGAAAAGACGTTAAAAGCCAGGGAAGTGATGAGAAAAATCGCCCCGAAAAGCGCCGTCAACTTCACCAGCAGTCCGCCAGCACCCGTGCTGCCGAACACCGATTGGCTGCCGCCGCCAAAGATCACCCCCATGCCTTCCTTCCCGGATTGCAGCAAAACCAGGATGATGACGGCGACACAGGCAATAATATGAACCGCG
>Ga0183096_1002720_pt1 | contig 11703 bp, 13 predicted proteins | sample Biomet5_FD_127791 | JGI IMG/M metagenome (GOLD analysis project Ga0183096, IMG submission 127791) | Microbial communities from bioreactor (seeded with sewage sludge) at LBNL, California, USA - Biofuel metagenome 5 (version 2) (version 3) | ecosystem: Engineered > Bioreactor > Anaerobic >...
GAAGGGCGGCGGGGGGGTGGCCGCGAAGGCGGCCGAAGCGACGACTGCGCAGGTCAGACTGTAGGCTGGTCCATGAGCGACTTTCGGAGCTGGCTCGCCGCTTCCGTGGACGCGATGCTGCACGGGGAGTTTTCGAGCGAGGTTGTTTATAACGGCTCGGCGATCCGCGGCATTTTGCGGCGCGGAAAGTCCGCTGTGGACGGGACTGGGTTCGGCTCCGAAGGCAGCTCGACGAACGCGACGCTGCGGGTGTCGCTGGCTGATGTGCCGGAGCCGGCCGAGGGCGACGTGGTCTCCATCGGCGGCGAGAGCTGGTCGGTGGCGCGCGAGGTATCGCGCACGCTGGACACGGCGCTGCTGGAAGTGCGGGCCGACAGGTCTGTTTTTGGCGGGAGGTCGGAGTTCGGCGGCAGGTCTGAGTTTGGCGGAAGGTCGGATTTCTGATGTACATTACCATTGAGTATGACGACGCCTGCGCTCCCTGGCTGGAAGCTGCGGTGAAAAATTTTCCGCAGTTTGACAGACGGGCTTTAAAGTCCGTGGGGTGGATGCTTTCAAGCAAAATGAAGGCAGGCATCAGAGCCGGGGCCCCAGGCGGCAGAAAATACACAGAGCTTTCTGACGTGAAGAAGGTCAAGGATTCGGGAAGGCCAGTTCTCAAGCGCCGCAAGTCCGGTAATTTTCTTGGACGCATGGCGCAGGCTATTGGTTATGAATACAGAGAGAGCAACGGTTCTCTCCACGTGGGCTGGCTTTCACGTTCGGCGGCGAAGTACGGGACGATCCTCCAGGGTGGCGAGCGGCAGGAAGTGACGCCAAAGGTGAGAGCTTTTTATGCCGCTTCCGGAATCATCCTGAAGAAAAACAGCAAAACTATCACGCTACCGCCGCGTCCGACCATTGAGCCGCTGCGCAAGCAACTGACGCCGGAGATTGGTCCTTATTACGCAGAGAAAGTTGGACAGTATCTGGACAGACAAATGAAGGCTGACGGCATCAAGAAAAAACGCTACTACAAGGTTTACGACGGTGAAGGGTCATGACGCTGACCGAAGTTACGCTGCAACTGCGCGACGAACTTGCTTCAAACGCTGAGGTAGATTCCTGGTGCGTGGAGAAGTTCGGCAAACAGGCTAAATTTTATGCAGGATTTAACGTGCGCAAGCCTCCAAAGGATTCTGAACTGCCCACTGTGATCCTGATCCCTGACGAGACTGATGTGGACGAGTCTGGACGCAGAACCTTCACCATCGGCCTCGTTTGGGCTGTTTCGTCGTCAGAATCTGTTACTGACGGCAACAGAGTGACGCTTGCCGGTTGCCTGCTGGCAGACGAGTTCGGCGAGCTGTTGATGGGTGCTCTGTCCAATTTCACAAACAGCTTCAGGATTACAGCCTCAGGCTACAATCTGCCGTGGAATTCTCTGCAGTTCCCGACTTTTGCAGGCGAAGCCACGCTGACGATCTCAGAGTGGTGAGAATATGCCGGAAGTTTCCGGCATGACAGGAAGAAGGATGTGATTTTATGGCAAATGTGAAGAATATAAACGATGTGCTGGTAGGCACCGGGCGCATGTTCATTGACAATGAGGACGTCGGGCAGCTGAAGGACGATGTTACTTTTACCGATAGCAAGGAGAACTACGAGCTCAAAGCCGGTTTTCCGCAGACGACGATCCTGGAGATCATGACGTCGGAGTCTGTGAAGCTGGCCTGTTCGCTGCTGGAGGTCAACCTGGCCGCCATTCAGAAGCTGATGCCTGAGTATGCGGCTCTGACTGAGACGGCTGGTACGGCGACGGCAACGGACGAAGTCGTGACCGTGACCTCCAAGGTCCATACGATGCTGGCCCACGGCAATATCAGTGCCGTAACGGTAAAGACGTCTTCCGGCACGGCGCTGACTGAGGGTTCTGATTATTACCTCGACAGGCTGAACGGTTCCATTTACAGGGTAGCTGCGTCTACGGCCATCGCGGACGGCGACAGCGTGAAGGCAAGCTACACCTATACGACCTACGAGAAGAGCGGGTTCGGTGTGGGCGGCGGCGCCCAAACTGATAAGACGTTCCAGGTGGACTTCTATCACAAACGCAGGGACGGCAATTACCGCCATATTCGGATCTGGAAGGGCAAAATCAGCGGCGACTTTGCGCTGGCTTTTAAGGAGACGGCCGAATCTCCACTTTCCATCGAAGTCACGGCGCAGTCCGACAGCTCGAAGGCTGCCGGTCAGCAGTATATGACAGTTATGGATGTCCCCGCCACGGCAGTGCCGGGCGGCGGCTGGTAGTGGAAGTTAGGCACTTCCCGGAGCCTCCAAGGATATACGTAACGATCGCGGGCAAACCGCGCAAAGTTCACTACTTGACGAGGGCCGACGCTGCGGCCCTCGTCGCTACTTTGTGCGAGCTGTGCGGCGGGGTTCCGGAGGACATGGCTACAGCGTTCAAGGCCATACTGGCAAATCACGAGGCTTGTCTTCATATGCTTTGCGAGGCATTCCCTGACGTCGATGTGATGGCAGGCGTGTCTGAGGATGTAAGAGCCGCGCTGCTGGAGGTTGTCTGGAGCGCGAACGATATATCTTTGATCCTGGAGGATATGCAGAGGGAGGCCGCGAAGAGCGGCAGCGATGAAACGGATCCACTTTCATGGCCAAAGATGCTGCTCGACATGAACCGATATTTCGGCATCGACGAGGATACGGTGCTGCACAAGTGGACTTATTGGCAGTTCAAGGGGTACATGGCGGCCGTGTCAGAAATTATGGGTTCGGATGGAACGAAGAAAAACGAAGGAATGCCGATGGAGGAACTTGTCAGACAAGGTTTCCGCGGCATGTAGCCGCTGATTTTGGAGGCGAGCAGGCGTATGGCAGATATTGAGAACAAGATGGTTGTTCGCGGCGACACCCGCGATGCAATACAAGAATTCGACAAGCTTCAGCGGACGCTTTACGTTAACGGTAAGTCGCTGGAATCATACGGAAGCAAATTAAGCGGCTTTTTTACGCCGGCGCTTGCTATTTCCGCCTCCGTGGTTGCGGCCAGCGCTGCGGTCGGCATGAAGATCCGGTCCTACGCTTCCGATGTCGCGGCCTCGCTGGAAGAAGCCACCGCAAAAATTCAACATGGCACTGGCGCGGTCGGAGACACATTGAAGCAATACCGCGAATATACGCGGGAGCTGTACAGAGAAAATCCAATCGACAGTTATAGCGAGGCAGGACAGGCATTGTCCGCGGTACAATCGGCCACCGACGCCACAGGTGAGCATCTAAAGAAACTCACGCAGCAGTTCCTTTCGCTGCAGCAGGTGTCTGGTGCAGAATTAAACCCTACGATCAGAATTTGCGCCAGATTATTTAAAGACTGGAATGTTGAAGCAGACAAGCAAACCGACACGTTAGACGCCCTTTATGTGGCGGCGCGCAGCACCGGGACCGCCGTCGACAAACTGGCGGAATCGACGGTGCAATTCGGCCCTAAGTTTCGGATACTCGGTTACAGCCTGCAAGAAACTATCGGATTGATGGCAAAATGGCAACATGAAGGCGTAAATATAGAAAAGATGCTTACGGGCCTCGCGCCGGCCATCGTCAATCTGTCTAAGAAAGCAAAGGACGTCCCGTCAGCTTGGAAGGCTGTACAAAGCAGCATCAGAAATGCCAAAACAGAAGTTGAGGCCATAAATATCGCGGTCAAATATTTTGGCACCAAAGCTGCGACGGACATGGCGGCGGCCATACGTGAGAATCGTTTCGAGCTTGGGGCAATGAGTCAGGAGCTCAACAATGCCAGCGGAGAGATCCAAAAGACGAATGACGGTTCCAAAACGCTGACGGAGAGGTTTAAGGAACTGCGTAACACGGCAAAGGATAAGCTGTTGCAGCCGCTTGGCGAAGAGGTTCGTGAATATCTTTCCCATGTAGCGGACTTGCTTAGCGTGCTGGTCGACTGGGCCGATAAAAACGACATTATAAAAGAATCGGTGGACGCGTTATTTGAAGGACTCGGCATCACAACGCCCACGATAGAAAACTTTAAAAAGACTCTCAACAGTATTGACGTCAAAAGGCTGAAAGACGAGTTCCGCACGTTTGGCGAAATGCTTGGCCTGATTTACAGCGCGCTCAAAAAGATCGCTGAACAAGTGCCCTGGAAATTTCTGATCGAACATGCCGACCAGATAACTCAGATCGTGGTTTACGGATGGGCTGCCAGCAAAGTAATGACGGGTATTTCGTTCCTGTACAAACTCGGCAGCGGCGCTGAATTCGCTTCGACGAAATTCAAGACGCTGCATGACTGGATAGTAAAATTCGAAGCGGCCAAGAACGTCGCTGGAATGTTTACGGCGGCCTCTCTGCCAACGCTGGGACATGCAAAATACGGGGCATCTCCTGTTCTGGGCGAACCGAATATGACTACTGGCGGCGTGACGGCAGGAGAGATACTTTCCAGCATTCCCGGCCTGCGCGGCGATAAAGTTTCAGAGCAGGTTGGAAAACTACCATCTGTAGGCAAAGAAGTGGTTGAGCAGGCTGAGAAAATGCCAGGCGCCCTGGACAAAGCCAAAACGGCGTTTTCAGAGCTGTTGCCAATGGTAGGAAATTTCACAAAGGAGTTGTTTTCCGTGCCGTCGGCGCTCAAGGTGTTCAGCGTCGGCATCGGAGGCGTTGCAGATCTGCTGATCAACGTGGACAAAGAGGCAATTATTAAAGATGAGGAAGTCGCCGGCTCCTTGAAGGTGATCGATAAGGCCGTTCACGGCGATATAGACGCTTATCAGTCTTTGGTGCCGGCTGTGCAGAAATATGTGGATCAGCTGATCGTCATGAACAAACGCCATGAATACGAAGCAGACGGGCTCAAGAAAAGCGCCGGCGCTACGAAGACTTACGAATATGCGCTGGCTTCGCTCTATAAGCTGGCGCAGCAGGGTCCGTACCAGCAGCAGAAAGTTCCATATGAAGACATGATCGACGCCACAATCAGTGCAATCGGCGAGAAAATCGATTATTTCCAGAAGTCACTGGCAGAGGCCAGAGAGAAAGAAAAGCAAGCGGTGACCTCGCTGGGAATTTCACAGGGCGAAGCCGACTCTGTGGTTAAAGAGGCTATGTCAAAGACAGCCAAAGACATTATCTCCGAGCTGAATCAAATCGATCCGTTTATGGCGACGTCGTTCATCGACCGCATGAGCGAACTCGGCAGGAAGAGCGGAGATTCACTCATAACAGCGCTCTCGGATTCGCTGAAGAAGGGTGCAGAGGCTCCTATATCTGATTTGGCAAAGGCAATCTCGAATGGCGCGCTTTCTTCTGCTCAGGTCAAAGAGGCCATGTCGGCCATCAGCAAATCCGCGTCTGACGAGCGTGCCAGCATGGAGGCAGCATACAAGGAAAAGTACGGTGGCACGATGTCCGATTCGCTGATACGCAACATTGCCGACAGCCAGTGGAAGGACAAGATGAAAGAATACGGGCTCGACGTTAAGGCGCCGAAGGTCCTGAACGGCATGAGCGGCGGCGTCACCCAGGACAACCGCAAGCAGAACGTGATGGTGAACGTCAGCGTTGGCAAGCTGGACACCAAAAACGCCGACAAAATCGGACAGCAGTTGGGCAACAACCTTGTGAAGAGTTTCGATATGGGATACTGAACTGAATTAGAACGCGGTTGAGATAACCTGAGCGTACGAAACTATACGAGTATATACGAGTTTATACGAGTTTGAGCAGATTGCTCTTTGCAAATAATACCTGATGGATATAATATATACACATTCGTGAAGAAAAGCGTCCGGCAAATCTGCTATCGAAGGGGGGCGTGTTAGAATGGCGACGAGCAGTATTTATGTCAATGTAAGAGTAAAGAAAAAAGCTGACAGCAGAAAGCTTGTTTTGGCATTAGAGCACGCTGCGGGTAAGAAGGCTAAGAAAGTTGTGCTCTCTCGTCCCGTCGAGGAAGTAAAGGGCGAGAAAATCAAGGCCCTGTTTAATTAAAATGCCTGAAATTAAAGGCTATAAAATCATTTCGCTGAATGAAATGTTGTTGCAGCTTGGAGAAGAGAGGGTCGGTGAGATTCTCTCTTCTTTTTCGTCTCCATTAAATGAAGATGTTGAGGCTTTTTTGAAACAAAAAGCAGTTGAATTCGATAAGCAATCAATATCAAGAACGCAGCTGGTATTTGCATCATATCAGGAGAAGCCGGCGTTGGTTGGTTATTTCACGCTTGCGTACAAAGATTTTACGATCCCGGTCAGAAGCATTGGCAGCAATTTAAGGTCGCGCCTTAGAAAATTTGCCATATGCGATTCGGATATGAGAGCGTATAAAATATCAGCGCCATTGATTGCGCAGCTGAGCAAGAATTTTACAGGCGGACTTAACAAGCTGATCACAGGCGACGAATTACTTAAAATTGCCTGCGATATGGTTTCGGAAATACAGATGCAAATAGGCGGAAGAATAGTGTATGTCGAATGTGAGGACAAACACAAACTTAGAGAATTTTACGAAAGCAATGGTTTTGTTGTCTTCAATGAACGCCAACTTGACGCCAAGTCGAAAGAAGACATGGGCGTTAATTACCTTTTGCAGCTGCTGCGGTATCTGTAGACAATGCCCGAAATAATAGTTTCACAGCAAGCCGTCCTTAGTGGCGGCTTTTTTGATGTGTTAGTACAAACGGAGGCGAAAACGATGACTCTTGACGCGATGCATGTGGTTTTGTATGCCATTTATGCCGAATATCAGAAGGATCTGCCGGACATGACGGCCATTACGGCCGAAGCTCTGGGGCTGGACAAGACGGTGTTCTTTGTGGCGCTGGCGAAGCTGCAAAATGAAGGTATCATCAGCGGCGCCAATCTAGTTTACGTTGACCAGCTTGCTTATCCTCTGGCTGCAACAACCGACCGCGTGATGCCGACTCCAAAGGGGCTTGCGCTGGCGGCCGGCGAACTGGAAGTTTCGGAACGCACCGGCGCCGAGCGGGCTAAGCAGATGGTGCAAAAGTTTGCCGGCTATGGCTGGAATGCGCTGACTGATTTTGCCGCTAAGGTGCTGGTGGAGATCGGCAAGCAATCGGTTAAATAACCGACAGGGGCATGTTCGCCGTAGAATACGGGGATTTGCATAGCTGTTTTATTATGATAACAGCAAGGATGTGTTATTATAAAAATGTGCGAAAGACTCTTGTGCGGACGGTTGGGGCGTTGGGCGGAATAACGACAGAAATTCTTTAAGTTCTGTAATTCTATATGATGGAGAAATCAGTATAAAATATTGCTACAATAGATAAAACAAACAATATATTAAAGTTAATAAAAATAATAAAATGAAACCGTTCCCGTAAGCGTAAATGTTACGCTAACGGGAAAACGGGATTTTGAAAAGCATACAAGCCGACAGAAACCCCTTCTTGACAGAGTTAAAGAGTGCATATTATACTATGCACATCTTAACAAACAAGGAGGGAGGCCATGCCAGATTTTCTTACCGTGAATGAGTTCGCTGAAATAGCGAATGTTCATCCGTTGACGGTTCATCGGTGGCTTAAAGCGGGAAAGATAGAAGGAAAAAAGTTCGAAAATCGCTGGCGCATATCAAAAGAAGAGTTAAAAAAGATATTGCCAGACGAAAAATAAGAAACCCTGTAAAGCTGTCCACTGGCGAGTTTTCAGCTTAACAGGGCCCACGAACACCCGAGGGTGTCTGTATGAGTGATTATACCATACTGACCTCTTTGGCGTGTAAGTGTATGCGAAGGAGGTCTTTTTTTATGCCTACAAACGAGAGCCGTGTAGAAGCGGCGTTCCAGCAGTCCGTGAAGGATTTCATCTTCAACCGGCAAAACAGCGTCGAAGACCAGCAGTATGCTTTGAGTCTGACCGGTAGAGGACAAGAGTACGAAAAGCACCAGGAGCTGGCCTCACATTATTTTTCCATCATCGTGAGCAAGCTGGAAGCGACAGGCGACAGGCATCAAATATTTGAGTATGAGAGCGAGATGAACGGCATGGCGGAGCTCATGGCCGAGGCCGAGTATCGCCATGGCGTTCAGGACGCCTTTAGGATGATCCGCGGACTGATCGACAACGACAACAGGAGGGTGAAGTAGAGATGAATTTGAAAGGTTGGAAACAAATATATTCATTGGATGACGTTAAATCTTTAGGAGGATCGTATGCCTATGTAGTCGAATATAAAAATCAAACAATTAAAATTGGTCATACAGGATATATAAGGACAAGACTAGGTAGTATTATCAGCTCAGCTGTTAAATATACTGGATTTAAAGTATCTGGACAAATGGCCATTTCACCAAAATGTATAAACGATTCTGAAATAGAGCATTGTTTGCATTATCATTTTCAAGAGTACAGAAAAGTTGGCACAGAAATCTTTAATATAAGTTTTGAAGATTTTTTTAATAATTTGCCTGAGTTGGATTATAAAACTGAAAACGATCCTGAATATATAGAAAGAAATAAAAAAATGGATGAATTTATGAAAGCATTCTTTACACCAAATTTACATGATAAGTCTAACGAAAATAATTTAGTGAATTGGCATAAGACAGAAGATGATTTACCAGGGCTTGAAGAACCATATCTCGTTTGCGAAAAATCAGGAGAATTAGTGAGTGCCTATTTAATGATTGTAGAGGGAAAAGAAGACTGTCAAAATATATATGAAACATTGCAGTGGGATACTATGCGTTATGGAGTATTCCCGATTAACGGTACATATTGGTGTGATGCGCCTGATCTTCCTAAAGCAGATGCTAACTGGTGGAAACCAGATTTATAATTGCCGATCGGCGGCAAGACGGTCAACATCCCGGTGCCGCGAGTGACGGACAAGGGGCTTGACCTGATCCGCGGAGTGCTGGCGAGACGCGGTATCTTCGCGATTTCGGCATGAGGATAGAAACAAGAGACAGAGAGCCGCCTGCAAGGGCGGCTTTTTTGATGAGGCGGTGAGGCATAATGTCATATGATCCCGTTAAAAATTACGAATCGACTGAGATTTCAAGCGAGCTGCACGGCGAGATCGTGACGCTGGCGAGCGGCAAGAGCGTGCTGATAAGGAAGGCCGACGGGCTGGTCTATAAGCTGAGAGCGACGTTTTCGGCGCACATGCATTCATATTTCGAGGGTTATCACGCTCCTGGTTCTACGTTCACACACTGCGGCGTTGAGTTCGCGGTGGAGTCGGCGTCGTTCAGCGGCTGCGAGAAGCTGCGGGATAACTGCGGGCGATATGTGGACGAGAGGTCTTATTCGCTTTCCTGCATTTCGACGGAGGCTTACAGCGCGTCGCAGATCGAGGAGCTGAAGGCGGGGCTGACGGATGGCTAATATCGAGGCGATCCTTAATGTTGCCGCGGTGAACGGCTCCGGAGTGTTATGCCGCGGCACGGCGATGTCCGCGCAGCCGGTTCAGGCTGTCGTCGACGCCGCGGCGCGGCAGGCTGACGATCTGGCCTGGCTGCAGATCGAGCCGCGCACTCAGATGCTGCTGCTCGACGCACTGCGGGTGATGACGTCGGGCTCCATGACGCTGATGGATGTGCGTTTCGGCTGTATGGGCTCCGGTTCGCAGCTGTCGCTGATGGACGTCCGCTTCGGCTGCATGAAGAGTAACGAGATGGTGCTGTTTTCGCCGTATCACAGCATGTGGACTCCGGCGGAGGCAGTGCTTTCGGCGACGCCTCGCTGGACGACTGACTTGCCGGTGGAGGCGACTATCCGCGACGTTTGGACTATTAATGAGATAAGACTTTCGGCTTGCGGCCGCTGGACCGTGGACCTGGAAGCGAAGATACGCCGCCTGGAGGCCGCCGTGAATGTGTCGGCGGTGGCGGCGTCCAAGGTCGGAATCCCGGTCAACGCAGCGATGAACCATCCCTGGGTGAATGCCTACGGGATCGTGCAGACGACGCTGGACTTTCCTGTGTCGGTGAAGCCGTCCGGAGGAGTGACGGATCTGCCGACGAGGTTGATCCCCACATGGCGCAATGACTTGCGCGTGTCCGGATACTCGGTGGGCGTTCCCAGCGCGGAGCTGAGGATTAAGCCGAGGGTGACGGACGTGGTCGAAGCCGAGCTGCGGGTGGAGGTGGTTTAAGTGCAGATTATTACTGCTCCGGCTCTGCCTGATGGCTACGAGTCTTTTTCATATAATCGCGAGCTGCGGTCGCTTATAGGTTCCTGGAGCGCGTCGGTGCTGCTGAGTTCCGCGCCGGCGCTGGGCGACGGCTGGTCCGTGCCAGGCGTGATGGAGGGCGGGATCCTGACGTCTGCCGTGAAGAAGGGCGAGGCTGCCGACGGACGCACTTACTGGGCGCTGGGCGGTTACGATGCCGGCTTTAAGCTGATGACTTCGGCGCCGCTGGCTCACCAGGTGCAGTCGTCGGAGCTGGGTGCCGTGATCCGCGAGCTCATCGAAGACTGCGGTCTGGCGGCAGACGTGACTCTGGAGCGGACGCTGGATGTTGACGCGCGCTATCTGGTGAGCGGCGATACAGTGGCGAACGCAGTGCTTGACCTGGCTCTTATCGGGGGCGCGGTCGCCTGTGTGACTGCTGCCGGGACCGTTAAGGTGGCGCCGCCGAGAGCGTGTGGAGAGTTCCCGACAAAGGGACTCACCATCGACGATGTTGAGAGCAAGTCGCTCGATACGGATGGATATGCCTCTGGCGTGATTGTGACGCTGGGGCGCAGGGCCAAAAGCAAGAGCTCGAAGTCAACGTCTGCGAGTTCCATTTACAGCGACAAAAACACGGTGCAGACCGGCAGCCTGACGCGGGAATCTCAGAGCGGAGTCAGTTCCATTACGGCCGGAACGTTGTCGTGGAGTTATACGATGCTGAAGCCGCTCGGTGTGATCGAAGAGTTTAACGCGGAACTGTGGCTGCCTGGCATCGGCGTCAGCAAGGTTTTTTTATCATCGTACGATTACGACGTCGAAACGACGCTGCTGCGCACGGGCGAGAAACAATCCCGCGTGTGGAAGTACTGCCTGACGTCGGCCTCGGCGGTCGAGAGCACTGAGATCAACGCGACATATTACGATTCCGCGACCGGCAAGACGGCGACGGAGACGGTGAAGCGAATTGCAGAGCACACTGTGGAGCGGTCTTATGACGTGGACAAGACGCATATTTTATCGGAGACGTCGACCACGAAGATTTACGACCCTGACGTAGGCATGAAGGAGCCGTTTACCAGCAGGACGCAGAGGGACTGGACCTGGGAGGACGACAGCAATTACAGGGCCGTGCTGGAGCGAAGCTGGCAGTATTCGGAGAAGGACGTCGGACAGGCGGACGTGGTGCGCGATCCGGCCACGAACAAGCCGCTGACTGTCAAGCTGGCGGACGGCACGGACAGTTATGTGCTGCTGAACGGCAATCAGGCGACTATGCAGATCAAGTCAGAGAGCGTCACCAACACCGAAGAGGTTTTCAACGACGACGGCGAATGCGTGATGAGAATCGAGCGGTCGACGGACGACGACGGGCTCAACGATATGCTGAGCCGCGGATTGTTCGGGGACCTCTACGACGCGAAGAATACCCAGGCAAAGGCGGCGATGGCGCAGCTGCGGAATCTGTCTCAATCCGGCAGTATGAGGATTCAGCAGATGCCCGGCAGCTCGTCGATCCCCACCGAGGTGGAGACGCAGAC
>Ga0183096_1002722_pt1 | contig 11695 bp, 14 predicted proteins | sample Biomet5_FD_127791 | JGI IMG/M metagenome (GOLD analysis project Ga0183096, IMG submission 127791) | Microbial communities from bioreactor (seeded with sewage sludge) at LBNL, California, USA - Biofuel metagenome 5 (version 2) (version 3) | ecosystem: Engineered > Bioreactor > Anaerobic >...
CATTCGTCGGAGATGCGTTCTCCAAGGAGATCAGGGCGAAACTCGTCGAGCTCGGGCCTTACGACACCATCATCAGCGACGCCGCTCCGATGACGACCGGAAACCGCTCGGTGGACACTTCTCGTAGCGAATATCTTGCAGAACAGGTCGTCATCCTTACGAAGGAACAGTTACGTGTCCACGGGAACATGGTATTGAAAATCTTCCAAGGAGGAGGGCAAGTAGAGATCATCCAGCAGATGCGTGAGATTTTCACAAAAGTCAAACCCTTCAAGCCACAGGCCTGCAGGGAAGACTCTTTTGAGATTTATCTTGTCGGACTGGATAAGAAAGAGACAAACTGACGCTTACTCGCCTTTCTTGAAGAGATGGACATCAAGCTGGTCGTACGGCACATTGATGCCGGCGGCGGTGAGCTTGCCATACCATTCACCCTGGAATCTCCACTTCACCGCCCAGTAATCGCCAGGTTTCGTCCAAGGACGCACCAGGAAATCAATGGCACTGTCTTCCAGATTGTCGACTTCCACGATCGGCTGGGGATTGGGCAACACTTCAGGATAGGAGGCAAGCATGGAGAGCAGGAGCGTCTTCACCTTGCCGATGTCCGAGCCATAGGCGACGGTAACGGTCATGTCGACACGGCGTTTGTCCATGGAGGAGTAATTCACGATCGGATTGCTCCAGACCAGCTTGTTGCTCATCGTGATCTTCTTGTTGTCCGGGGTAAGCAACGTGACGCAACTCATGTCCATGTCGGTCACGGTCCCGCTGTAGGAGCCGCTGTCGATATAATCCCCAATCTTGAACGGGGCGTTGATGACGATCATCATGCCGGAAAGCAAGTTCCCGATGGTCTCCTGGAACGCAAGCCCCAAGATGACTCCAGTCACTCCAAGACCTGCAAGCACAGGCGCGATGTTGATGCCCATGTGTCCAAGGAACCAGACGGCGATCAGGATCCAGGAGATGATGGTAACCGCCTTGCAGACGAATGCGGCCATCAGGTTGTTGATGTTCTTGCTTCGAGCGAAAATCTTCTTGAGCACCCTCACAAACCACATCACGAGCAGTCTCATGATGAGAACCCACAAGATACCGGTGAACAACGTAGAGAAGAACGCAGGCCATCCCTTGGATGACCAGTTCTGCAGGCTTTCCAGCATCAGCTTGGTAATCGAACTCTCTTCTTCCGCAGCCGTGGCTGTGGCATCAAACAACAACATATCGCACAATCCTTCCTTCTGTACAAACCTAGCAAATACCTTGGGAAAAGACAACAAGTCGAGGAGATACAAGCCCCAATCAATCATGCAAGAAAGTGACTGACAATTTTTTGCATAAATGTAAAAATCTATCAAGAATCAAAAATCGAGGCTTCCCTCATGGAGAAGGAAATTATAGACATCCATCGTCGCTATACCCTTCTCATCCCTACTGACGTTCATAACATCCTGCACAATAATGATCTTCTTGAAGGAATCATTAATCTCATAGAGGGATTTCTTTTCTTGCCGTACTTTCACATCGTCTTCCATCCTATAGGCGGATTGGATATAATAACGCCTGTTTCCCAGATTCGCCACAAAGTCCACTTCAAGTCCATTGCGCATCTGTTTTCCGTTTGCATCCTTTCCTCTTTGGAAGACTGTTCCGACATCCACGGAAAAACCACGATATCGGAGTTCGTTGAAGATGATGTTCTCCATAACATGGTTCCTTTCAATCTGACGGAAACCAAGTCTTGCATTTCTCAAACCGACATCCTCGTAGAAGTACTTCATCGGAGTGTTGATATACTTTCTTCCCTTGATGTCAAATCTTTTTGCCTTGCAGATGAGAAACGCCTCTTCAAGGCAATCAATGTAATGCTTGATGGTGTTAAGGCTGATTTTCGAATGCATTTCGCTCTGAAACGTTGCAAGTATTTTGTTGGGATTGGTGAGAGAACCGATATCAGAGGCAAGAATATCGATGACATCTTCCAACTCCTGTGTTTTCTCCAGATGATTCCTCTCGAGGATATCTTTCAGATATGTCTCGGAAAAAAGATTTGTGAGATAGGAAACTTTCTGCTGTTCACTCTTCATCGTAAGGATAAGAGGCAATCCACCATAGGTCAAATAATCGGCCCATCCATGATAGACATCACCTTGGTAGACCGACATGAATTCTCTGAACGTGAGCGGATACACATGTATTTCGTCACCTCGTCCACGGAATTCAGTGATGACATCCTTGGAGAGGAACTTTGAGTTGCTGCCTGTCACATAGATATCAAGAGTATCGATATGCAACAAAGAGTTGAGTACGCCTACGAAATCATCAAGCAACTGAATCTCGTCCAAGATGACATAATAATCACCTGAATCGGAAATCCTTGACTTCACATAGTTGAGCATAACATCAGGATCCCTGAACTTCTCGTTTTCCCGCATGTCAAGTGCCACCGAGATGATGTGTGAATCCTGAACACCATGGCTCACAAGATAATCTCTGAAGATATGGAACAGCAAATAGGACTTACCGGCCCTTCGAATTCCCGTTACCACCTTGACCATTCCGTTATGCATACGGTCTACCAAAAGACCAAGATATTTTTCCCTAGCTATTTCCATGGAATTATTATACAGCAACAAAAACAAATAGCCAACGACAATACTGACAATTATTTACATTATTGTAAAAAACTGTCAGTATACCTTTTAGCCTCATTCATCAGTGCAACGATGTCATATAGTGAGGCAGATAGGTTATGCCATCCTTGACCTGCAGATCCCCGGTGTGGAGGACATAGGGAACATCCAACTGCTCGGCATATTTCACACGAAACTTCTTCAACGAAGAGAGTTTTTGCTTGATTTCACTTCAATCGGCGATATGTTGTGCCTGTTCCCGATGCCCGCTCCCCCAAGCAGGAAGCCAATCTCCATACGGGATGTTCTGTCTTCCCGGGAAGAGTTGGTGTAGAAGAAGAGTTTATGACCCCGTCGACAAGCATCTGGCTGACCATATTCTCCACAATCATGCCCATGTTCACTTCCAATTTGTCAAACAGAAGTTTCTTGTAGATTTCCGAACTTACTTTTCCGTTCTCACCAAACACCTGACTGACCAAAAGGCCCGTGTCCCCCATGTATCATTTGAGGATGGTACGGCCAAGGTTCAACCCAAGTCCCAGCGTGGGTTCCGTGGCTTTGTAGCAATTGTTGACGATCATCGCATCGGAAATCCAGAACAAGGCCTCCTTATACTCGTCGAAACGTGCTCCCTCTTTCAGAGAAAAGAGTTTAAAGTGTCGGCTTTGGTTTTTCAATTGTGACGGCAGTTCGTCAAAGATTGCCTCTACTTTCATCCCATATCCTTGCGCATGCTTCCGAATGTCGTCCCTGTTCAGGTCAAGGATTTGCCTTTTCACCAGTTCTGCCGCATCAAAATCGGACGTCTTCACAAAGGTTTCCACGACCTGCGGCATGCCTCCAATGATAAGGTAGAGCCGGAACATATCCATGGCTTTTCGGTGCAACGCTTGCCCCAATGGTTTCCTTTTGTTGTAGCAATCACGAATGAGATCCATCAGCACGTCGTTTCAGTTTCCATTTGCTCTAAGGAATTCCTCAAAATCCATGGGATGCATGTCGACATGTTCTTCTTCGGACGGAATCAGGATATCCTTGACGTTTTCCTTGATGGAAACAAGAGAACTCGTCTCAATGTAATCATATCGTCCATCGGCAACAAAATACTTGATCGCACTTCTTGCTCGTGGAAACAACTGCACTTCATCAAAAATCAGAAGAGATTCCCGTGGATAAAGCTTCATCCCATAGTATGCGGTCAGTTTCAGGAAGAACAAATCAAGATCACACAAATCAAGAATTTATACACCCTGCAATACTACACAAATCATGAATTTTATACTATTTTGAGCCACAAAAAAGGGTGTCATGACCCAGTCATGAGCCACAACACCTTTTTCTTTCAATCGCTCTTCGTCACGAAAGCAACGTATGCAGCTTCTTGGCGAATGCCACAGGATCCTTCGGCATGACGCCTTCCGTCAGCAACGCCTGGTCGAGCAGCACGGAGCAATAGTCATCGACCTTGTCTCCGGCACCCTCGATCTTCTTGACCATCGGGTCATCGACGTTGACTTCCAGAATCGGCTTGACGTCATCGACAGGCTGGCCCATCGACTTGAGCAGTTCCTGCATCTGGGCGTTCGGCGCATTCTCGTCCATCACGATGATGGCAGGGGAATCGGTCAACCTGGTACTGACGACGACATCCTTCACCCGGTCGCCCAACGACTTCTTGATGATGTCGATCAAAGACTTTGAAGCTTTCACCTTCTCGTCCTTTTTCTCATCCTTCAAGTCATCCATGCTTCCACTCTTGTTGATAGCCTTGAGCGGCAGTTCCTTGTAGGTTCCGATGGAGTTCACGGCGAACTCGTCCACCTTGTCACCCATGATCAGAACCTCATAGCCCTTCTTCGTATAGGCATCCAACAGCGGACTTGCCTTCAGCGTAGCCTCATCGGTTCCGATCAGGTAGTAGATTGTCTTCTGGTCGGCAGGCATCCTGCTCTTGTAATCCGCAAGGCTGACCGGCCCTTCCACCTTGGAAGAAGAGAAGCGAACCAACTCGAGCAGGTCATCCCTGTTCTCATAGTCGTTGCAAAGCCCTTCCTTCAACGGGCGGTTGTACTGCTCGATGAACTTCTTGAACAACGGCGGATCATCCTTGGCGATCCTCTTGAACTCTCCGAGCAGCTTCTTCACGGAAGCGGAACGAATGGATGCCATGATGCGGTTCTGCTGCAGGATCTCACGGGAGACGTTGAGCGGCAGGTCCTCGCTGTCGATGACACCCCGGACAAAGCGGAGATAGACCGGAAGCAGCTCCTTCTCATCATCAGTGATGAAGACACGCTTCACATAAAGCCGTACCCCAGGCTTGTAATCGGCATAGTACATGTCGAACGGAGCCTTTTCCGGAACGTAGAACAATGTGGTATATTCCAACGTTCCTTCCGCATTGGTATGCAGATAGAACATCGGGTCTTCGCTTTCATGGAATGTGCTCTTGTAGAAAGAGTCATAATCCTCTTTCTTCAGTTCGCTCTTGCTGCGTTTCCACAGCGCCTTGCACGAATTGATCTGCTCGGTCTTGCGTTCCACCGTCTTCTTGGCGTTTCCATCCTTATCCTTTTCCTTGTCGTCATACTTCGTGTCGTCATAGGTAAGGAAGATTGGGAATGCGATATGGTCGCTGTACTTGGTGATCAGCTGTTGGATCTCCCAACGGTTGGCATACTCCTCACCCTCTTCGTTGAGATACAGGATCACGGTAGAGCCCTGACTCTCCCGTTCCGCCGGCTCGATGGTATACGTCCCTTCTCCGGTACTGGACCATTTGTACGCTTTCTCATCCCCGGCCTTGCGGGAAATCACATCCACACGGCTCGACACCATGAAGGCGGAATAGAAACCGACGCCGAACTGACCGATCAAGTTGGAATCATGCTTCTGCGCCTCGGTAAGCGAAGAAAGGAACTTCTTCGTTCCGGAAGAGGCGATCGTTCCAAGATTGTCGTTCAGGTCCTGCTCGTTCATGCCGATGCCGTTGTCGCTGATGGTCAGCGTCCGCGGGGAAGCCTCGGTGAAACTGATGTCGATCCGGGGATCGAACTTCAGGTCTTTCAACGACTGGTCGGTCAAGGTGAGATATTTCAGCTTGTCCAACGCATCAGACGCATTGGAAACCAGTTCCCTCAGGAATATTTCCTTGTTCGAATACAACGAATGAATGATCAGGTGAAGCAACTCAGACACTTCAGTTTTAAATTTCATTTCTGACATAACAGACATACCCTCCACACAAAGAGGAATGTACTAAAAATAAATTCCATCGGCAACGTTTATAACGCATGATTGCACAAACGGAACTCGTTGGGTATGCTAACAATCATGTTTTTCTCACAACCTTCCGATATTCGAGCGGTCAACCGTCTCCGTGTGCTGAATCTCATCAGGGACAATGAGTCGGTGAGCCGTGCGGACATATCAAAACTTCTTGGATTGAACAAACCCTCCTGCAGCGAGATCGTCCAGGGTCTCCTCGACGAAGGGCTGCTGGTGGAAACCGAAAAGACCCCGACCGGAAACGGCAGGAGACCGACACCGCTCGCGCTGAACAAGAACGGCAAGTTCGTGGTCGGCGTCGATATGGGAAGCCGAGCCTGCTCCATGGTCATCTCAGACCTGAAAGGCAACCTGCTGCGCTATGAGCGGTTTCCAACCCCGCCTTCCCCGAAACCGGAAGAACTGTGCTACCAGATATTGAAATCGCTGCTCCGCATCACCAAGGGGACGACCCTCTCAGGCCTTGCCGTCTGCATCGACGGAGAGATCAGTGACGACGGGAAAACGGTGCTGAGCCAGAAAGAGTGGAATTGGAGCAACGTGCCGCTTGCGCTTGCCTTCGAGAAGAACCTGCAGGTAAAGAGCATCATCGTCGGCAGCAACACCGCCATGGTGACGGCGGAACGGTGGTTCCAGGAGAAAGTTCCTGAATCATTCCTGTTCCTCAACTGGGATGAGCACATCAGCGCCTCTGTCGTCCAAGGCTCCCGAATCTCCATGGGAAGCATGGGGCATCTCAAGGTGTCGGAGCGTGGACTCTGCCGTTGCGGAAAGATAGGTTGCCTGGAAACCATAGCCGCAGGCTGGGCACTCTCCGAACAATTCGGAGGGAAAAACCTCAAGCAACTCTGTCAGGAAAAACCGGAAGGCTTCCCAAAGGCGTTGGCGACGGCATGTGCCACCCTCGCCCAAACGCTCGCCGCCATGATTACGATGACCGGCATCAAGCACATCATCGCCGGAGGTTCCATTCCGGCGAACAACGAGTGTTTCGACATGCTGCTGGCTGATTTCACCCAGATCGCGCCAAAAGACGCGGTGCTGGAGAGAAGCGGACTCGGAGATAAAGAGCACATGCTTGCCCCTGTCGCCATGGCGCTTGACCACTTTGTATTTCAGCAGAGTTTCCTTGATGCGATGCGTTGAACGGGAAGATAATGTGCCGTGGATTACATTTTATGAAAGAAAACATTTGACAAATTGCGAAACCGTGCAACAATATCATCTGTCGTTGTTTTTTCGTTGCTGGGACGATTGATCCAGCGTCCAGCATGTTAGGAGGTTGCCGCTATCCTTTCCCGGATAGCGGTTTTTTGTTCAGATTGAACTGTACCGCTTTACCGAAATGGAACCGGCATACTCACCTGCAGCCAGTTTCTGCGACGCAGGCTTCTTCGCCGTGATGATCAGGGTTCCAAGAGGGATGTCCCCTTGATATCCTTTGGCGAATGCGATATGGAATGAGCCATCGACGATGGAGACATTCTGATTCTCCGTCTCCAGCTTCAGCGACGTATCCACGACATTGTCCTCATCGTAATGGAGCGGTGTAAGATTGAAACTCAGCACACCGACCTTTCCGACCAAAAGATTGCTTGTATAAGTGAACCCGACAGACCTGCTGATCTCCCACTCATCCTTGTCCACCGGAAAATCGAACTCAAGGGTCGTGATGTTCCCATCCTGCTTCATCCCATCCTCGTTGTCCAGGGAGATGACGACATCCAGAACGCTCACGGAATCTTCCAAGGTAGCGGAAAGGGAATTCGGCAGGTCAATCTGCGCTCCGAACAACAGACCTGCGGAGAGCAGGAACAACGGCAACAATCCAAATCGTTTCATCATACCCTTCCCTCCCTTAGTCCATGTAGCTCATCGAGAGCGTGATCGAAGAGACATATCTGCCGGCAGGAGCTGTCTTCACTTCATTCTGGTCCGCCGTCACCACAATATGGTAGACATATTCGGTCGTGCCAGGAATGCTGGAAAACGTGACCAACTCATACCGCTCTTCTGCCGTGACATCATCGGCACTCTTGTCGAGCGGCACTTCCGGCTGCTCGTTGCCAAGATAGTGCAACTTGGTGACCGGCGTGATGACCGTATCATCCACGGAAACCGAATCGATGGAAACTTTGGAGTCTTCCTCATCTCCGTCAGCTTTCCGCACGAACGGGGAAATGGTCGCATAGACCTGTATAGCCGACCTCACATTGGTCTGGATGACGTAGGTAAGTTTCGCACCCTCTTTCGAAAACGCATCAGTGACCGACGCAGTATTATGGATCTCTTTCTCATTCTGGTTGCGGAACCCGTGAAGAAGGAAACCTGATATGGACGTGGTAACGTCAGCCACCGCCTTCTGATCGTCGGCGGCACAAAGCGGCATCATCGCCAAGAGGCAGGTCAACATCGCAAGACCTATTCTTCTCATCTGAATTCCCCCAAAATATCACTTTAACTATACTGTCCGTCTTAACCTATGTCAATAGAAAGCCACTATCTCCCGAATAATTCCCTTCCTGTTTTTTGATGGTATATTTTAATTTTTTATATTGTTTAATGTTACACAAATAACTCTTATGACACTTTCATGAAGAATGCACACATATGTCTCTTCTATAAGGAAAGAAAGAAGTCCCCTCAACTTAAAAGAAGAAAAGTCCTGATACTTTTCGTCCTTTCCTTCTATCGCTTTTCTCCGCATGGAAAAGGATGCGCTTAGGCAAGAGAAAAGAGAAAAAAAACTGTTCGGAGAACGGCAAAAAACTCACTTGCACGCTCCTGTAAAAAAAGGTTCCCCAAAACAGGACTTTTATGGTACTATGTCAGAAGTGTTCGAGCTTCACACAAAAGTGAGCATTGGAGAATAGTGAGACATGATTACACCTTTGACGACAGAAACAAAATCAACGGCCATAGCGAACAAACTTGAGGAGATGATTCTCAACAAGAAATACAAAGCAGGGGAAGCCCTTCCCAGTCAGCATGCGCTCGCCTTGCAGTTCTCTGCAAGCAGTCGTAGCGTCCGGGAAGCGTTCAAGAACCTGGAGGCGAAAGGCCTGATCCAAGTCAGCCAAGGCAAGAAAGCCATTGTCAAAAGCAACAGCCTCGACCAGTTCGTCGAGTCCCTTTCCATTTCCATGATCAGCAAGCAGGCGCCGGACAAGAAGCTCATCTCCGATCTTCTGCAGGTACGGACGACCATCGAGGTTTCCGCATCCAGGGAACTTTCCAGAGACCCGAACCGCATGCTTGTCGTACGCTCGCTCGCCCGTTGCGCCAACAAGATGTCGCAGCTTCTGCCCCAGATGGAAAGCGGCAAGGACCAGGACGCAAACAAGCAGTTCAAGCAATTGGACTACGAGTTCCACACGACCCTGATCCACTCCAACGACAACGTGATCCTGAACTCCATCTACGAGAACCTCGCGCCGCAACTCTACAACGTGCTTGACCGGACCATCGAGACCTTCTCCGAACAGAAGAAGAAAGTCAACGAATACAACTACCTCGTCGAGGCGTTTGAGAACGGACAGACCGACCTTGCGGTCGCCCTCACCTTGGTCAACCTGACGAACATCAAGGACAAGATCGAGAAACTCGACCTGTAGCACCACCACACCTGCCCCGTCCCCAAGATGGGGCAGTATTGTAAGAAAAAGAAACAACCAAACGCATATTCTTGTTTCATCCTCATGATTCTTTCTGGCATACGGCTAAGAAAACAATGGGGATATACGGGTTTTGGTTTTCAGTTCATGGGCCACCTCTCGCTACAGGGCTTTTCGCCATTTCGGCCGTTCTCCTGCCATCCGGATATTTTCTGCACGGCTTCCCGCTCTTTCCTTGTATGTGGGGAAGAATCAAAGGGGTGACCATCTCCGTCGGGATCGACCCTCCCGCGGCAAAGAACGACAACACGATGATCATCGACTCGGCAGACATTGCCTTTACCAAAGCAGGAAAACAAAAGACTCAATGACAATCTCAACCGTTTCCATGTGAGAAGTCTTGTTTCTTCAGACACAAAGGACATGGGACGAAAGAACATAGTTTCTTCCATATATATCGTTCAAAGTTTGTCAAAAGATGTGACATTTTGAGTATATTGTCCCACTTCACACAAACAGATGACATCTTTTAATTATTTTTATTCTAGGCTATTGCGTAATTTCCGAAAGTATTGTAAGGTGAACACAGTTACAGACATATAACTTATGACAAATAACGGAGCATACTATGGAACTGGCCAATGAGACGAAAACAGCGAGAATCGCAAATGCACTGGAAAAACTTATTCTTGAAGGGAAACTCGCAAGAGGTTCCTTTCTCCCTTCCCAGCAGGAACTGGCGGACCAATTCCAGACTTCCAGCAGACCTATCAGGGAAGCCCTGAAACTGCTTGAGGCGAAAGGCCTTATCCAAATCACCCAAGGAAGAAAAGCGCAGATTTGCTCCAACAGCCTCGACCAGTTCGTCGGTTCACTCTCCGCATCCCTGATCTCCCAATACAGCTTCAACCGCAAGATGATGAAGAACCTCATTCAGGTCTGCACCAGTGTCCTTACCAGCGCAGCGAGGGATTTCTCCCGCAGTCCGGACAGGAAGAACACGACGGACAAGATGAGGGAGCATTGCTCGGCGATGAACAAGTATCAGGCAGGCATGGGGAATGACAAGGGGTTGCTCGTCAAGGGGCTTCAGCAGGAAGACCTGTTCTTCCAGACGCTGGTGAAAGCCTGCAACAACCAGATCCTGCTCGCCATTTACGACAATCTGATGCCGCTCGTCAGCAAGGCCATCCAGCAGGTACAGTTCTCCCAGGGAGAGATGGAGAAGCAGGTGCGCAACTGCAGCTATCTCCTTGAAGCGTTGGAGAACGGACAGGCTGACCTCTCCGTCGCACTCACGCTCGTCACCTTCAACACCATCGAATCAAAAGTGCTTGACAAGATTCCTGATACTTCCGAAGCTTTGGCCTGATGGAAACGATCATCCAAATAGAACATGCAACGGTACGTCGACAAGGCGTACCGATTTTGTATGATGTCTCATTTCACGTCGAAAAAGGGGAACATGTCGCCGTCATCGGGCCGAACGGAGCGGGTAAAAGCACGCTTGTCCAAGTCATCACCGAAGAAGTCCACCCCCTCTTCAATCCAATCTCCAAACGCCTGCTCTTCGGCAAAGACCATTGGTCGGTCTCAGAACTCCGAAAGAAGCTCGGTATCGTCTCCCAGTCGATGCAAGCACTCTGCAACAGCACGGACAACGCAGAGGAGATTGTCGTCTCCGGTTTCTTCAGCTCCATCGGGCTCGACTTCCATCTGGAAGTGAGCGAGGGACAATGGGAACAGGCCAGGAAGGCAATGGCTCTCACTGACTGCCTCTCTCTGAAAGGCAAGCAGATGAACCACCTCTCCTCCGGGGAGGCGAAAAGGGTGCTGCTCGCAAGGGCATGTCTGAACGATCCGCCGCTGATGCTGCTCGATGAGGCGGCAAGCGCATTGGATTTTCCAGCCAGAAAGCAATACCGGGACAGCATCCGTACGATTGCGAATCAAGGAAAGACCCTGGTGATCGTCACCCATGAACTGCCGGAGATCATCCCAGAAGTCAAACGGGTCGTCGTGATGCAACAGGGAAAGATCATCGCCGATGGCAGGAAGGAGGATATCCTGAATCCAAAACTGCTGTCCGAGGCATATGGGACAAAGGTGTATGTCGACCAGCATGACGGCCTCTACAACGCCTGGTGCTGAGGG
>Ga0183096_1002724_pt1 | contig 11678 bp, 22 predicted proteins | sample Biomet5_FD_127791 | JGI IMG/M metagenome (GOLD analysis project Ga0183096, IMG submission 127791) | Microbial communities from bioreactor (seeded with sewage sludge) at LBNL, California, USA - Biofuel metagenome 5 (version 2) (version 3) | ecosystem: Engineered > Bioreactor > Anaerobic >...
TTGGAGCATTTCCACTCGAGGGGAACTTTTCTCTTAAAGACGGCTCCTTTTTTGATGTTATCGGCCAGCGCGTTATAGCGTTCTTCATGTTTTTTCTCGACGCCCGCCACACCTTCCATCATACGTGCGATCTCGGTGAAACCTTCCTCACGCGCTTCCTTGGCCATGCGCGGATACATGTCCGTCCACTCATAGTTTTCACCGCCGGCGGCGTTCAAAAGGTTCTCCATTGTATCTCCGAGAGGTGCGAACAGCTTATACCAAAGCTCCGCATGTTCTTTCTCGTTGCCTGCCGTTTCGGCAAATAAATTGGAAATCTGAATATATCCTTCCGCTTTTGCTTTTGAAGAAAAGAAAGTGTATTTATTACGCGCCATCGATTCTCCGGCAAATGCATCCATCAGGTTTTTTTCTGTCTTAGTCCCTTTTAATTCTTTCATCGAATCTTCCTCCCGGATAGATTTATCGTCTCAGGTATCAGGCTTTCCACAGGCCGTGAAGATTACAGTATGCGTAAACCGCAGCGATATCGTCTGCCTTGACGTTGAATGTGGCTTCCGGCGCTCCGCCGACCTGCAACCGGGCACGACCGAATTTGCCGTCTTTGCGTACGATTTCGATAAATGCAATGTGATGCTCTTCGGTCATCGGATGAGCAACACTGCCCACCTTGATGGTGGTGGAGTCACCTTCCGGAATAATGACCGGTACATGCTTTTCCTTGCTTGCGTCAACGGTATTGGCTTTGAGCAGGGTCATCTTTTGTCCGCAGCATACAAGAGAGGGATTCCCCGGACTGAGAATACTGACGACATGACCGCAGATTTCACAATAGTAATAATCACCATAATTTGTCATAAAACACACTCCTTTTAATTAATTATTTTTATGTAAGCAGTTCTCACATATACCATAGTAAGTAATATGACAGCCATCCAACTGATGCGGGATGTTGCTGATGCTTTGCAGCGCATTTTTCTCAGCTCCATCAGTACTGATATCATAAACACATCCGCATTGGCGACAATAGAAATGAGAATGCATGCTGATATCCGCGTCATAACGCTCAAAAGCGCCGCCGCACGCTACCCGCTGGATCATTCCCTGCGTCTCAAGTATGCTGAGATTGCGATAAACAGTACTCAGGCTAAGATTCGGAAAGGCGGGGCGCATCTGCTCGTATAGCCAGAAGGCGTTGGGATGCGACTTCGTGGACTGTAAGAGCTCGAGCATATATTTTCTTTGCTTGGTGTTTCTGACCGACTTTTCGACAGTGATCACAATACAAACTCCATTATTAATAATAGTTATTAATAAGTTATCACCAATTTTAATGTTTGTCAATATTGATTTTTGGTCGAATTTCCATGTTCTTTTAAAATGGGCCTGTTTAAATCAATTCGTTTATAGTATTGTTATTGTGTCCCCACAATACTGGATAAAGGAGCCATATATGAATACATTTATGTAAAAATGGTGGCTTTTTGGCTAGTATTGATGCTTGCGGTGGGAATGGCCGGTTGTGCGGGTGAAGCGCGAAACAGTGTTTTTTCAGACGCAGATAATAACGGCGTTCGTTGGGGGGATGCAGAGAAATCCAGTCAAACTCTCACAGCCGCTTCGTCAGCATCGGTGGACCAGGCGTCGGAGGGTTCATATTATGTGCAACTGACAGATGAACAGATGGAGTATATGTATGATGTATACTGTGGTATGCCAGCGACGGCACGCTGCTGGATATGGGGTATGACAGTGACCTGACGATCATTATGACGATAACACAATTCATGACAATTTCAACTTTGAGTGGACCGGACTGAATGGACAGCCGGTGGCGGTTTATGTCATGGAAGAGACGGATGACTACATCCTTTACAACATCCCTGTATTGTATAATGGACAGCAGGCTGTGGTAAAGGGTGCGTGGATATGGGACTCCACCAAAGAGAATAAAGGATACTATATATATGCGGCATATTCTACCGCAGCAGCGAATACACGGCGCCCAGCTTAAAACTTTCGATAGACTTGAAGGAGGGCGATGTGGTGTCGTCCTTGTATTGCCGTATGACGTTAGTGATTACAGCGATTATTATACAGGTCAAAACATTGTGATCGCAGACAAGGGGCCGTGTCTGGAGTGGGTGGATTTACCGCAAGGATTCAATTATCAATATAGTTTTATGTTTATCGATGTATACGGGAATTATCACTATTCCGATCCGATGGACTTCGAGTATTGAATGGATGGAGCAACGGAATAAATATAAAAGAGGCTGCTTTGCTGGCAGCCTCTTGACATGTTATCGGATATGTGGGACGCTTCCCCGTCGGGGCAGTATTTCCGCATAGATGAAAGCCTTGACGATATCCTGCTGGTTTTCAAACAACGCAAGAGGCGCCGCATGGGGTATCGGGCTTTGCTGAACAGGCGTTGCCTTGACGCTTTTCGGCTCCTCGTCATCTATGAAATATGCTCCTACCTGCACGCCAGCGAACGGGCTGGCCGAAGGGACGACCACAGGCCTCACTACGTTCCGGGCGGTAAGACCTTCATAGGATTCTGCAACGGCTGGAGCGACAGATACGGCGGTTGGCTGGTCGGGCGGCACGTATGGAGCATATGTCGGATTATAGGAAGAAGCCGGGGCAGAAGGCACGACAGGCGCCGAGGGCTGCTGCGGGTGTTCGTCCGGTAAGCCGGCGGCCATCATAAAAGCGCGTTGGATGTCAGACATCATGGGGCGCGGGGGCACGTCCGGCTGGCCGGAGGATTTAGGCTTCTTTTTTGTCGCCGCAGAAATGACCGATATGATCACCACGACGATGATAATAAATACGAATTCCATGACGATCAGTCCTGAGTTTCCTTAGTCGCCTTGGGACCGGCGGCTTCGGAAATCGAATCCCGCATATGAGTATCAGCAATAACGTTCTTCATATTATAGTAATCCATAACACCCAGGTGACCTTCGCGGAACGCTTCGGCCATAGCGAGAGGTATCTCCGCCTCAGCTTCGACGACCTTGGCTTTCATTTCCTGGACGGCGGCAAGCATCTCCTGCTCTTTGGCAACGGCCATGGCGCGGCGTTCTTCGGCCTTGGCCTGGGCGATCTTCTTGTCCGCCTGAGCCTGATCGATCTGCAGCTGTGCCCCGACGTTCCGGCCCACGTCCACATCCGCGATGTCGATGGACAGTATCTCGAATGCTGTGCCGGCGTCAAGGCCTTTGGCAAGCACCGTCTTAGAGATGAGGTCCGGATTCTCCAGTACTTCCTTGTGTGTTCGTGCTGAACCGACTGTGGTGACGATGCCTTCGCCAACACGCGCAATGACGGTTTCTTCACCAGCGCCGCCCACCAGACGGTCGATGTTGGTGCGGACAGTGACACGGGCTTTGGCTTTGAGCTCGATACCGTCTTTAGCGATGGCAGCGACGATGGGAGTTTCGATGACTTTGGGGTTGACGCTCATCTTAACGGCAGTCAGCACATCGCGTCCGGCAAGGTCGATGGCGGTGGCGCGCTTGAAATTAAGCGGAATATCCGCTTTCTGAGCGGCAATCAACGCGTCTACGACACGGTCTACGTTACCGCCTGCAAGGTAATGCTGCTCCAGCATGTTGGTGTTTATCTCAATACCGGCTTTGATAGCCTTAATCAGCGGATTGGCGATGCGGGACGGCGGGATTTTGCGCAAACGCATGCCGACGAGCGATGATATTTTGAGCTTGACGCCCGAGGCGCGCGCGGCGATCCACAGGCGGACCGGGACGAAACTGAAGAACAGCACGATAAGGATGAATGCAGCAACAATGATAATGGCGAGCAACCAAATGTCCATGCCCATAATCTTATTTCTCCTTTGATCATATTTATATTCCAGCGTACACCTTAAACGCGTGCTTTATGCAGCGCAGGGACGCCTGGTTTGTTTTTTCAGCGCGCAATCAACGTAATCAGATAATAGAGAAGCATAATGAAGACGATAAAACCGCATGTGTAAAGGCATACCTTCAACAACCGTTTATAGTCCGTTTTAACATTTTTAGGCGCATCTTCCTTTGTAAGCAGATGCGCTTCACATTTTTTGCAGAATTCCGCAGTGTCGGCGTATTCTATCTTACATACGGGGCAATATTTCATCTGTACCCTCCTGTTTCCTGACAATGATGCGGCTTCCGACAACACGTATCACGATAACGGATGTTTTGGCCGAAACAAATTCTCCCTCGGTCACAACATCTGCCTTGTGTCCGTCAAACTCGGCGATGCCCGCAGGCCGGAGCGGCGTGAGACTGATTCCTGTTTTGCCGATGAAAGGGGTATAGTCTTCGTTTGAGATGTAACCGTCTTTCTTTTCCTCGGCGTCTTTGAGCACCAGCGATGAGCGGTATAGCCAACCGCGTTTTAAACTGTGCGCGGCGATCAGAGAAAGGGCTATCACAATGACTCCAATGATCAGCAGCATGATCAATGCTTCGACAAGCGATTTGGCTTGAAAAACAATGCATAACACGAGAGCCGCCAAACCAAGCCCGCCGAATATCCCGAAGCCGGGAACGAACAGCTCGATGAGGAGAAATATCATGCCAACTATAAAAAGAATGACAGACACGGTGTTGATCGTTTCGAAAAGCGCCATATCATCGGCCCTCCGTTCGTAAAATAAGTTATATTTATAGTATATAGTATAACATAGGATAACGGAAATGCCAAAATGCCAAAAACAGAAAAAATAACGGAAGGCTGTAAAAAACATTCCCCAAAGCATTGACGAACAGACAATATATTTATATAGTAGAAAGCTGCAAAGTATTAATACTCCGGCGGGTTAATACTTTGCCATTTGGGGAGAAAGAATGGTAAAAGTGTCGCATTATATTTCATTATCTATGAAGTTTTTGTTGAAACGAAAAAAGTGAAAAAAATCCTTGCTTTTAGTGAATAGATAATATATAATCTTCACGCTGCGCATTTTAGAAGCAGATTTTTAACAGCTTATTGTGGGAGGTTGCCGGAAAAAAACGCTTCCGGGTCATTTCCGCAAGGCAACAGGTCCGCTCGATCGGACAACGCTCCATAGGCGGTACAAAACCACTTCGCAAGCTTATCAGCGGCGAGGATCATGGAAAATGTGCCGCGGAAAACAAATATGATACACACGGCTGAGTGTATATGGGGCGCAAGCGTTAGGAGGAGAAATATGGCAAGCCAAAAAATTCGGATTAAGTTGAAGGCGTACGATTATAACCTGATCGACCAGTCGGCCAGTAAAATCGTGGACACAGCCAAGCGTACAGGTGCGAAGGTTTCGGGACCGATTCCACTTCCCACACAGAAGGAAGTTGTCACGATACTTCGTGCGCCGCATAAGTACAAGGATTCCAGAGAACAGTTTGAGATCAAGACGCATAAGAGGCTGATCGATATTCTGGAAGCCACATCAAAGACGACAGATGCTCTGATGCGGCTGGATCTGCCTTCCGGCGTGGACATAGAAATTAAGCTCTAGGGGAGGAAGACGGATGAAAGCGATATTGGGCAGAAAGCTGGGCATGACGCAGCTGTTCATGGACGACGGTACGGCCGTTCCGGTAACGGTCGTCGAAGCGGGCCCGTGTGTGGTGACGCAGAAAAAGACAACTCAGACGGATGGATATAATGCTATTCAGCTGGGATTTGAAGATATTCGCGAGAAGTTGGTGACCAAGCCTTTGCAGGGTCATTTCAAGAAAGCGGGAGTTCCGTTTAAGCGTAATCTTCGCGAATATTATGTAGACAATACGGATGATTATTCACTAGGCCAGGAGATCAAGGTGGATGTGTTTGAAAAAGGCGATATCGTCGATGTTCAGGGCACTTCCAAGGGCAAGGGTTTTCAGGGTTATATCAAACGTTATAACGGCCACAGAGGCCCCATGACTCACGGTTCACGCAACCAGAGAAAACCGGGAAGCATCGGTGCGTGCGCAGACCCCTCCCGTGTCATCAAAGGTAAGAGACTGCCGGGTCATATGGGGGCGGAGACAGTTACGGTTCAGAATATCGAAGTTGTCGGGGTCGATCTGGACAAGAACGTGCTGCTTGTAAAAGGCGCTGTGCCCGGCGCAAAGGGCGGACTGCTTTCAATTGCGAAAGCTGTCAAGCAGAGCTAAGAAAAGGAAGTGAATCGAATGCCCAAAGTATCATTATATAAGACGGATGGCACCGAGGCCGGACAGATCGAACTTTCCGATGTGGTGTTCGGCGCGGAAGTCAACGAAGCTGCGATGCACCAGGTCGTGGTAGCGCAGTTGGCTGGCAGACGCCAGGGTACACAGAGCGTGTTGTCTCGTGCAGAAGTGAGCGGCGGCGGGATTAAGCCGTGGCGGCAGAAAGGCTCAGGCCGTGCGAGAGCCGGTTCTTCTCGTTCTCCGGTGTGGACAAAGGGTGGCGTGACATTTGCGATGAAGCCCCGCGACTACAGCCAAAAAGTAAACAAGAAGCTCCGTCAGCTTGCGATAAGGAGCGCGCTTTCCATGAAGGTCAACGATGGAGACATCATCGTGCTTGAGGATTTAAAGCTGGATGCCCCCAAGACTAAGCTGATGACAGGCGTATTAAATAAGCTTGACGCAAAAAAAGCTCTGGTCATCACATGCGGCGACGACAGCGAAAGCGTTGTGCGTGCATCGGGCAACATTCCGAACGTGAAGACGCTGGCGGCGGACTGCGTCAACGTGTATGACCTCATTAATTATGATAAGCTGGTCATCACCAAGGATGCCGTCAAAAAGGTCGAGGAGGTTTTCGCCTGATGGATGCGAGAGATATTATCAAAAAGCCGGTACTGACCGAGAACAGCTATGATGACATTGCCCATAAGAAATACACGTTTCTTGTGGATATCCGCGCCAATAAGAACCAAATCCGCAAAGCGGTTGAGGAAGTGTTTGGCGTAAAAGTGAAAAATGTAAACACGCTGCGTCAGTTGGGCAAAATGAAGCGCCAGGGCGTACATATGGGTATGACGTCTGAGACTAAGAAAGCATTTGTAACGCTGACCAAGGAATCCAAGACTATTGAGTTCTTCGATTCGCTGGCGCAGTAGGGGGAGGAAGAAATATCATGGCGATCAAGAAATATAAACCGACTTCACCGGGCAGACGCGGCATGACGGTTTCCGCTTTCGAAGAAGTGACCTGCACGACGCCGGAAAGATCTCTGCTGGAACCTATTAAAAAGACGGCTGGACGCAATGTTTTTGGCCGCATTACCGTTCGTCACAGAGGCGGCGGCGTAAAGAGGAAATATAGAGTCATCGACTTCAAGCGCAACAAGGACGGCGTGCCGGCCAAGGTTGTCACGATTGAGTATGACCCGAACCGTACGGCGCATATCGCATTGCTGCATTATGCGGATGGAGAGAAACGTTACATCCTTGCGCCACTTGGACTGAAAGTGGGCGACACCGTGGTGTCTGGCGAAGGCGCTGACATTAAGCCTGGCAACACGCTGTATATTAAGGATATTCCGCTGGGCACACTGATACACAATATCGAACTGCAGCCTGGAAAAGGCGGCCAGTTGGTGCGCAGCGCGGGCAATTCTGCACAGTTGATGGCTAAAGAAGGCAATTATGCCCAGGTGCGCCTGCCCTCAGGCGAGGTGCGCATGGTGCTGTTGAAGAATAAAGCAACGATAGGCCAGGTCGGTAATATTGACCAGGAAAACGTGAACATCGGTAAGGCGGGACGAAAGAGGCACATGGGCTTCCGCCCGACGGTTCGCGGAAGTGTTATGAACCCGTGTGACCATCCGCATGGCGGCGGCGAAGGCAAATCGCCTATAGGACGTCCCGGCCCGGTAACGCCGTGGGGCAAGCCGGCTCTTGGTTACAAGACGAGAAAGACGAAGAATGCTTCCGATAAGTATATCGTCCGTCGCCGGAACAAGTGACGCGGCAAATCGTTTAAGGAGAAGAGTGGAATATGAGCAGATCGGTTAAAAAGGGGCCATACGTTTCCGAGAGGCTGCTGACAAGAGTGCAGCAGATGAACGAGAAGAACGAAAAGAAAGTGATGAAGACTTGGTCCAGGGCGTCCACGATATTCCCGGATATGGTGGGTCACACGCTGGCTGTGCACGATGGCCGCAAGTTTGTGCCAGTATATATGACGGAAGACATGGTAGGACACAAGCTGGGTGAGTTTGCGCCGACGAGAACGTTCCGCGGTCATGCGGGCGACAAAAAGTCCGGCTCCAAGTAGTCAGGGAGGATGAGAATAGATGGCAACTCGTCAGAGAGAAAAAGCTGCAAAGCGAAATGAACAAAAAGATAATCGGCCGATGGCAAAAGCCAAGTATGTCCGGATATCCGCCAGCAAGGTCAAGATTGTTATTGACTTGATCCGCGGAAAATCTGTGACCGAGGCCGGGGCGATATTGAAATCCACTCCGAAGGCGGCAAGCCCGATCGTGGAGAAGGTGCTGAATTCCGCAGTCGCCAACGCTGAGAACAACAAAGGACTGCTGCGCGATGACCTGATCGTGGCGGAAGCCTTTGCGGATCAGGGACCGACGCTGAAGCGCTTTATGCCGAGGGCTCAGGGCCGCGCGTCGCGTATCCGCAAGCGGACCAGTCACATCACGATCATACTCGGCAATGCTGTCAAGGAGGAATCATAATATGGGTCAGAAAGTCAATCCTCACGGGATGCGCGTAGGCGTGATCAAGGACTGGAATGCACGCTGGTTTGCCAAGAAGGGTGATTTCGCCAAGAACATCAAGGAAGACAACGAGATTCGCACAAAGCTGAAAAAGCAGCTTTATGCGGCCGGAATCTCCAAGATTGAGACGGAAAGGGCAGCTAATAAGCTGACCGTCAACATATATACAGCCAAGCCGGGTATTGTAATCGGCAAGGGCGGTCAGGGCGTAGAGATACTCAAAGCCCAGCTTTCCAAGCAGACCGGCAAGGCAGTTGTTCTCAATATCATTGAGATCAAGCGTCCCGACATTGACGCGCAGTTGGTGGCAGAAAACATAGCCTCCCAGCTTGAGAGACGTATCTCGTTCCGTCGGGCGATGAAGCAGTGTATTGGACGGGCGATGAAAGGCGGCGCGCTTGGAATCAAAGCCATGTGTTCCGGACGCCTGGGCGGTGCTGAAATTGCCAGAAGTGAGAAGTATCATGACGGATCGATTCCGCTGCAGACCCTGCGTGCGGACATTGACTACGGATTCGCGGAAGCGCATACAACATACGGTCGGATAGGCTGCAAGGTCTGGATATATAAGGGCGAGATTTTGGGCAATCCACTTCGGGATAAGTTCAAGACACCGGAAGGAGGCAGCAAAGATGTTAATGCCAAAAAGGGTTAAGAGAAGAAGAGTCCATCGTGGCCGTATGAAAGGCAAGGCCAACAAGGGCAATACCGTAACATATGGCGAATATGGCCTGATTGCGCTGCAGCCGGCATGGATTACCAGCAACCAGATTGAAGCTGCACGTATCGCGATGACTCGATATATCAAAAGAGGCGGTCATGTTTGGATAAAAATATTCCCGCACAAGCCGGTGACAGAGAAACCGGCCGAAACGCGGATGGGTTCTGGCAAAGGCTCTCCCGAATACTGGGTAGCCGTTGTGAAGCCTGGACGGGTGATGTTCGAGATCGCTGGCGTGACTGAGGATATCGCACGCGAGGCTCTCCGGCTGGCGGCTCATAAGCTGCCTATCAAATGCAAAATCATCGCCAACACGAATTTTGACGAAGCCGCATTTGAAAAGATGAACTTCAAAGAAAAAAACGAGTCGGCTGAAGCCGTTGAAGAAATAGGTGGTGAGCAGGGTGAAAGCTAGTAAACTGCGTGAACTGAAAGAGATGACGAATGATGAACTGGCAGTTCAGATGAAGGATTTGAAGCAGGAACTTTTCAACCTGCGTTTCCAGAGCGCCACAGGGCAGCTTGGGAACGTAATGGTGATTCAGAAGACCAAAAAGGATATTGCCAGAGTCAAGACGATAATGAGAGAGCGCGAACTGAAAAGCGCTGTGGAAAACTAAGGAGGGTGCTCATGTCTGATAGAGGAATCCGCAAGTCGCGCGTTGGTATCGTCGTCAGCGACAAAATGGATAAGACGATCGTTGTGAAGATCGAGCGTAAGGCCAAGCATCCGCTGTATGGCAAAACCGTGAAGATCACGAAGAAGTATAAAGCTCACGACGAAGAAAACGTAGCAAAGGTGGGCGATAAGGTGATGATCACCGAAACGCGCCCCATCAGCAAAGACAAGAGATGGAGACTGGCACAAGTTATTGAGGCAGCCAAGTAGCCATCGAGTATGAAGGGGAGGCGTTAAGTTATGATACAAGCCCAAACACGCCTGAAAGTGGCGGACAATTCGGGCGCCAAAGAGATCCAATGTATCAAGGTTCTCGGCGGCTCAAAAAGGGTCACGGCCAATATTGGCGATGTGATCGTTGCGTCGGTAAAGACAGCGGCGCCGGGCGGCGTAGTTAAGAAGAAAGACGTGGTTCGCGCGGTCGTCGTGCGCAGTGTTTATGGCGTACGGCGCAAAGATGGATCTTTTATCCGTTTTGACGATAACGCGGCCGTGATCATTGATAATCAGAAACAGCCCAAGGGAACCCGTATATTTGGGCCCGTGGCTCGGGAACTGAGAGAGAAAGAATACATGAAGATCATCTCTCTTGCACCCGAAGTGCTGTAGAGAGGCAGGATAAAATGGCGAAAATGTATATTAAAAAGGACGACAGAGTCGTTGTTATATCCGGCAAAGACAAGGGCAAAAAGGGCAAGGTCCTCGTGGCTGAGCCGTCAAATGGCCGTGTCGTTGTGGAGAAGGTTAACATGGTAACCAAGCATGAGAAACCTAAGGGCCAGGGACAGCCGGGGGGCATCATGCATCAGGAAGCGCCGATTTATGCGAGCAAGGTTATGCTTGTCTGCGGAAAGTGCGGCCAGCCCACGCGCATCGCATTTAAGCTTTTGGATAACAACAGCAAAGTTCGCGTGTGCAAAAAGTGCGGCGAAACGTTTGACAAGTGAGGGAGGATAGAGTCATGCCCAGGTTAAAGGATAAATATACCGGCGAAGCCGTTCCTGCGCTGATGAGCAAATTCGGCTATAAAAACATCATGCAGGTGCCCAAGCTTGAGAAGATCGTCATCAACATGGGCCTTGGCGACACGAAAGACAATCCGAAGGGTCTGGATGCCGCTGTGAACGATCTTGCGATTATCTCCGGTCAAAAGCCGGTGGTGACACGGGCAAAAAAGAGCGTGGCGAACTTCAAAGTGCGTGAAGGCATGAAGATCGGCGCGAAAGTAACGTTGCGCGGTAACCGTATGTATGAATTCGCCGACAGGCTTATGAGCATCGTGCTGCCACGTGTGAGAGACTTCAGGGGCATATCGGCAACGTCTTTTGACGGCCGTGGGAACTTTGCACTGGGGCTGAAAGAGCAACTGGTGTTCCCGGAAATAATCTACGACAACGTTGATAAGATTCGCGGTATGGACATTGTAATGGTGACGACGGCGCAAACGGACGAGGAAGCCAGGGAGCTTTTAACAGTTCTCGGTATGCCTTTCAAGCGTTAAGGAGGATAGAACGTGGCTAAGAAGTCGATGATTAACAAACAGCAGATAGGCTCCAAGTTTTCCAC
>Ga0183096_1002726_pt1 | contig 11677 bp, 11 predicted proteins | sample Biomet5_FD_127791 | JGI IMG/M metagenome (GOLD analysis project Ga0183096, IMG submission 127791) | Microbial communities from bioreactor (seeded with sewage sludge) at LBNL, California, USA - Biofuel metagenome 5 (version 2) (version 3) | ecosystem: Engineered > Bioreactor > Anaerobic >...
GCACGGTCTGTACCTCGTATCATGCAAGCGGCTATGGCAGCTCCGACCTCGGCAATACTTCCACCAGCAGTCTGAAAGTGCACATCGAAGCGGGCGCTTACAACGGACAATCCCCGACCCTGAGCGACGTGATGGCCAACGTACAGGGCTACGAGAACTCCAAGGATTTTTGGATTCTCTGGACCAAATACAACGGTGAGAATGCCGCTGTGTCGGACTGCATCCCGGTGTCCGCTCCCGCGCCGGGGGATGGGACAGAAGCCAAGACCATGGCCAACACCATGTCCTCCGTGGAGGTCGGCGCGTATCTGACCACCAACGAATTCCAGCAGATCGCGGCAAAGTACCACACGATCACTCTGTACTGGACCTACGACGGCGCCAATCCCGAGTACACCCTCTGCTCCAAGATGATGCAGTCCTTTGTGGATTTGGGCTCCGGCTATAAGATCACCGATGCGACATCCGGCTGCGAGAAAGCTTTCGACCAAATCAAAAACCGTATTCTCTACGCTGTGGACACCGGTTCGACCATCAAGGATGTGATCGGAAACGACTTTGATCTGACCTCCTTGAATTCCATCGGCGTCACCGTCGGCGGCACGGCCCTGGCAGGGACTGTGGACGCTCAGAACAACACCGTTGCTTTCGGGGACAAGAATCAGGTGTTCGTCTCCTATACGCCGGGAGACGGCAGCGCCAATTCGGAGAGTTTGAATGTGGCGATCAATATGCAGGTGGAAAACAGCGCGCCCCTGTACGTCACATACGGACTGAAGCTGTCGGCCGCCAGGAACTCCGCCAGCGGCACGTATACGCTTCCCACCAACGCGGTGGCAACGCTCAATTACGTCACCACGGACAAGGCAACCGGCAATCAGGATTTCCCGGTGCCCACCGTCAGCTACACCGTGGTTCCCACGGATGAGGACGACCATGTCGTTCCGCCCACCACGCCCACCACGCCCACCACGCCCACCACGGTGATTCCGGAGACACCCACCCCCACCGCCGAAACCCCGACGACGCCCACCACGCCTACCGCAACAACTTCCATCCCGGAGGAGCCCGTTCCTCAGGCCACAGCTCCGGAAACGGCTGTTGCGCCCCAAACCGGAGATGAATTCGTCCTCTGGGTCCTGCTGACGGCCTTCGCCGGTCTGGGACTTCTGGTCGTCTTGCCCCGGAAAAAGAGCAGCCGGTCATAACGCCGCGTACATTTTGCCGGCCCCCGCAGAGAACATCTGCGGGGGCCGGCCTTTTCTTCTGCTGCGGAGCGGACGGCAAAAGAAGCGCGCTGCCATCGTCGGCGGGCCCCGTCGGACAGCTGACGGAAAAAGGGGCGTCCCGCAACACGAACGGAGAGTCGTCCGTGAACGAGTGGGCGCCCCCGGGAGCTTCCCATACCAGCCCATGGGCTCAAACCGAGAGCAGAAGATCATGGACAGCGGCGGTGGACGGGCCGATCTTTTCCGCCCATTGCGTGAGGCGACCTTGGGAAATACGCTCTCACATCAATCAGGCGCTTGAGCAAGAGCGCAAAGCGGATATAACATGCAAAAGGCACAGGAGCAGGAAGTGTAAGGGGGCTGCTCAGAGAGGGCAAATTCCTCCAATGAACCTTGAAAACTGAATAGAACCGTGGAGAAAGGAACCGAATGGAAGGCTCGCCCGAAAAAAGCGGCATGGAAATCCCGGATTACGCCATCAAACGCATAGCCAGGTGCATGCGGCCGATGATCCGGAAATCCTGTGAAAGCGAGGAGGAAAAGCGGGAACTGGCAGAGTGGAAGGCCGGACAGAAATCGAAGGGAAAACGGAAGTAACGTAATAAAGGCAGGAAGCCACCGGCTCGGTGACGTCCTGCCTTTTTTCGTTTATATGCCGATGTCCTCAATGAAAACGAGAAATCCGAACCCAGACCCTATCGGGACTAAGTTCGGATTTTTCAAGTGTGGTGGACGATATAGGACTCGAACCTATGACCCCCGCTACGTCAAAGCGATGCTCTAGCCAACTGAGCTAATCGTCCGAAGCGAACACGAATAGAATACACAAAGAATCCCGATTTGTCAACCCTTTTCTTGATGTTTTTTGCTTTTGCTGATATACTGTCCCCAGCAAATTACAGCAGAAGGACGGTGGCTTTTGAATGAAAAAGGTTGCACTGATTACCGGCTCCTCGCGGGGAATCGGCCGCGCCATTGCGCAAAAATTAGCCGCAGACGGCTACGCCGTGGGCATAAACTATTGCCGCAGCCGCTCCGAGGCGGAGAGACTGGTGGAGGAGCTGCGCAGCGCGGGGCGGGATGCCGCCTGCTTTCAGGCGGACGTGGCCGACCGCTCCGCCGTGGAAGCGATGGCGGAGGAGTGCCGCCGCCGGCTCGGGCCGATCACGCTGCTGGTAAACAACGCCGGCGTCTCCTCACAGGGGCTCTTTCAGGATATGGACGACGCCCTCTGGGATCGGCTTTTGGCCGTCAACGTCACTGGCGTGCGCAACGCCGTCTGCGCCGTGCTGCCCCATATGCTTCATGAAAAGGACGGGTGCATCGTGAACCTCGCGTCTGTTTGGGGCCTGCGGGGCGCCTCCTGCGAGGCGGCCTATGCGTGCACCAAGGCCGCCGTGGTCGGCCTGACCCGCTCTCTGGCGCTGGAGCTGGCTCCGTCCCACATCCGCGTCAATGCCGTGGCTCCCGGCTGTATTGAAACAGACATGCTGCGCGAGCTGGGCGCCGAAACCGTGGGGTCTCTGGCCGCCGAGACGCCCCTGGGCCGCCTGGGGACGCCGCAGGACATTGCCAACGCGGTGGCGTTTTTATCCTCTCAGGAGGCCTCCTTTATCACTGGCCAAATTCTCACAGCCGACGGCGGATTTGCCGGATAGTATCCCGGGCCCCCTGGAAAAGCGCAAAAAGCCGTGGAAGCCGATGCATCAGCATCGGCTTCCGTTTTTTAATAATCCTTTCCAGGCAGAGGAAGGCTGTGCATCATGACGCGTCCAAAGCAAACCAGCGAGCGTCCGCTCCCGGCTGACAGAACAACATCCGCATCCGCGCGCTTGCGATTCAGGGAAAAGAGATAGACGACTCCCAGGGGGTCCCGGTAATACTGCTTGCAGAGCATCTCGCCGTCCACGCAAAAAATCCCCACGTCGCCCGCCTTCAGCGGATCGTGGTTGACGTAGACAGCGCCTCCGTCCCGGATCGACGGTTCCATGGAGTCTCCCTGAATCCGCACGGCAAAGTCCGCGCCGCCCGGTATCCCGTCGCCCACCCGAATCAGATCGTAGTCGGAGCCGAACACCGGAGAGGCAAACCCGGCGGCCGCCGGCGAACGATACAGCGGAATCACGCGCTCCTGCTCCTCTCGGGGAACGGTCTGTTCCATCTCGTCGCGATAGGCGCACAGCGCATCCACCAGCGAACGCACCGTCTCCCTCCCCACAGAGGGAAGCGTCCGGTATTTCTCCAGCAGCCCGCGCTCCTGATGGGTCAGAATCTGCTCCTCGCCGTGGTAGCTGTCCTTGTAGAGATAGTTTGGATCCACCTGCAGGCAATCGAAAAGGCGCAGCAGAATATCCTCTTTCGGGAAGCTGATTCCGGTTTCATAGTTTCCGATCGCGGAACGGGAAACGCCCAGTCTGTCAGCCAGATCGGCGCGGGATATCTTTAATTCTTCGCGGCGGGCGCGCATGCGATCTCCGAAGCTCATAATGCCCTCCTTCCAACAGCGCGGCATCCTTTTGTCCATCGTATCGCATCCAGTGGCCTTTGTCAATTTTATAAAAACAAGAAACTTGTAAATTTATACTTGACAGAACAAGAAGCTTGTTATAATATATGCACATAACAAGTTTCTTGTTCTCCCATGTGAAAAATGCTCCTTCTCCGCCCGGAATATCCGCAAGAAGCTGTCCGGCCCGGCCGTCAGAACACCCTGTCTCCGTTTTTGACCGCTTCCGACGGCTGGAGCAGGACGACCCCCTGTTGGGAGTCGGTGCCGAGGATCCGAACCTCGCTCGTTACGGAGCCGATGTGAATCGGGGTCAAGTTCACGCAGCAAATGATCTGTTTTCCGATCAGATCCTCCGGTTTATAGAGCGCCGTGATCTGCGCCGAAGACTTCTTGATGCCGATTTCCTCTCCGAAGTCGATGGTCACCACGTACGACGGGTTTCTGGACTTTTTGTTTTCCTGAACCTCCAGAACCGTCCCCGCGCGCACTTCCACTTTGTCGAAGTCCTCCGTATGAATCATGGCTCGTCCTCCCTGCGTTCTTTTATTCCGGGCCATTATACCACAGAGCGGAAAGCAATGCAAAGCTTCCGCGGCGTTTTTACCGGGACGGCCGCAGACCCGGCGGCAAACGCCTCTGCGCATAAAAATCGTCGTCGCGAACGATATACAGTCCGCGACGACGTGGTGGGAGAGGGTGGATTCGAACCACCGAAGCCGAAGGCAACAGATTTACAGTCTGCCCCATTTGACCGCTCTGGAACTCTCCCCTGTTTAATTGGAGCTGGTGGACGGATTCGAACCCCCGACCTGCTGATTACAAATCAGCTGCTCTACCGGCTGAGCTACACCAGCGGATCGGCAGCGAACTTTATCTTAGCAGAAAGCTTTCTTTTTGTCAATACGAATTTCTGATTTTATGGAGGGGTGGAACGTGAAAAAAGGGGCTGTGAGAGGGGCTCCGGGGCGGCTCGTGTGCTCTTTCTGCGGAGCGGAAGTCCTGTTGGGGGAGCCGTACTGGTACATCAACGGCGCGGTGATCTGCCGGACCTGCCTGCCGGATTTTGCACGCCAGGACTATCTGCCGTACCGGCACATCCGCGGAAGGGGGCCTGCCTGTGACGATGCTTGAACTGTCGCTCTCTTATCGGGCCAGCGCCGCGGAGATCCATCTGCGGCTGACCGAGCTGCGGCTCCAGGCGCAGGCGCAGCCGGACGCGGAAGCTCTGCGCGCCCTGGAGGAGAGAATCCGCGCGCTGGTGCCTCTGCTGCGGGAAATGCAGGAACTGGCGCAGCTGACCGCACATTATTATGAAAGAGGCTACTGCAGAAATGAGAAATACATCCTATAACGACTTTTCCGGCGGAACACAGGCAGACCTGCAGGCCTGGCTTCTGGAGAGTGCCGGAGACAATACGGAACAGCTCTCCCGCCTCCGGCGCAACTTGCGCGCCGCCCGGGAACAGGAGCTGACCGCGCGGCAAAAGCTCTTTTTGCAGATGCACTTCGACGAGGGCAAGCCCTTCTCCCAAATTGCCCGGGAGCTGCACATCAACCGCTCCACGGTCTGCCGGACGGTGGCGCGGGCCAAAAAACGTCTGTATCGCTGCCTGCGATACGGATTGTGACAAAAATCGAAACAGCGGGCGCCAAAACCCCTCTTGTGGTTTCTCGGGGGACCCCGTATAATGGAGAGCGAGGGAGGTGCCGACATGATTTACAACGCTCTGCACAACCGCTGGCTGCGTCTGCTCGCCGCCATTGCAGGCTGTCTGGTTTCCGCGGCGGCGCTCAATATCTTTATTGTCCCGCTGGGGTTATACTCCGGCGGCCTGATGGGCCTTTGCCAGCTCATCCGCACTTTGCTGGTCACTTACGCCGGACTCCATTTCGGTGCCTATGACATCGCCGGTATCCTGTATCTCCTTCTCAATATTCCGATCCTGCTGCTGGCCTATAAAACCCTTGGCCGCGGGCTGGTGATCCGAACGCTCATCTGTACGATTGCCTACTCTCTGTTTTACAGCCTCATTCCCATTCCGTCAAAGGCCGTCATCAGCGATACGCTGACAGGCTGTCTGCTGGGAGGAATTCTCAGCGGCATCGGCAGCGGCATTATCCTGACCTGCGGCTGCAGCGGCGGCGGTCTTGATGTGGTGGGGCTGTGCCTGTCCAAGCGGGGCAGCAGCCTGACGGTGGGAAAATTTTCCATTGGCTTCAACGGCGTCCTGTATCTGGCGTGTCTGTTTCTTTTTGACGCGTCGGTGGCCATTTACTCCATCATCTACAACTTTTTCAGCGCGATGGTCCTCGATCGGATGCACCAGCAAAATATCAACGTGCAGGCCATGATCTTCACGCGGGAAAACGAAAGGGAGCTGGCGCAGTTCATTATTGAAAAGCTGAACCGCAGCGTGACCTACTGGAACGGCACAGGCGCCTATACCCAGGAGAATATCCACGTGCTGTGCGTATGCCTCTCCAAGTACGAGATCGAGGAGCTGCGCCACGCGGTACGCTCTATCGATCCCCATGCGTTTCTGGTGGTGCAGGAGGGCGTTCATGTGGACGGCAACTTCCCGCGGAAGCTGAGCTGACGGGAGGCGGAGGCGTTTTGAACGGATGGATCGCAGTCCTGGCCGGCACTCCCGTGGACACGCAGATGGGCGTGGAATACCTCCGGACGCATGGGCTGGCCGCACTGGCCTGCCCGGTGGCGGCCGACCCCGTGGCGCAAACGGCGTTTCAGCTCTCCCCCGGGGAGGAAAAGATCCGCGCCGTGGGCGCGCTTCTGGACGGCGCGATGGACCGCGGATGCCGGGCCGGGTTCGTCTACTGCAACTCTCTCGCCGGCGCGGTGGATTTTGGGCCGCTGGCGCGGGAACGGGGGCTCCGGATCGTAACGCCGCTGGACGTCTATCAGGAGACGGCCCGCCTGTACAGCGCCCTGGGGGTGATTTCCGCCAACGCCCAGGGGTTGAGCGGCATTGAGCGGGCGCTGCTCCGCGCGAAGCCGGAGCTGCGTATTTTTGGGGCCTGTTGTCTGGACGCCGTGGTTGCCGTGGAGGCGGGGGAGGACCCCTCCCGTCTGGTGGAGCGGCTGCGCCTGTCACTTCTGGCCGATTGGGCGCAGAGCTGCGGGGCGGAGGCGCTGGTCCTGGGCTGCACGCATTTTCCATGGTTTAAGGATGCCCTGGCGGAGCGGACGAGCCTTCCGCTGATCGATCCGGCTGACCGGATGCTCTCCCTTCTGCGGGGGGAATAGCCGGGCGTACGCAAGGAAAAGAGGCTGCAAAACATTAGTTTTGCAGCCTCTTTTTTCTATTTTTCCTTTTGGAAGGTCTTTCGGACGTTTTTCCGCCGGGCGTGACGGCTGCCGTATTGCGCCAGCGCCGCCGCACAGCGCTCAAACAGCCGCTCGAACCCCATCTGGATGGGAACCACCAGCAGAATCAGCACGATCATCACCAGCCAGGCCGCTCCGGAGAGAGGGCTGAGGGAGAAAGCGCTGCCCGCGGTCGTCACCGATATCAGCATGGCTGCGGCCATGGAGCCCAGAAGGATCGCCCGCGGCAGATTCAGCGGCCGCGCCGCGTAATAGATCACCGTCAGGCCGTTGATCGCCATGAGAATGACGCAGATGGTGGACAGCTCGGGAAGCTTCAGGCCGAAGGTATACACGAACAGCTCCGCAAAAAGGATCACGATGATGGCGGTCAGCCCGCCGGGAAAGGCCCTGCGGAGCACATTGTGCAGAAATTTCCCCTGGACCAGATCGTGGTTGGGCTCCAGCGCCAGGAAAAACGAGGGAATCCCAATGGTCAAGGTGGAGATCAGGGTCAGCTGGATGGGGACAAAGGGGTAGGGAAAATCGGCGAAAAGCGTGATGATCGCCAGGAAGAACGAGAGGATATTCTTGACCAGATACAGCGCCGACGCCCGCTGGATATTGTTGATGACGCGGCGCCCCTCGGCCACCACCTTCGGCATGGCGGAAAAATCAGAGTCCAGCAGCACCAGCTGCGCCACCTGCGCCGCCGCATCCGCGCCGGAGGCCATGGCAATCCCGCAGTCGGCATCCTTCAGCGCCAGAACGTCGTTGACGCCGTCGCCGGTCATGGCCACGGTGTGTCCGGCATTTTGCAGCGCCCGGACGATCCGGCGCTTCTGGTTGGGGGCCACGCGCCCGAACACCGTGTACTTCCGGATGGCCCGGGCGATCTCCTGATCGGTTTTCAGCTCCCGCGCATCAATCCAGTCCCCGGCCCCGTCGATCCCGGCCTGGGCCGCTACGGCGGAGACCGTCAGCGGATTGTCGCCGGAGATGACCTTCACGGCGACGCCCTGGGCGCGGAAAAATTCAAAGGTCTTGGGCGCGTTCCTCCGGATGGGGTTTTCCAGCACCAGCAGCGCGCAGGGAATCACGATCCCGTCCAGACGCCCGTCCGACGCCCCGTCGCACTGAGCCAGCAGCAGCACCCGGCAGCCCTTCTCCGCATAGCGGCGCGTCTGCTTCTCCAGCGGCGCAAAATCATCGCCCAGAATAAACTCCGGCGCGCCCAGCACAAACGTACCCTCCCGGGCGAAGGTAACGGCGCTCCACTTGGCGGCGGAGGTGAAGGGGACCACGGAGGCCGCCTCCCAGGCCGGGCCGTCCGGGTAGGCCGTCCGAATGGCCCGCGCGGTGTCGTTGTCGTCCTCCACCGCGCGGGAAAAAGCACCCAGCGCCGCGGCGATCTCCTCGGAGGAAAAGCCCTCCGGATCCAGCGGCACCACCTCCCGCAGCTCCATGTCGGGGCTGGTGACGGTGCCGGTCTTGTCCACGCACAGCACATCCACCCGCGCCAGCGTCTCGATGGCGCCCATCTCATGGATCAGCGTCCGGTTCTGTGCCAGACGAATCACAGACACGGCCAGCGCCACGCTGGTGAGGAAAAACAGTCCCTCCGGGATCATGCCGATCAGCGCTGCCACCATGGAGATGACGGATTGGCGCAGCCCCAGTTCCTGCACGGCATATTGGTTGTAGAACAACGCAACGCCGATGGGAATCAGCGCGACGCCGATGACCCGGATCAGGCGGTCCAGCGAGCGCATCATCTCGGATTTGGCGGGCGTGTGGCCCTTTTTTGCGGCCAGCGTCAGCTTGGAGGCGTAGGAGTCCGCTCCAACCCGCTCCAGCCGGAGGCGGCATTTCCCTGAAATCACGAAGCTGCCGGAGAGCATCTGCGCACCCGGGTTTTTCGCAATGGCATCCGCTTCTCCGGTGATAAGTCCCTCGTTGACCTGCGCCTGTCCGGAGACCACCAGCCCGTCGGCGGGTACCTGACTGCCGGCGCTGAGCTCCACAATGTCTCCCCGCACCAGCTCCGCGATTCTGACAGCGCAGGGCTCCCCGTCCCGGATGGCGACAGCCCGGCTGGCCGACAGGACGGACAGCTTCTCGATGGTGCGCTTGGAGCGGATTTGCTGCACGATGCCGATCACGGTATTGGCCACCACCAGCAGCTCAAAGAGCAGGTCGGCAAAGTCGCCCACGACGACCAGGCAGATGCCCAGCACGACGAATATCAGGTTGAAATAGGTAAAAACGTTCTCCCGGATGATCTGGCGGTCGGTCTTGGTGGGCGAATCCACCGGGACGTTTCCCCAGCCGCCGTCCAGCAGCTCCTGAACCTGCTGAGACGTCAGCCCCTTCTCGGGAGCGGCCTCCCACAGGGGCAGATCCTTCCGCGTTTCCTGCTCCGGCTGCGGCGGTGCCTTTTTGAAACGGTTGCTCACGGTCTGTCCCCTCTCCTGAAAGATAGGAAAATTATATCTTTTTTTCCGGGGTTTGTACACAGACACCCGGCACAGACTGTCGAAAAAAGGTTCGGAAATGGAGAATTTTATTCTGCGCTGCACGATTCCGTGCAATTTTTCACCTCCCGCCGCGTATACTGGCGGAGACAGACACGTCAAAGGAGGAGCAGAGATGAACGCGGCAAACGGCGGGGATCTGGATGATCTGATCTTTCAGGATATCTGGCTGATCAGTGACCGATAGAGCCAGAGGGGCATCGCAGGCTCTGCGGTGTCCCCGCTCTCAGCGGATGGTCCCGCCGCCCACAATGCGCTCCCCGTCGTAGAGAACCACCGCCTGCCCCGCGGTTATGGCGCGCTGCGGTTCATCGAATACGACGCGGATCGCCCCGCCCTGCAAGGGCTCCGCAAAAGCCGGAGCCTCCCGCTGGCTGTACCGCGTCTTGGCGCTGACCCGCATGGGGGCGGTCAGCGCGGGGACGGAGATCAGATTCACGTGGTCGGCCGTCAGTTCCCGGCTGTACAAGTCCTCATCCGGTCCCAGGGTCACCGTCCCCCGCTCCAGATCCTTGCGGATCACATACAGCGGTTCTCCGGCGCTGATCCCCAGCCCCTTGCGCTGTCCCACCGTATAACATTCCTGTCCGCGGTGCCGCCCCAGGATTCTTCCGCTCCGATCCGTAAAATCGCCGGGAACGGGACAGATCCGTCCATAGCTCCGCAAAAAAGATACGTAATCGCCGCCGGGCACAAAGCAAATATCCTGGCTGTCCGGCTTTTCCGCGTTGGCAAGGCCGTACTTCGCCGCCAGCGCGCGGATGGACGGCTTATCATGCTCCCCCACCGGCAGCACGAGGCGGGAGAGCTGCCGCTGCCCGAGCTGATAGAGCACGTAGCTCTGGTCCTTTCTCCGGTCCAGGCCGCGCAGCAGCAGCCACCGCCCGGTGGACTCCTCATAGCGCACGCGGGCGTAATGGCCAGTGGCAAGCTTGTCCGCGCCCTGCGCCAGAGCCCAGTCCAGCAGAGCGCCGAACTTGATCTCCCGATTGCAGTCGATGCACGGATTCGGCGTCCGGCCCCGCTCATACTCGCTGACGAAACGGTCCATCACCGCGCGCTGAAAGGGACCGCGCAGATCCAGCACCGTATGGGGAATCCCGATCCTCTGTGCGGCGCGCGCGGCCTCCTCCAGGTCCTCCTGACTGCCGCACAGGCCCGGCCGGTCCCGGTAGCCGTGCAGCCGGAGCGTCACGCCGGAGACCTCGTACCCGGCTTCCTTCAGCAGCAAAGCGGCGCCGGCGCTGTCCACGCCGCCGCTCATAGCAACCATCACTTTTTCAGCCATTCTGACCTCCTGCGCACAAGCGCAAAGAACGGGCCGGCAGCAGCGCGGTCCGTTCCCTATGTTCAGTCCTCGTTCCTGATCAAAAACGCGCGGGTCGGCAGCGCGTCGGAGAGCGCCAGCAGTGTGGGGTTAAAGCCCCCGCAGTAGTCAAAGCTGACGTCGGATACCTCGAAGGTCCCCGTCCTCCGGTCGGGAAGGGAGCAGGTGATCCGCGTTCCCTCTCCCGGACGGGATTCGGCTATGATGGTTCCTCCGTGCCCCTCGGCGATCCGCTTGCAAAGGGACAGGCCCAGGCCCAGGCCGTGCGGCGGGGGATCCATCAGATCCTTGTGGTCGTACCGGTCAAACAGCGTCAGAATCCGCTCGTCGGAGATCCCGCAGCCCGTGTCTGTCACAGACAGAAGAACCCGGCCGCCGGAAAATTTCAGCTCCACCGTCACGCTGCCGCCGGAGGGCGTGAATTTAAGCGCATTGGACAGCAGCTGAAAAAGCAATTGTTCCAAAGACGCCGCATGAATCGCGCAGACATGCGCCTTCTCCGCGCAGGAAAAGGAGAGCCGAATTCCCAGCATGGCAGCCAGGGAAACGCTGCGCTCGCAGGCCTCACGGATAAGCGCCACCAGGTCCCTGTCCCTGGTGGGAAGCGGATCATCCGCCTTCAGGCTGCCCGCCGCAGTCAAATTACTGACCAGACGCAGCAGCTGATAGTAGGATTGGTCCAGAACGGCCGCCCGCCGGTCCAACTCGGGATCCTGCTCCCGCGCGCCGGCCGGGGCGATGGCCGCGGCGGCG
>Ga0183096_1001893_pt1 | contig 11667 bp, 10 predicted proteins | sample Biomet5_FD_127791 | JGI IMG/M metagenome (GOLD analysis project Ga0183096, IMG submission 127791) | Microbial communities from bioreactor (seeded with sewage sludge) at LBNL, California, USA - Biofuel metagenome 5 (version 2) (version 3) | ecosystem: Engineered > Bioreactor > Anaerobic >...
CGCAACGCCGTGGTCACGGAGGCTGTGAAGCTCATGGGACGGCAGTTCACCTTTGAGGAATCGCCGCAGGCTGACGCGCTGTTCCCGGCTGAGAATACAAACGCCGTACCTCCTGACGATGCCGAGCCGGTTGAAGCGGTGGACGCGGCACAGCCGGAGCGCGACGCCGCTCCCGTCGTGGAATGGAGCAGACGGTATAAGCAGGCGCGCAAATATCTCTACGGCTCTGACAACACGCCAAGAGATTTCGCAAAAGCCTACGCCCTGTTTTTATCCGAAGCCGAGCGCGGCAACGCCCTCGCCATGCACGACCTCGGCCGGATGCTGGCGGATGGGCTGGGCGTGGAAGCCGACGCGGAGCTGTCATATGAATGGTACGCAAAAGCTCTGGCGGCGTTTACTGCCGCGGAGCAGGCCGAACCGTGGGACTATTTCGAATACCGTATCGGCAAGCTGTACGCGGCGGGGCTGGGTACGGAACAGGACTATGGAGCGGCGGCGCGCTGGTTTTCCATGGCCGCGCCGGAGAACAAATACGCCGCATACTCTCTCGGCGGGCTTTACTATCATGGGCATGGCGTGGAGCAGAGCTTTGAACGGGCGCTGGCGCTCTACCGGCAATCGGCTGACAGTGGCTTCCCATACGCCGCCTTTTCTCTCGCCAAGATGCTGCGGGATGGGATCGGCACAGCGCCGGACGCCGCCGAAGCGGACAAGTATTTCCGCATGGCTTTCTCCGGCTTTCGAACTCTCGAAAAGAAGAATCATGACGATAAGCTCCAATACCGGCTTGGCTGGATGCTCCTAAACGGCGTTGGCACGGAAAAGGATATCCCCGCCGCGCTGGAATACTTCGAGGAATCCGCAAAGCTGGGAAACCCCTTTGCGTCCTATCAGCTTGCGAAGTACATCCTCGCCGACGAAAGCTCCGCGCCCATCCGTGTGCGGGAGGCTGTCGCTTATCTGCGCCGCGCCGCCGACTGCGGGAACCCCTTCGCCCAATACGCGCTGGGAAAGCTCTATGCCGAGGGAAACCGCATCCAAAAAAACATCCCCGAGGCGCTCCGGCTTTTGAAGCTCGCCGCCGACCAGGGCAGCGACCTTGCCATGTACCGGCTCGGCAGGCTGTATCTCTCCGGCGAGGATATTCCCAAGGACACGGCCGCCGCCATCAGGTGGATGACGGCCGCCGCGGAGAAGAACGATGAGTACGCCCAATATGCCCTCGGCAAGCTCTATCTCACCGGCGAGGGTGTGCAAAAGGACAAAGACGCCGCCGTGGGCTGGTTCACGCTCTCGGCGGCGCAGGGCAATGTCTATGCTCAGTTTTTCCTTGACCACATAGACAGCTTCCGTGATCCGTCCATCTTCATGGCGGCGACGAGGCTGCTGCATCACATGAGCCGGGTGTTCAGTGACGCGCCTCCCGCACCGAGAACCGGCCCCGGCGTTAAGCTCGACCGCAAGCTCCTGCGGAAGCTGCGGGAGAAGAAAATAGCCCAGGGTCACAAGCGGGACGATCACGAACAGGAAATGACAATGTAATAATCGCTTCAGATGAAATGAGCGGCACGCGCATTTGTGATTTCAGCTTCACTTTTGATTCGATACACTGTGTGTAGTGAATCAAAAAGCAATGAGCATCCACGGATCATATAGATTCGGCACACAGCGTGTGCCGATTATACGACAAGGAGGTGTGCGTCATCGCACAGTATATTCATTTCACAGACGAGCAGAAGCTCCGGGCCAACTCTGTCGACCTCACTGAGTTTCTGCGGCGGCAGGGCGAGAGGCTGATACCGTCCGGAAGGGACAAGCGACTCGCCTCCGACCACAGCATCACTGTGCGGGGCAACCAATGGTTCGACCATGCCACCGAGCAGGGCGGCCTCGCCATCGACTTTGTTCAGAGCTTCTACGGCGTTTCCTTCCCCGAGGCGGTGACGAGGCTCCTTGGCGGCGAGAGCGGCGTCGTTTATGAGCAGGCAAAGAAAGAGGCTGAACCGGAGCGCAAGCCCTTCGCCCTGCCGCCAGCAAATGGGGATATGCGCCGGGTCTACGCCTACCTTCTGCAAAAGCGCCGCATCGACCGGGAGGTGCTGAACGCCTTCGTGCGGGAGAAGCTGGTGTACGAGAGCTGCGAGCTCTCCAAGGATAAGACAAAGGAATACCACAACGCCGTGTTCGTCGGATTCGATGAACACGGCGTTCCCCGTCACGGGCATAAGCGGGGACTCTACACCCAGGGGCAGAGCTACCGCGGCAACCTTGAGGGCAGCGACCCCCGGTACAGCTTTCACCTTGCGGGGACGGGCGACCGGCTCTATGTGTTTGAAGCGCCCATCGATCTTCTGTCCTTCATATCGCTCTATCCCAAGGACTGGCGGGAGAACAGCTATGTGGCGCTCTGCGGCACAGCGGAGCACGCCATGCTCTGGATGCTGGAGCAGAATCCGCAGCTCCAAAAAATTGCCCTTTGCCTCGACAGCGATGACGCCGGCAGAAAAGCCGTCGACAGGTTGACCGGCATCCTCGCCGAGCGAGGCTACACACAGGCCGTCCCTCTGCTCCCCGAGCGGAAGGATTGGAACGATATGCTGGCAGCTCCCGCAGACGAACAGGAGCAGGGACTGACGATGAAAATGGGATGAGGTGAACAGAGAATTGCAGTCACAAGTTTTATTGCTGATAGGGATCGCCGCAGCCATGTTTGCTGTCATTGGCGGGCTGTCCCTGCTGGCGCATTATTATACCCTCAACGGCATCAAGAGCAAGACCGTGGGCGACGGCCAGCACGGAACGGCGCGCTGGGCAACAAAAAAGGAGATACAGCAGACCTACAAGCATATCCCGTTCAGACCCGAGGCGTGGCGGCAAGGCAAGGAGCTGCCCACAGACCAGGGCATCATCCTCGGGTGCACGGGCAGAAAGAACGAGGTAACGGCGCTGGTAGATACCGATGACGTCCACTGCCTCATGATCGGCGCGTCCGGCGTGGGCAAGACCGCGTTCTTCCTTTACCCCAACCTCGAATACGCCTGCGCCACAGGGATGTCTTTTTTATGCACGGACACCAAGGGGGATCTGTTCCGGAACTACGGCGCCATCGCCAAGGAGCATTACGGGTACAGCATCTCCGTCATCGACCTCAGAAGCCCAACCCGCTCTGACGGCAACAATTTGCTGCACCTCGTCAACCGCTACATGGATATCTACCGCAGGGAGCCAGAGAATCTCTCTGCCAGAGCCAAAGCGGAGAAGTACGCCAAGATCATCTCCAAGACCATCATCAACTCCTCCGGCGACAGCGCCAACTACGGACAAAACGCATTCTTCTACGATTCCGCCGAAGGACTTCTGACCGCTGTTATTTTGCTCCTGGCAGAGTATATGCCGCCCTCTGACGAGGATCACACCGAGCGTCGGCACATCATCAGCGTGTTCAAGATGGTGCAGGAGCTGTTGGCGCCCTCCCGCATCAAGGAAAAAAATCAGTTCCAGCTCCTCATGGACAAGCTTCCCCCGGAGCATAAGGCGAAATGGTTTGCGGGCTCTGCCCTAAACAGTGCGGAACAGGCTATGGCTTCGGTCATGTCAACCGTACTATCTCGACTCAACGCTTTTCTTGATAGTGAGATGGAGCAGATCCTCTGTTTCGATACAGCCATCGACGCCGAGAAGTTCTGCAACGAAAAAAGCGCCATCTTTATCGTACTGCCCGAGGAAGATCTGACAAAGTATTTCATGGTCAGCCTTATGATTCAGCAGCTCTACCGTGAGATCCTCGCCGTGGCTGATGAGAACGGAGGCAAACTCAAGAAGCGCGTGGTGTTCTATTGCGACGAGCTGGGCACCATTCCGCCCATCGAGTCGCTGGAACTTATCTTTTCCGCCTCCCGCTCACGCGGCCTGCTCATGGTTCCCATCGTGCAGAGCTTCGGTCAGCTTCAGAAGAATTACGGAAAAGAGGGCGCGGAGATCGTGGTCGACAACTGCCAGGACACCATCTTTGGCGGCTTTGCCCCCAACAGCCAGACGGCCGAGGTGCTGTCCAAGGCGCTGGGCAGCCGCACTGTCATGAGCGGCAGTATCTCCAGAAGCAAAAACGACCCCAGCCAATCGCTCCAGATGATGGAGCGCCCTCTACTCACGCCAGATGAACTAAAGTCTCTGCCCAAAGGCCAGTTTGTAGTCATGAAGACTGGTACGCACCCCATGCAGACGCGCCTGCGACTTTTCCTTGATTGGGGTATTGTCTTCCATAACCAATACTCCGTCCCAGAGAAAGCCCAGCGCAAGGTGGCATATGCAGACAAGACTGAACTGGAGCAGAGCATCGTGCGTCATCATCTATCCTGTGTGTCAGAGGACAATATCGACGCGCCAGTGGGAAAAGCGGATGGAGGTATGCTGCACACTATGACCGCTGAACAAAAACGGGAGAATCAGCGCCAGCGCCGCTCTCCTGTCCGTACACAGTAAGGAGAGTTTTGTATGAGTTATTTTGGATCTATATACGCCCAAGAGGAACTGCCTCACAGGGCTAAGTCTGTTTATATGTACCTGCGCGACAGGACGAACCCCAGCGGTACTTGCTGGCCGGGGATCAACACCATCGCAAAGGATCTGGCTATCTCACGCTCCACCGTAAAACGGGCTTTACAGGATCTCGTACAGCATGGTTATTTAAAAAAAGAACTGCGCTACCGAAAAAACGGTAGCAGCAGTTCGAATATGTATCTGGTTAAAAAGGATCTCTCATAACGCCGGCGAAAAATATAATCTTCCGCCAAGGGGGTACTGTTGCCATTTGATGAACCGGGGAGCGGTTCATGATGACCCACCTTGAAGGACCCATTTGAACAGAGAACGTTAACATCAGAGAAAGAACAAAGGAAAGATAGCAAAAGACTTGTTTTAATCCTCTAATCCGAAAAAGAAATCATCATAGGTGCAGCCATAGATTTTTTTGAGCTCGATAATGACGCTGGCTCGAATATTCAACTCACCGGCTTCATACTTCGCATAGCAACTCCGCGCAATGTCACATCCCCGGCGTTGAAGTTCAGCACAGAGCTTTTCCTGCGAAAGACCGCTTGCGTCTCTAAGCCTTCTCAGATTATCGCCCATATTTCGGTCACGCCGTATTTTCTGCTCCATTCAGCTGCCTCCCTCCATAAATGATTGACCAGTATTGGTTGCAACTGAAGATATTGTATGATATTATTTTCCTGATTATTGTCCGTGATACTGGTCGGATTTTGGAGGCTTGAGATGAGAAGTAAAACTTGCTGCTTTTCAGGGCACAGAAAGATACCGCCCATGCAATCTGAACAAATTGCAGAGCGGCTTAGGGCAGAGATAATGGGTCTTATTTCAGCTGGCTATGTGTCTTTCTTTGCTGGAGGCGCGCTCGGTTTTGACACAATGGCAGAACTGGCGGTGCTGAAAATCAAACAAAGCTATCCGCAAATCAAACTCACGCTTGCTCTTCCCTGTAAAACACAAACCCGTGGTTGGGACAAAAATGACATCCAGCGCTATGAAGAAATAAAGAGAAAGAGCGACAATGTCATATACACTTCTGAAGAATACACCAGTGGCTGCATGTTCAAACGGAACCGCTACTTAGTGGACAACAGCTCAGTATGCGTCTGCTATCTCACAGAAGATAGTGGCGGCACGGCGTACACAGTAGGCTACGCAAAAAAAGAGGGTCTCAAAACTATCAATCTGGCTTGAGGGAGCTTCGATATGGACAAGAAAAAGATAGATGGCGCCAAACGAGCAATCGAGCAGATTGCAAAGAAGAATCACGCAACTGTGGAAGAAGTAAGGCTCCAAATTAAAGTCTCAATGATTAACGGGCTTGTGAGTGAGGATCCGAAGATAAAATCATTCTGGCAAAGCATTCCGTGTGAAGGAGAGATCCCGACGCCAGAGGAACTGATTGCGTACACTGCAGATATAGTCCGGAGAAAAACAAGAGGGGAATAAAATGGATATGTCTTTGGTACAGCTAAATGAAAATATTAGAGCCTTTATGAAACCAAGAATGCAAGTCCATACTCTGTAAAGTATAAAAGATGCTACCTTAACACGGTAGCATCTTTTTCCCCTTTATCAGCGAAATCCGAATAAAGTGTTGATTAGCTCAATCCAGACAGTGAGCGCATAACCAGGTCTACATCTTGATTTTCAAGTTCCTGAATGATATGTAAATATGTTTTTTGAGTCGTTGTCATACTGGCGTGACCTAATCTACGAGCCACACTTGCGATTGAAACTCCAGCAAAGAGCAGAATGGAGGCGTGCGTGTGCCGAAGTCCGTGGATGGATATTACAGGAATATTGAGCCTACTGCAATGCCGAGCCAATAAATCGTTCACAGTCGAATTGTAAATATTGCCCTTCACGAAGATAGGCTGATTGTCGGGCAGTCCCTTAACGAGCTCAGAAAACTGGATAACCGTCTGCCAATCAATCTGTATCTTCCGTACAGATGATTTGTTCTTTGTTGGCTGAAATCCGCCTTGCCCTTTGTAATCCCAAGTTTTGCTGATAGAAAGAGTCTGATGTGAGAAATCAAAATCCTTGGGTGTGAGAGCCACTGCTTCGGAGAACCTCATTCCTGTTTTTGCAACCAGTAAAATGAACCAATCCCAGTTGACTTCTCCCTTTAGATTAAGGGATGTCAGCAGTGTATGTAACTCAAACTGGTTCAGATACTTCATCTTCTTCTGTTTCGGTGCTTTTCCTTTGATGATGGCTTTTCTTGTAGGATCTCGAGCAATCAGACCTTCATCCACTGCGTCAAGGATTGCCCCTTTCAGTTGATGGTGAAAATCCATCGTTGTCTGTCTTTCGTGGAACTCGGCATAGTCATTCAAAAGCTGTTGATATACTATGCGTGTCAGTTCACACACTTTGAGTTCGGGTAATAGCTTTTGTACCCATTGTTGAGTCATAAGATACTTGTCCATAGTGACTTTCCTTATTGCCCCTTTCTTATACACGGTAATCCATCGTGCATAATATTCATAAAACAAGTCGTTTCGCTTTATTTCATTGAGCATCAGTTGTACCTCCGTTTTGAATTAACGGCTTACGCTGATGAAGGGTGATAAGGTTATCGAGTTGGGTAAGATATTGACCGATTTTCTTTTGCTCCTCAACAGACGGGACTAAAAGGCTCTCCTTCAAGAAATCAGCTGCAACCAAATTGGTCATCATTGTAGATGCTTTGGTGCATCTAACAAGGAGATCTCCCATTATTCGTTCGTTGTTGATTGCGTATTTCCAGTAAAGCAAATCGAAACCTATCTTCGGGCGGAAAACATCAAAAACGTGGGAAACTATGCCGTTTCCGATAGTGTTTTCGACGAATCTACCGTGTGCATAGTTTTTGCTTTTGTTGCCCTCAAAAGCTATATCCCCAAGAAGAAAGACATTATAAGTGCGTAGATATTCTTCATCCGTGATATATGAATCTGGTTTGAAGTACATATTCGCAACGGAGATGATTTGCTCTTTGGTATAGCTTAAATCATTTTTTTCACTGACTCGATCATACATCTCTCCCAACTTACGCTGTTCCCAAGTAAATGTTTTTTTCTCTTTTCGTTGGGTTTGACTGCCGAAAGTAAAAATGCAACAATATACACCCTTACGCTGATGAAGGGTGATAAGGTTGTCGAGGTTGCGGAAATACCCGCCAACTTGCTGTTGTTCACTCATTGTCGGCACAGGTATTTCAATGTCCATCATCTTGTTTTTGGATATGTTATATCTTGAAATGCCTTGAGCCAAAAAAGCAATCTTCTTACGCATTGAGGATGAACGGAGCATATAAGCAAGGTAATAAGGGTCAAACGGAATGCTTGGTCTATATCCAAAGCAAAAACTATTCAAGTAGGTATTTTCGCTGTTTTCAAGCCATACAGAGGACATTCCAACTTCTTCAGGAGTTTCCGAAGAAGTGGTAAACAAAACATCTCCAGCAAGAACTTTATTCTGTCGGTCATCAATTTCAACTGGCTCTGTCATCGCAGACGCAGCCACCGAATTAGAAAACACATTCATATAGGTCACGAATTGTCCATTGCCGTGACCGAAATCTTCCTTCGTTTTTCCGGACAATCCTGTATATGTTGTGCCGACATCCCCCAACTTACGCTGTTCCCAAGATAAAGGAAAAGAGCCAAGGACAATCCTTGACTCTCTACCTGTTTCTGAATAATATTCATCTTTCGGCTGTAAAGCCACTATTTTGTGCTTCATAAAATTTGTTTTTACAGCTCAAAACCGCCCTTTAATATGAAATCTCGGAGTAGATTGTCCATTTTCATATTAACCTTGGGTGGAATGAGTTTTATGCCCTCAGCCAACTCAAAATACGCTTTGGCTTTTACCTTGTCAAAGGTGCGTTTCAACTCGTCAAATCGTCCAAACTCATTGATGTTGTTCTCAGACAAGTTCAAACCCATCATATTCCGAAGTTTATCCTCATCAATGCCAAAGGTTTCGGCAAATTGATGAATCTGGTCATTCTTGGCTCGATACAGATAATCGGTTATATAATCTCGCAGAGATTTGCCGTCCTCAACGACTACATCACCCCTCTGAACATCGTGCAGGAAGATATTTGCATATTTCTGTTCTTCCTGAGAAAGTGCAGCAAAGGTCTTGTGCAGCTCGGTGAGTGCCTGCTCCTGTGCTTCGACTGTGGCATCATCCTGATGAATCAGCTTCAGATACTTGTCAAATCTACTGTTCATATAATCAGCGTCTATGCGTCCGGTGTCTATTTCAGTCAGATAGCCGACTAAATCATACGGAACATCTTCAACGCCACCACCCGGCTCAGGAGGATCAACCGGAGCAGATAGTTCTTTATATCTCTGTGCAAGAATCAGATAATCTGTCTCATCGAAGTCCGGGGTTGCGGTTAATACTTCACCTGTGCTTTCGTCAATATAAGTGTACTCTTTCCAAGTGAAGCCCTGAACCTTTGCCGCTTCGAGGAAAGCATTGAAATCTCTGTACAAAGAAGCAAATTTAGCTTTGACTGTCGGTTCGCTCGGAAGTTTTTCAAAGTCCGGAACCCCTGCGTTCTTAAACAGATCTGCAATTTCCTCATAGATGTCATTCATCTTTTCTATGTTGTAGCCGAGCTTCTCAACAAATAAACCGATTGGCTTATCTCCGGAGTAGAGCTTGACTGCCGCCTCTATGTTCTTTTCCATTGTGTGCGGCTTGCGGTAATACCGGATCGTGCCAAATGGCTTATCGGGGCCAAACAAGCGGTTCGTTCTGGAAAATGCCTGAATGATGTTTTCATACTCAAGCATCTTATCCATATAAAGCGTATTCACCCACTTGGAGTCAAATCCGGTGAGCATTTGGTCAACGACAATCAGTAGGTTTAGCTGCTTTTCAGGCGAATTGTCAATCCATTTGTATTGCTCTTTATGAGCCAAGCGGAAGGATATATCTTTCTTAAATGCAGCGTGTGAAGCAATCGAAAAGTCCTGCTCAAACATTGCGTTATAATCTGTAATGATTTCGACTAATCCGGCTTCCTTGAAAAGAGCGATTTTTGTCCCTTTATATTCCTTGTAATCGCCATCCTCGTTGCTGATATTTGGGTCAAACAAGCAGGATACTCGCAACGAGGGCTTTTGTGCCTTAAATAAGCGGTAGTATTCAATGGCTTCCGGAATACTGCTTGTGGCAAAGATTGCGTGGAATTTACTGTTGTGGCTCAGGTCTTGCCATTTGTCGAGAATATCCTCAACCACCTTCGCTCTGTGTTCTTCAGTTCTATATTGAGAGAAAGGTATTTCGTCTTCAATTCCTCTGACATACTTCCCGTCATTTCCAATATAGCCAGCCATCGGCACCTGTGCTTTATCCAAGTATTTGTAGTAGATAGATGCCTTTTTCGGGTCATTCAAGGCTTCATCAACATTGGCGGCTTTTGCTTTTTCCAGCGCCACTTGTCTGCGAACATCGGAATCTTTGAAAGTCAGAACCTTATAGGGGTCAAAGCCGAGAACATTCTTATCCCGGATGCCATCCGCTATACTATATCTGTGAAGCTCATCTCCGAAAACATCCAGTGTCATACTACCTTTCTTTTGGTTTTCCTCCTGAATCGGTGTTCCGGTAAAACCAAAGAAGATGGCGTTCGGAAAGGTTTCCTTGATGGTAATAAGCATATCTCCGAAAGTGGAGCGATGGGCTTCATCTACAATGAACACAATCCGTTTCTTGTTGATGGTTTCAAGATCGTGAGCATTCAAGCCGCCTTCTTCGCTCTTAATGTTACTCATTTTCTGAATGGAGGTAACGATCAGAGTGTCCGCTGCGTCTATGCTTTTGAGTTTGGTTATGAGGACATATGTGTTTTCCGTCGCCTGAACACTTTCATTCTCATCGGCAAAGGCTCTGTATTCTTTCAGCGACTGTGTGCCAAGCTCGATACGGTCAGTAAGAAAAATAACCTTATCTGCATCCTTAGAGTTTGCAATCAGCTGAGCCGACTTAAAAGAAGTCATCGTTTTTCCGGAGCCGGTAGTGTGCCAGATATATCCGCCACGCTGGTTTCCTTTTTCCCAATGGGTTTTGGATACCTTATCAGAGATTGCACTTGCGGCATAGAACTGATAGCTGCGCATTACTTTCAGAACCCCATCGGAGTTGTCGGCAACGGTGTAGAAGCCAATCATCTGATGAGCCATCGGGATAGAGAGAAGATTGGAGGCAATGGTTTTCCAGTCGTTTATCGGTTCGTTGTCAAAATCCGCCCAGTTGAAATAATAGTCTGGGTTAAATTTCCCATCCGGTCCCGGATTTGCAAAGTACCTGCTGCTTTCCGGCGTCATAGCAACAAAGATTTGCACAAGAGAAAACAATCCTGTAAAAATGCCCTCGTGAGCATACTTTTCAATCTGATTACACGCTTGGCTGACCGGGATACCGCTTTTCTTGAGTTCGATATGAATAACAGGCATACCGTTAATCAGAAGCATTAAATCTCCACGACGATCATTGAGTATCTTTGATTTTGTTGGGAAAAGTGGCTGCTGAACAATTTGATAACGGCTTTGTCCGGCTGCGATTTCTCTGCGGTCATAGATTTTCAGGCTGACTTCCTTGCCCAAATGGGCAGTATCATCAGGATTGTCTCTCTTGATAGAAACGGTTTTACCGTTGATAAAGCTGTTCAGCTTCAAGGGTGTGCGCAGAGTGTTGATTTGCTCAATAATCTGCTGCATTTCGCCGTTCGTAAGCGGGTAGTTGTTCAGTCGGTCAATTCCTCTGTTATTCTCGTAGAGGATTTTTGCCCAGTTGTCTATCAAGTCCTGTTCCGTTGGGTGGCTCAGGACTTCTTTTTCCCATCCTTTGTTGGAAAGGATTTTTATTAAAGCTTCTTCAAAATCAGCTTCTTTTGTAAATGCCATAGTGATTCTCCTTTCCAAGTCAAACAAACATCTTTTCAAGCATTGACTTTTTGATGTTTTTCAGCTTTTCCAACTTACGCTGATGAAGAGTGATAAGGTTGTCGAGCTGAGTAAAGTATGTGCCAATAGCCGCTTGTTCCTGAATGGTTTTGGGTATAGAAAATTCCGTTTTGGCTACAAGCTTCCAATCGGCTCTTGG
>Ga0183096_1002730_pt1 | contig 11665 bp, 8 predicted proteins | sample Biomet5_FD_127791 | JGI IMG/M metagenome (GOLD analysis project Ga0183096, IMG submission 127791) | Microbial communities from bioreactor (seeded with sewage sludge) at LBNL, California, USA - Biofuel metagenome 5 (version 2) (version 3) | ecosystem: Engineered > Bioreactor > Anaerobic >...
TGCCCTCCTCGCGCGGCACGAACGGGTCAAACCCAAAATATGTTATCGGCATTTCGCCCATATGCGGGTTGTATTGCTTCGGGAAGAAATAGTGCTCATGCTTGGGCTTCACCCCGCCATAACGCTCGCACGCCGCCTCGTCATGATGGATATGGTGGAACAGCGGGTGCATATAGTCGTAGAACTTAGAGTACATCGGCCAGGTACCATACTTCTCCATCAGCTCTTTGCCAATCAGTTCCGCCCCCAGTATATCCACAAAATCTTTGAACAGAATCGCATGGGCGGGGTTGTCGTCCACGTTCACAAAACTCATACCCTCATATGGGCCTGCTCCCGCTGTCTCCACATGTGTAATGGAAGAGAACCACCTCTCAACGATCGCCCCTCGGTCCATACCCATGGCAAAATAATCGTCGGGGTGCAGGCGAAGGCGTCTGCCTGGTTTGTTAAACGGGCGCGGAACCCACGTTGGAGTCATCCGCAGCACGCCGTCGCCTTCTTTCAGCACGTTCCTTAGTGTGTCCATGCCCGCCATTATATTAACCTCCGTCAGTTTTTCAGCATCGCCCGAATGTAATCATGCCCCTGCTGTGCCAGTTCATCATCGCTGGGCGCGAACGTCCGCCATAGATGCAGTGCGCCAACGAACGACGGCGCTCCTAAATTAAACGCTTCAATGGTCAGATACCCGTCGTAACCACCCTCGCGGTAGACATCAAATACCTCTTTGTGGCAGGCATGCCCCGTTCCCGGTATGCCGCGGTTGTTTTCCGAAATGTGAACATGTTTGGTATATGGAAGCGCTTTTTTAAACGACGCCGCGATATCCAGTTCCTCGATGTTGGCATGCATCGTATCAACCAGCAAGCCCACATGCGGCATGTTAATCTCCTTGACGTATTCAATCCCGCTGTCCACCGTATTGATGAGATACGATTCAAAACGGTTCAACGGCTCCACAGCCACCGCAATACCTTTTTCACCAGCATATTCAAAGCAGGGCTTCATCACATCAATCGACGTCTTCCATTCCCATTCTGTCGGACGCGCGTTGGTAAAATACCCGAGTCCCTGATAAAGCGGGCCGCAGATAAGCGTACCGCCCAGCGCTAAGGTCAGGTTGATATACTTTTTGAATTCCGGATACACCGCGTCACGCAGAGCCTTATCGGGGCTGATTGGGTTGCAGACTCCCGGATTAAGTACGGCCACCGTGGTGACGCCCAGTCCCAGTTCTTTGGCATATCCCCCGAACTTCAAGCATTCATCCATGCTGTTCGTGACGCCTACGTTAAACTCAACGCCGTCGAACCCAACCTTCTTGCAGAGATCAAGCAGGCTCTTATGCTGATCAAAATGCGTATCGTCCGACCAAATCAGTAGATTCATTCCGACTTTGATCATGTATGATTACCTCCCATCCATATTCATAAAAACTAGTCATGCAAAATGATAACCGATACCCTTCTTCCGACTGATTCTTTCTGGCGGGGCGGCCGCGTCACGAGCAACCCCCCGCCACTTTCAGTCAATTATCAATAGCCCAACCTTTTCAGCTTGCATACCCGGCGTTGTCAATAAACTTTGCGTCGTTAATGTCGTAAACGAACTTGCCTTCGCCCCTCTGCTTAATGTACTCATCCACATCCGAGAACGGCAGCAACTGTTTGCTCGCGATATCATCCGTATTGAACGGCGTCAGGTAGGGATGGATATACTTTCTGTAAGTCTGACCCGCGAAATATGCTTTCACCTGCTGATAGATCACATCGCCTTCCAAAGCGGCAGTCTGGTTCACGTCCATCGTGGTCGTTCCGTTCTTGACCCAATCCCAGGACTTCTCTTTGCCGTTGGAAGCTCCCAGCCAATAATCGGAAGGATTGAGGCCCGCTTCCTGGATCGCCTGAATCACGCCGTCCATCATCTCATCGTTCTGGACATATGCGCCGTCCCAACCGTCAGCTCCCAGCGAGGTGATCGCATCCGTCATGATCTTCTTGGCGGGATCGGCCATCCAGTTACCTGATGCCCACAGCACAATGTTCATATCAGCGCCGCCGCCGTTTACCGGCTTGTTGGGGGGATATTCCGGCGAAGTTTGTTTGCCGATGTCAAGTTTAGCATCCTCATAAGCCTTGATAAAGCCGAGCGATTGCGCACCCGCAGAACCCTGGCCCAGCACACCCTCGATCATGATAACATTTTTAATCTTATGCTTGATTGCATCCTCGCCGGCATAAACGCCAGCCTGAACGAAGTCATAGCAGCAGCTGCCCGCAGCATCCTTCGCATTGGAAACCGAAGAAAAATCATGGCAGGCGCCAAAGTACGGTATACCGGCATCCTTGGCCTTCGTGATGCACTCGCTGGTTGTATCAGCGTTGTTCTGGATCACAACAATCGCGTCCATTTTGGAAGTGATGAAGTTTTCAACAGCCGCCAGTTGTTCAGCTGCCGTACTTGCGCCAACGACGCTGGTCACTTCCCAGTCGCAGTCCGGGTCCTGTTTGGACAGTTCGGTGAACGTCTCCACCAACACCTTGTAATAATCGTCCGCAGCATCCGAGTAAACACCGATAGATTTCTTCTGTGCGGAGCCGGTACTCTCTTCAGTGGCCTGGCTCGTTGCAGGCGCGGCGGATTCCTCTGCAGCGGCGTTGGAGGTCTCCGGAGCTTTTGACGTCTCGGCAGGCGCAGCGGATTGTCCGCAGCCAACCAGCGCCAGCACCATGGTTAAGCAAAGCACTATGGGTATCAGTTTTCTCATTGAGCTTTTCCTCCTGTATTTTTTTACACCAACCTCTTTTATGGAGATTGTTGATGTTCGGATAATGATCATCGCGTCTGCGCGCCGGTTACATTTTCTTTAACTGCCGTCTTGCGGCAATCCGCGAGGAAAGTTCTCCGCCGGCTACTGCCACGATGATGATAAGGCCTTTAACAAAGAACTGCCACTCGCTCTGGATGCGCATGATATTCATCGCGTTAGCAATTGCACCCATCAAGATCACGCCAATAAACGAGCCCATCGGGCTACCCTTGCCCCCTGACATCGCCACCCCGCCGATAACCACAGCCGCAATGACGTCGATCTCCAGATTTTGTCCCAGGTTGATGGTCCCCACATTAACGCGCGCCAGCATGAGCACACCGCCAATGCCCACGCACAGGCCATTGATAATATAGGTAATCAATTGGATGCTTTTGACGTTAATACCCGAAAGATATGCCGCCTGCGGATTTGAGCCCACCGCGTATACCCGGCGTCCGTATTTGGTGTACTTCAGCAACGCCCAGAATACCGCGGTCATCAGGAAAAAAATGATCACGTAAATCGGCAATGTCAACGACAGGCCGCCGGCCTTTGCGCCCTCAATCAGATTGAATTTGAAGAACTCCAGGTTCTGGCTCAGCGTCACTTCCTGGGAACGGCACATCAAAAGCGCGATACCGCGAAAAGCGATCATGCCGCCAAGGGTGATGATGAACGACTCAACATTGAGACGTGAGATAATAAATCCCATCATCGCCTCAGCCGCCACCGCGATAAGAATCCCCAACAGAATCGCCGGAGCCGGGTCAATTCCCCAGTCTTTAATTCCTTTGGCAACGAATATGCCCACCATTGATACCATCATGCCGACCGACAGATCGATTCCGCCTGCGATCATGACGGATGTCATACCCATGACGAGTATGCCCGTGCCAGCCACCTGCATGAGAATGTTCAGCAGGTTTAGCGGAGAAATGAACGAAGGATATGACATTCTCCCATCGTTAACAAGCCCTGAAATCAGCTGGATCAAAACCACAAGGACGGCAAAAGCGACACTGATCAGAACGACGGTGGACATGTCTCCCCTTCTTGAAAAAACTCCTTTTTTCCTTGTCAAATCATTCATTGTTTTGATCCCCCGATTGAATACTGAAGTATGTTCTCTTCCGATATGTCCTGACGGTCGATTTCCCCCTGTATACAGCCATTCTTCATTACAATAACGCGATCACTCATCGAGATAACTTCAGGCATGTCTGACGAAACCATAATCACGGCCTTGTTTTGCTTAAGCAGTCCCATCATGATCTGATATATTTCCTGCTTTGCGCCCACATCAATGCCGCGCGTTGGCTCATCAAAAATGAATATCTCCCCATTCGTATTGAACCATTTGGCCAACACCACCTTCTGTTGGTTTCCGCCCGAGAGATTCATCGCCAGCATGTGTGAATTTCGGGCCTTTGTCCCCAGCTTCTTGATATATTCATCAGCAATCCTGACATCTTCCCGGGGACTGATAAACGTCTTTTTCATGTTGACCAGATTGGCGGCGATTGTATTTCGGGCGATGGAGTGTTTCAGAAAAAGCCCCGTATTTTGTCTGTCCTCGGTGATATAACACATCTTGTGCCGAATCGCGTCAGATGGCTTTTTCAGGTTCGCTTTTTCGCCGAAAATAAATATTGCTCCGCTCTTCTTTGGCGCGCCGCCCATCAGCAGCGTCATCAGTTCGGACCTCCCCGAGCCAACCATTCCGGCAAATCCGACGATTTCTCCACGTCTGACCGTAAACGAAATATCCTTAACGCCGTTGCCGGTAAGATTTCTCGCTTCCAACGCCGCTTCTCCCGGTTCGAAATATTCCCGCGAATAAAACGCCGACGCATCCCGGCCGACCATATCCCGTATCAGCTGCGCTTCATCGATCTCATCGATGGGACATGTGATAATCTTTTGCCCGTCGCGCAGCACCGTTATTCGGTCCGCAATGCGGAATACCTCATCCAGATGGTGCGAAATGTACGCGATCGCCAAACCTGTTGAAGCCACCTTTTTAACCACATCGAGCAGCATGTCGATCTCGGATGCGGAGAATGAAGATGTCGGTTCGTCAAGAATCACGATCTTTCTCCTGAACACAAGAGCTTTGGCGATCTCCACCATTTTTTTCTGCCCCGAGGATAGCTTCCCTACGTTATCGTCCGGGTTCAGGCCGCAATGCAGATAAGCCAGAACCTCTTCTGTTTTGGCGCGCATCTCTTTCCGGCTGATTACGCCGCCATGAGCCACCTCCAGCCCCGCGAATATGTTTTCCGTCACAGAAAGATCCGGGAACACCGTGTGTTCCTGATAGATCGTCTGGATACCCAGCGTCATCGCGCTGTGCGGCGTCAGCGAACATGCTTTGCCCTCGAACTCAATCGTGCCGCCGGCGTCCGGCTGATAGGCGCCCGATATGATTTTGATCAACGTGGATTTTCCGGCGCCGTTTTCTCCGCATATGCAGTGTATCTCGCCCGGTATAAGGTCAAAGTCAATATGCGACAACGCGCGGACCCCGGGAAATGTTTTAGAAATATTTTTTAACCTAAATACGGCGTCCTGCATAAAGTGCACTCCTTATCATAGACATGCTGGCCGCCTTCATTGGCAGCCCCCCAGGCCTTTTTTCTGCCCGTCGGCGCAGACAGCCCGGGTACGTTTGACCATGTGTTGAGCTATTACCTTAATCTGTTTTGAGAGCGTCGTCGAATGCAATTGTCGATGGTGAAAAGTTAAAGTTCTTGGTAAATTCGCAGGCTTCCGTTGCGCCATAAATACGGTCCATACCGCTGTCTTCCCATTCTACGGAAAGAGGCCCCTGATAATTCGCCGCGTTGAGCACACGGTTGATCTTATCAAAATCCACGTCGCCGTGACCGGGCGATACGAAATTCCAGCCCCGCCTCGGGTCTCCAAAAGAAATGTGCGAGCCGAGTATCCCATTACGCCCGTCAAGATACACATAAGCGTCCTTTACATGAACATGATAGACCTTGTCGGAAAAATCCTGCAGGAATACGACCGGGTCAACCCCCTGCCAGATAAGATGCGAGGGATCGAAATTGAACCCAAGCGTCGGACGATTATTGAATACCTTCAGCAGTTTCTTTGCCGAATAGTAGTCGAACGCAATTTCCGTGGGATGAACCTCCAACGCGAACTTCACTCCGCATTCGTCAAATACGTCAAAGATAGGCGTCCAAAGATCGTAGATCAGCTTATATCCCGCTTCAATCTGCTCTTCAGTGGTTTGCGGAAATGAGTACCAGAATTTCCAAATCGGCGAGCCCATGAATCCCGTTACAACGCTTGCCCCAACGGCTTTGGCTGCTTTCGCCGTCAATTTCATCTCCTCGATGCCCCACTCGCGAATTTTCTCAGGTTGTCCGGCGAACTTGGCAGGAGCGAATCCATCCAGCCTCGAGTCCCAAAGATCGCCAACGCACTGTCCCGCCAGATGCGCGCCCAAAGCCCAGCAACCCAGCCCGTATTTGTCCAACGTGTCCTTGATGCCCTTGACATACTCCGGATCGTTTGCCGCTTTATGAACATCGATCTGGCCCCAGGTCGCCATTTCAAGCCCTTCGTATCCCATTTCCTTCGCTGTTTTGCACATCTCGTCCAGCGGCAGATCTGCCCACTGTCCTGTAAATATAGTTACCGGTCTTGCCATTTTCGTTTCTCCCTTCATCTGAATAAGTATTTACAGGTCGACCCAGACATTGCCGAGCGCCTGACTCTTTAAACATGCCTCCACAAAGCGGATGCCTTCCACGCCATCGCTGACCGTCGGATAGTCAATCATATCAGGTGTAAAGCTTCCATTCTTTTTGGCTCCCACGCATTCCGAAAAGCTCCGGTAAAGGTTTCCCATCGCTTCAAACCATCCCTCCGGATGCCCCGAAGGCAGGCGTGCATACTTTGCCGCATTCGGCGCTATGGAACCGTAACCGCGGTGGAGTTCCGTTAGTGAACCGTCCTTCTTAATGACGGTGATTTTTTCCGGCTCCTCCTGAAACCACTGGATTGAACCGCCGTCTCCATAAATACGCACACGCAGGCTGTTGTCATGACCAATCGCTATCTGGGAACACCAAAACAAACCCGTCGCTCCGCCTTCAAATTCCGCCATTACAAAATCGTTGTCATCGAGTCTCCGCCCCGGAACAACCTTATCCATTTTCGCGAGAACCCGCTTGATCTTAAGCCCCGTAAGCGTGGTAACGGCGTTCTCAATATGCGTACCCAAATCTCCTAGGCAGTTCGTGTTTCCCGATTGATCCGGATCACAACGCCATTCACCCTGTTTGCCCCCCCACTCTCCTTCATACGCAAGCCATCCTTGAGGATACTCGGCGGCAACAGTCCGAACCTTTCCCAGTCCGCCTGACTTAATAATTTCTTTGGCATGTTTGGCTGTTACATGTCCCATATATGTATAAGTGACCAGAAATAACAGCCCCTTTTCCTTTGAAATACTCTCTAATTCTTCCGCCTGGGCAACGTTGACAGCCAGCGGTTTGTCACACGCAACATGAATACCAGCCTCAAGAAATGCTTTGCATATGCTAAAATGCGACGCATTTGGAGTCACAACCACAACAAAGTCGATACCATCGCTTCGTTCCGCTTCCGTTTTTGCCATTTGCTCAGGTGATGCATAACACCTGTCTTTTTCCAACCCAAGTTCTATGCCGCGCTGTAAAGTGTTCTCATAAGATCTTGAAAAGCATCCCGCCACTAGCTCAGCTTTTCCGTCGATGTTTATTGAACGTCTGTGCGCTTCACCGATAAAAGAGCCGGGGCCGCCTCCGACCATACCGTATCGTAACGCTATACTCATCTGTTTACTCTCCTCTTCATTTATTTTATTTTTAAAAAACCGGCTGTCTTCAAAATACTTTTCGTTAAAATATAGGTTTATTTTTATATATGAATTTATTTTGTATTTATGAATTAGTTATAAACCGAGGTCTTTCTTGAATAGTGGCTTGCTTAACTCCTAAGCTTAGCTGCGAAAAGTGTTTCATAAAATTCTATCGTTTATTCGTATTAACTAATTAATTTATTCTACAAAAATTTTATAAATCCTTTTTATGTATTTTAAAATTTTATAATTTTTTTATACGTATTTTAATTTATATCAATTGCAAAAGCTGATTGATATGGCGCTTCATGCTTCTCCTATATTCGGATGAGCGAAAAATGGATATTTATACATTCTCAATTGATCTAAATATCAAAATCGAACCCCGTTCATAAAATAAGATTATTTTCCATAATTAAATTAATTGCTGTTAGAATTAGCATTTTTGCGCTTTTAATAAAAGCGCTTAACGTTATCGATTAAGTTTGTTAAAAAAATAACTTATTATAATTGCTTGTATTTTTTATCGTTAAATGATAATATATATACACTGTTAGGTGCAAATATTTCAAGAACTAGCTATTCCATTATAAAATTGATCTTGTATTTGGGTATTCTTTCATTAAGGAGATATAGCGTATAATGAAGTTGAGTATTGATATTCTTTTAGATAAAATGAATCAATTTAATATCAGGGCATACTCCGATGCAAATATCGAACCTATGTTGGACCGTCCACAGCTTATAAGCAGCAACTCCATCATAAATAAAAATATTCTTTACGTGGGGTACGCAAAAGATTTTCCGGATATCAATGAAATTGAACCCGGATGCAGCATTGTCTGCATTGGTACGCCAAAAGGTTTTTCAGAAGCAGCACTGCCGAAAATCAATTTGATGATTGTTGATGATAACAGCGTCGGTTTGGATACGGTGTTAAATAAAATAATCGATCTTTTTATGTTTTTTAACCAATGGGAGAGCCATATGCAGAATATGGTTCTTAACAACAGCGCTCTTCAGGATTTTGTTGAGGCCAGCGACGAAGTGCTCGGCTGGCCGATTTCCATTATTGATCGCGCTGAAAAAACATTAGCTACATCACGTTTTGAAGATTCCGACGATATCATATGGAAGGAAATATGCAGCGGTTATATCCATACCGAGCTGTTGTTAAAGGACAGTGTTAAAATATCTGAAATTATGCAGTATAACAAGCCTGTACAACGGTATTCCACCGTCTCCAACCGTGTTTTGCTTTCCCAGTCCATTCGCATTAGCGGTCATGTCATCGGCTTCATTGCAACGCATCATCCTAAGAGTTCCGAGCAATTTTTCAGCCGCGGTGTTGAGCAATTGGTTAACTATTTTACCGGTTTCATTGCCAAGCGGATGCGCAGTGAAGAGTTCTACAACATGTCGCGCGGCTCTATGTTCGAATATCTTCTGGTTGACTTAATCGAAGGTCATATCAATAACGAAGCCCTGATTTCAGACCGTTTGCTGTTCCTAAACTGGAATCTTGACAAATATAAAGTCCTGATTCGTATTGAAGCGCCGCAAAACCTGCTGAATTATTTGCGTGACCATATGTCCCATATAGCACCTCAAAGTCACAGTATTATCTACAGCGGGGGCTTAGTGACAATTATTTCCGGACTGGATGCAGATGGCTTAACCACCAGCGTTCTCGAAAAACTCCAAGGCTACCTGGAAGATAAAAATGCCAACTGCGGCATCAGCAACCTCTATATGTCGCTCGTAGATACAGAAAAGCATTACCAGCAGACGCTAACGGCTTTAAAATATGGAAAAATCCAGCATCCCCGTCTTTCGACATATAAATATTCGGCATATGCATTCCAGCATGCCATATCAATCCTGGCTCAGCACACAGATATAATGGATTATTATCATAGTGCGTTCAAACGTCTGTTTCCTCTAACGAAAGCAAATCAAATTCTATTCGATACATTAAACATCTATCTGCAGACGAACTGTAATATAGCGGCGTCAGCCAAGCTGTTATTCATTCATAGAAACTCCATGATTTATCGTATCAAACGGCTGGAAGACGAACTCCAGATAGATTTCATGGATCCAAAAGTTCGTCTCCATTTGAGCATCTCTTTCGAAATATATAACTATATGAAATATTTCGATTCCAGCAACAGTCAGGGCGCTTATTTGGCAGAAAAGAATTCTTAATATCATTCCGTTGGATATTTATTTTGAATAATATTATATTCTTTGTTATTGTTTTGTATTTCTATGATAATAGTTTTTGCCATAACTGATCAATTCATCTTCATATATTTCCTGAACCTTTGGGTATATCGGTATGATATTGGGTATACAGGGAATAAAATGCCCTTGGGGGCAGTATGTCTCAATACACCGGCGAACCTCCGACCGTATATTCATTTCGTTGACTTCGGGCATGTCAATTATGGCTGCGTCAATTCCTCCGATGATGGCCATGCGTCCGTCTAATCTCTTCTGAATTCCAACAATGTCATCCTGGGGTATCGCACCCTGCCAAATATCAATGCCTATATCAGCCATGTCAGCAACAATTGGCCCGCAGATGGAATCCGAATGATGCATAAACAGCGCGCCTTGGTCCTTAACATATTTAACAATACGCTGATGGTGCGGCTTTATGACCGTCCGCCATATATCCGGCGGTAAAAACAAGTTTGATTTACTGCCCCAGTCATCATGAAAATGGATCACATCCGGGTGAAGATAATAAATTATCCTTTCGAGCTGACCAATCTTCCAGTCTGCTATTGCCCCCAGAAGTTCATACATTTCCTCCCCATCAGTCATATAATTACATAATGCATCTTCAAAACCCATTAAATAATGCGAACGTTCAAATAACCCGCCTGTAACAAAAGACATGGTCAAGTACTCATTTTTATCAATTGATTCATTTAGAGCTATCGCTTGTGACCAGTCATATCCGTCTAGCGGCGGAAAGGCAACAACTTTGCGCCATTCCCTGATATCCTTAAGAGGTTTATTCTCTTCAGTAATATATGGCGTTGCAGAAGGCGAGCCTTCCTGCTGTATCCAGTATGTTCCCCATCCATCAATAAACAGCTTGCCCGGTGTATTGACTCCGTTGGCCGCCGCCTGAATGGGGTCGCCCAGAAAAATATCCCCGAACGTATCTCCCGTAAACGCCTCCCAGGGGGCTCCAATCCAAGCCGGTTGCTCATTCTTGATCAAACGCATCCAATTTTCTTTTTTATTCATCGATGATCCCCCGAAAAACTGATTCATTTGAAAAATACTGGACAACAGAATTGTGTTGTCCAGTATTCTTCTGAAGCCTTATCGGATCTGTCAGGTGCAAATAACAGTTCCGCAACTTCCCGTCGTTATTTATTTGGTATTCAATTCATCGATCGTCTTGAAGTCAATCATAAGATCAACCGAGTAATCCGATCCTTCCAAAATATAATCACCGACGTTTTCCGCCGTGATCGTCACAAGCGGCAGTCCCGACACGATAGGCATATTGTTCGCGTCATACCCCTCGGCGAATATTTTGTGAATGAGTTCAATGACGTTCTTGCCCAGTGCAAATCCGCTGTTGTAACCTGTGCACTGCAGATGGCCTTCCTTAACAGCTTCCAAGCCATAATAATCGCCATCAGAGCAGCAGACGATCTTAACCTTATCTGTCAGACCTCTTTCTTCGAGCACCTTGGCCGCGCCCATTCCCATATGATCGTTATGCGCCCAAATCAATGACGTTTCGGGATGCGCCGTCAGCAGGTCTTCCGCCGCCGTCATGCCGTCCGCTTCCATGAAGTTGCCGTTCACAGTACCCGCCACGATCATGCCATACTGGCTCATGTCCACAGAACCGTTGTTGCGCAGCTCAAGGAAATAATTGTATCCCTCCAACATCGCATCTTCACGATACGATTTGGCCGTGCCCGCCATCGTCTGTTTCTGAT
>Ga0183096_1002731_pt1 | contig 11658 bp, 10 predicted proteins | sample Biomet5_FD_127791 | JGI IMG/M metagenome (GOLD analysis project Ga0183096, IMG submission 127791) | Microbial communities from bioreactor (seeded with sewage sludge) at LBNL, California, USA - Biofuel metagenome 5 (version 2) (version 3) | ecosystem: Engineered > Bioreactor > Anaerobic >...
GAGCATATTCCAGCTTTCCCCTGAATAGATGATGTATGCTCCGATGAGATTGTTCCAGTGGGAGAAGAGTTGGGTGAAGCCAAAGCTGATGAACTGCATCACCTCAAAGGATTCCGGACGGTCGAATTTGCCATTGAGCTTGTCCACGACCCATATTCTAAGGGATTCCACTATCTGGCAGACGGTTCTTGCGTATAACAACATTTCTGGTGATGCTGAAAAAAGCGGGTCGGCTTCCTCCATGGCGTCAGTGATGTCCTTTGAACAGGATACGAACGCCTCAAGGGAAAAAGCGTTGCCATTACCGAGAAATGTTTTGTAACTTGTCTCGTATTGGGTGATTTTTGCTGTCAAATCCTTGATGACCATGTCGTTTGCATACAATGCTCCGATTTGCGTATCCCTTCTATAGTCCAAGTATTTTCCCATTCCCAAAACCATAGACAAGAGGAAAAGCAGCATGAGGATGTTGTTGAGCAACAGTTTCTTTATGGATTTTAACTTTGCCATATTTTCATAGTATAGTATCATGAATACCTCGGAGACGGATGATTGGAAAGGAGTGATGTGGATGTTTTCGTCTATCATTCCATATGGAGGCTTGCATGGGGAGAAAAATCGTTGCGGTATGCATTGTTGCCGCATTCGCCATGTGTATTTCCTTCGCGAAGGGAGAGGAAGAACACAGTAGAAGCGTTCCTGAAGGTAAAATGATTCTCCGGTACGCTGAAGTGAATTCCGTGGTGGATGAGCGTACGATGGCTTCGCAACAATTTGCTGATATCATAAAGGAAAAAACAAAAGGACGAATTGAAATACACGTCTTCTCTGATGGCGCCCTGGGGGATAACAAATCCGTTGTTCAGAACCTGATGATCGGGGCGATAGACATGTGTAACGAACCTCCTTCCAATTTGTATGAATGGGGTGTGGATGTACCGTACTTGGAAATCCTGACATTGCCTTTCTTGTTCAGGAATGAGGAACATGCCATAAAGACCATGGCTGGTCAATTCGGTGCCCAAATGACCGATGATGTGAATGGCAGCGGCAGTGGGCTGGTGGTGCTTGGATATTTTGTCGCCGGTGCACGCAATTTCTTCACCAAAAAACCATGCACCAGCCTTGAGGATTTCAAGTCATTGGTGATAAGGGTGCAACAACCTGAAGTGTATTCGGATATCATTGATGCGTTTGGCGGCAAGGCGACACATACATCTACAACCGAGTTGTATTCGGCTCTCAAGACCGGAGTCGTGGATGGTGCTGAGAATCCGATAAAAGGGTATTACAACAACAAGTATTATGAAGTTGCGAAGTACTATACTTGGAGCAATTACCTTATCCAGCCTTCAGCGATCATCATCTCTGCAAGGACATGGGAGCGCCTTTCAGAACAAGACCAGGAGTTGTTCAAGCAAACTGCTGGGGAAGTCATACAATCGTTCCAAACTGTTACCGCCTCACGGCAACAGAAGCAGATCCAAGCCCTCAAGGAAGCTGGTGTGGTGTTCTCGGAACTTGAGGATTATGACGCTTGGGTCTCAGCCGCTAAAAAAGTATATGAGAAATATGGCAAAGGATACGGTGACATGATCCGTTCCATTCGTGACGTACGTTGATCTAATGGACGATATGGAGTGATGGTTATCCCACGATGTCAGTGAGGTGGGATTTGTATGCTGTTTTTTCCAGTTTTTAGCTGGATTTTGCGAGTGTACGGTTGGAAAGGCGAGGGGTATCCTTCTTTTGATGCCAAGGGAGGATGCCATGCGAACATCAAAAAACCTCATTGAAGACCTGAGTTTCGGCGTATTTACCATCATTTTGTTCGTCGTGTGTTGGGTGCAGGTCGGGAAAGCGGCCGAAGAGACGCAGGTAATGCCTCATCTCGTCATTGTCCTTGGTTTGGCCTGTACCATCGGCATGATGCTCAAGGCTTGCCGGAAAAAAGACGGAAACGAGAAAAAACAGGAAATGGACAAGAAACAGATTCTTGTCGGGGTCTGTGTGTTCCTGTTCATCACGTTGTTGATGGTTTTTGTGAAATACATCGGCATGTATGTCTGCGTCTATCTGGCAATCCTGGCGATATCCCTGACGATTTGCTATTTCGAACACGGTTGGGATACAAGGCGATTTCTCAGAATCGCCTTGTATGATTTGGTCGTCCTAGCCGTATCGTATCTGCTGTTTGGCAAAATGCTTCAGATCAACACCCCAAAAGGGTTCTTGATGTAAATCAAAGAGGAGGAATTGTGATGAAAAAGTTTGTGTGTCTTTTGTTGTTCTTCTGTTTGTGTGCAGGATCCGTCTTTGCAAATGGTTCAGCTGAAACGAGCGTTCCTGCTTCGCTAGAGGGGTATCCCAAGCAACCGATTACATTCATCGTCAACAGGGCTGCCGGCGGTGGCACCGATGTATGCGCCCGTGCAGTCGCTACGGCAATCAAAAAAGACTTGGGGTATACGACAGTTGTCAACAACCTTGAGGGCGGAGACGGCCTTATCGGCGCCAATGAAGCGCTGAATGCAAAACCAGATGGGTATACCTTCATGATTGTCGGCAGCACGGAGATCCCCAACTTGATTGTGAACTTTCCTGAAGCGAAGTTTACGAGAGAGGATCTCATTCCCGTATGCCAGATTACCAGCAAATCCCGCTTTTTAGCGCTCAAGCCGAAGAGCCCGTTCAAGAGTTTGGATGAATTTGTCGCCTATGCCAAGCAGAAGCCGGGTGAACTTACCATTGCAATCTCAGGTGGCAACACCATTTATGGTGCCATGATGATTGAAAAGGCTCTTGGCATTGATTTGACGATTGTCAATGCGAACAGTGGAAACAATGCCTTCACCATGGTCATGGGCGGTCATGTCGATTGTGCCGAGCTCGACCCCCAGTATTTGACGAACTGCCTTGCCGAAGGCATGGTGGTACTTGGTGACACGGACAACAGAACCGAACATGTCGAAGGCGCAGCCGATACCTTCTTGTCCAAGGGCATCAACATTGTTGACACCACCTTCAATTACATCTTGGCGCCGAAGGGCACTCCTGACATGTATGTGAAGGCCGTGTCTGACATGGTCGGCAAATTGTATGCTGAGAAAAATCTTGCCAGCGCGATTCTTGCGACGGGGCAGAAGGATCACTTCTCTCCAAGTACGGAATTCAAGGATTTTTATTTCAAATATGTAGACAGCATGATTTCGATCTACAAAGAGATCAACGCAAGCAAAAAATGATAGGTGAGTGAAAGATTGTGGAAGGCTTCATCTTGGAGCCTTCCGCCTTTCGCCGAGAAACAGGGAGGGAAGAGCCGTGAACGTATCCGTGCTGTTGAGCATCTTTACAAGTGATGCCATTGTCATGATTATCTTGGGAACGGTGCTTGGCATCATTGTCGGTGCGATTCCTGGTTTGGGGAACAACATAGCCATCATTGTGATGCTGCCGTTCACTTATTCCATGAGTCCCCTCAGTGCGTTGTGCCTTTTGGGCGGCATTTACATGGGATGTGCGGTCGGAGGTTCATTTTCCGGTGTCTTGTTGAACATACCTGGCACCGCTGAGTCCATCTGCACTACATTGGAAGGGTATCCGCTTGCCCAAAAGGGCAGGGCAAAAGAAGCGTTGTACCTAGCAAGCATATCCAGCTTGATTGGTGGTGTCTTCGGATGCATCATCATGATTCTTTTCGCCCCGTTCCTTGCCAGAGTCGCGTTGAAGTTCGGACCGGCGGAAATCGCCGTTGTGTCAGTCTTAGGGTTCATCATCATCGCGGCATTGTCCAGCGATAACTTGTTCAAAGGTGTGCTAGGCTCATGCTATGGCATGTTGTTCGCCATGGTCGGCATAGACCAGATTCTCGGGCGTTCCCGTCTTACGTTCGGTTTTACCAGCCTTACCATGGGATTCAAACAAGTCGCTTTGGCGATGGGCATCATTGCCGGCCGGCAGATGATCATCGAGACTCTCAAAGCATACCGGAAAGGGGATAGGTTCCGCCGTGGATTGGCGGCGGAGTACTCCGAGATACAGTTGGAGAAGACTTCTGCACGTTCGGTGATGTCATACATGGTCCATAATGAGAAATGCAATGTCATCAAGTCAGCCATCATAGGCACCGCCATTGGCATTATGCCAGGTGCTGGATGTGATATCGCCGCTTTTGTGGCTTATGGCGAAGCGAAACGCAATGCAAAAGAGAAATTTGGCACGGGAGTACCTTCTGGCATAGTGGCTCCGGAAACAGCAAACAATGCTGCCATCGGTGGCGCTTTCGTTCCTCTCCTTGCTCTCGGGATACCTGGTTCCAATGCCGCCGCATTGATTTCAGGCGCCTTGACCATCCATGGGATTGTTGTGGGTCCGACATTATTCACTGACTATGCGAATGTCAGTTATGGATTCATGTATGGCCTTTTGCTCAGTGCGGTGGTCATGGGAATTCTGGCGATTCTTTTTGCACCATCATTCGCAAGGATCACAAGGATGGACATGCGGTATATCATCCCACCGGTCATATGCTGTCTTGTCTTGGGCGCTTTCGGCCTTCGGAACAATATGTTTGACGTGTATGTCATGTTGGTGTTTTCGATTGTCGGTTATGTGTTCAATAAGTTGCAGATTCCTCCTGCACCAGTGTTCCTTGGTTTCATCTTGGAACCCTTGATTGAAGGAAACTTGCGGATGGCAAACACCATCGCCCAGGCGAAGAGCCAGAGTCTCATTGGTTACATCCTTCACAGTGATGTCTGTCTCATCATTATTGCGGTAGGTTTGGTGATGCTCATCCTCAATGTGTATTCCATCCAGAGACAAAATAAAGTAAAAGCCGATGCGAAAGAAGGAAAATGAAGAAGGGAGGGCTTTTAGATGAGAAAAAAGAATGTGGTGGTCATCCTCTGCGACCAAATGCAGCAACGGGCGGTGATGCAGGAGGGAAAGGCAAAAATGCCGAATTTGAAGGCGTTGCAGCTCGATGCCATCACTTTCTCCAATGCCCATACCGTCAATGCGATTTGTTCCCCTTCCCGTGCCTCCCTGATTACTGGCGTCTTGCCTCATAACCATGGCATGGTGGACTGCACCCATACGGTTCCAGCTTACAGGGCTGAATACGATTACCGGCTCAGGACATTACCGAACGTGCTCAAAGATGCAGGGTATGAACTTGGGTATTATGGCAAATGGCATATAGAACGCAGCTATGATTTGTCCCGTTTCGGTTTCTGTTCCTATGAAACGGAGCATGACATTCCCAAGAAACAGGTGCATTACCTTGACAAACTGTCCATCCACAACGAAGGATACAAGGATTTTACGTTGTGCGGCGTGTACCAGGAAGGGATTGAGGCTTCCGAAGAGCATTACCTGTTTTCCAAGGCTGAGAATTTCATCACCGAAAGGAAACATGAGGACAAACCATTTTGTTTGTTTGTGTCCGCATATGCCCCTCATGACCCGTATATGGTTCCGAAAGACCTCTATGATCGTTACAAGGACGAGGAAATAACGGTTCCCGGATCATGGGATGGCCATGAATGCAAGCGGCCGGTCTTTTATGAGAGGTTGCATGAAGTTTGGAAGGATTTTGGACCAGAAGCGATTCGGAAAGCCATCCGTTGCTATTATGCATACTGTTCTTTGGTCGATGAGGAAATGGGGAAGTTGCTGGCCTTTCTGAAGAGGGAAGGGCTCTATGATGATACGTTGGTCCTTTTCCTTGCCGACCATGGTGACATGGCTGGTGCACATGGTCTTTTTTGCAAAGGTGTGCCTGCTTATGAAGAAGGGTACGGCATCCCGTTGGCCTTGAAGATGCCTGGAATGCTCCATGCTGGTGAAAGATGTGCGGCATATGTGTGCACATGTGATATCTTGCCGACCATCTTGGATGTGCTGGATATTCCCTGGGATGGGGGAAGACTGGATGGTTCTTCGATGATGCCGTATGTGGATGATGAAGGCAAATGTGGAGAATCCTCTTCTTTGGCGGAGTTCCATGGACAGAGGTATTCCTATACCCAGCGCATCATATGGTACAAAGGGTTGAAATATGTCTTCAACGGTTTCGACCGGGATGAGATGTATGATCTTTCCGCCGATCCTGAAGAATTGCACAACCTCATTGATGACCCTCTGTATGAAGGAAAAAAGAAGCAGTTGGTCTCCTTGATGTGGAAAAAGATGGAAGAGAGCGGTGACTGGGCCATGCAGGATGCCCAATATTGCATGCACCGGCTCTTTCCCGTAGGACCTGGACAAGTTCCTGTCGGAGAGAACTTCAAGATGTTCAATACAGGGTTTTGAGTCCTGCAGTTTGCAGGATTTGGCAGGAAAAGTGGCGGAACGATGTTTGGGTGGCAGCCAAACAGGATGCAAAGGGAATCAATGCGATGGCTATGTGCCGCTCTCGGTTGCGACCAAAGGGAATGACCATCAGCATGAACCTTTTCTGTCTGGTCTTGGATGAGGAATTTGGGGGCTGTTTGTTCTCTTCATCCACATCCACTGTGGCATTGCTATGTATCGTCAGGATGAGGCGTACTTCATTGACCCCGCTTTGCCTTTGCCGTGATTGCTGGGTGCCTTGAGAGCATCCATATGGCAACGGTATAAACGATACAAACGGGTTCCACACTGGCTTCTTCGGCGGTTCCTCACAGGAATGAGGGGCAAAGGAAGGATCGCCTATACGGGCTTTTCCCAAAAAGGAAGGCATGCGTCAAAGCGCCGGTGAAGACTTTTCTCGTCATGGTAGGGGGCAGAAAGGTGCCCGTGGGTACGGGATGGAGCAAAAAAAAAATATGGGGGTTTGGATTCTGGTTTGCCAGTGAACCTGTATTGGGGTGCCATGAGGCTGCCGTGGAGCAATTGGAAAGCATGGGTGCCAGGACTTCTGACTTGGATGCGATCATCCGCATCCATCTGGATTGCGACCATGCAAACGGTTTGTGCGCTGTGAATGAAGCATGACGCATTTATGTGTCGGAACAAGAATTGCGCCAAGCACAAAGACGGGATGCCCGTCATCACACAGCCTTCTGGAACAATGCCTGTTTGGAGACATTGCCGATGAAAAACGACTTTTCATCACCATTTGGTTTCTCGTGAGATCTCTTTGGGGATGACATCATCTTGGTCATCCTTACTCGGACTGTGGCGGTGGTGGTGAAGGATACAACGCGCGGTCGTGGGAGCAACTGGTGCTTCCCTGTCAGTCCTATGATGATTGCCAGATGGTGACATCCTTGATTCGGGTAAAATCCATGAGGGACAACCTTCGTAGCGTAGGGGGAGATCACGATCCGAAAATGGCTGTATTTTCCGTTTCTTTCCCTTGGTTCCGCGGGGGCGACTGTTTACAAAAGAATATTAGCATGCTAAATTACTGATCATGCCATTTCATTCCATCAGGTGGCATGAGGGATGCATGAATACTGTAAAAAATCTTGATGAATTCAATACAATGCCGGTAGGGAAGGCCGTTTGGAAGAATGCCCTTCCCGCCATGGCATCGATGGTCATGGTGCTTGTGTATAATCTTGCCGATACGTTTTTCATTGGCCAGACACATGACGCGGTATTGGTGGCTGCGGTTTCCTTGGCGACACCTGTCTACTTGATCTTCATGTCTGCCGGTACGGTGTTCGGCATAGGAGGCACTTCGGTCATTTCGCGTTCCATGGGTGCGGGAAGAAAGGACTACGCACGGAAGGTCTGTTCGTTCTGCATGTGGAGTTGTGTCGTGGTTGGTGTGGCCCTCGCATTACTCCTTTGGTTCTTTCTTGACGAGATCCTTGTATGGATTGGCTCCAGTGCCGAAACTCTGCGGCCAGCCCGCACCTATCTTGCGATTGTGCTGACAAGCGCCCCTTTCATCCTTATAGGAAACTGTTTCTCCAACGTACTCCGCGCCGAAGGGCAATCGACATCTGCGATGATGGGAATGCTGGTCGGCAACCTGCTCAATGTAATCCTTGATCCCCTGATGATCATCACATTTGGCTGGGGTATCGCAGGGGCGGCCATCGCGACCGTCATCGGGAATGTGGTCGGTGCGGGATATTATCTTGGGTATTTTCTCAAAGGTAAGTCAACGCTCAGCATCAGCGTGAAGGATTTCACTATCAAGGAACATACGCTTTCGGATGTCCTTTCCATAGGCATCCCCGCATCATTGGGTTCCTTGCTTATGAGCGTGTCTTCCATCATCTTGAACAGCAGGATGGCTTCCTACGGTGACATGGCGCTTGCAGGCATAGGAGTGGCCGCAAAAGTCACCATGATGACAGGCATGCTCTGCATCGGATTGGGACAAGGGGTGCAACCATTATTGGGGTACTGCGTAGGTGCGAAGTCATGGACACGTTACAAGAGCGTTTTGCATCAATCCCTCTCATATGCATTCTTTTTGGGCACCATGCTCACCATTGTATGCTATGTGTTTTCCAAGCAGATCGTCCGTGCATTCCTATCCAATGGCGAAGCATTTACATATGGGTTGGGGTTCACCAGAATATACCTGAGCACAAGTTTCCTGTTTGGACTGTATTACGTCTTGCTCAATGCGCTTCAAGCGATGGGTGCAGCGAAGGCTTCCCTGATTGTCAATCTGAGCCGCCAAGGTTTGGTCTTCATCCCATTGATGTTCCTGTTTCAAGCCATGATCGGCATCAACGGACTGGTATGGGCGCAACCCGTAGCCGATTTGATCTCGACAATGTTGGTGGCTTTGCTCTATGTGCGGGCTGAAAAGAAGTTGATGGCAGATGTCCTTTCCTGAGGTGTTGTCAATAAGCAAATGGAGCATTGACTTTCTTTTTCTTGGCTTTTACCATGCAACCATGGATGCGAATTCAAAAGATTGCGGATTGCTCATCAAACGCATCTCCGATGCTTTGTATAGGAATGCCAACAATGACTTGAAGGAAACGGGGTTGACTATTTCCCAGGTCAGGGTTTTGCAGTTTCTCGGTGCAAATGGAGGAGAGGATGTGACGCTCAAAGCAATTGGCAGGCAATTTTCCATAGCCCAACCCACCGTGACAGGCATCATCAAGCGTCTTGGTCTCAAGGGGTATGTCTCCACTTCAAAGGATAAAAACCATCCACGGGTGAAATTCATCAGTTTGACCCAGAAAGGGGCGCAGTTCAACCAACAGGGCAATCTCAACAAAGCGAAGGTCGAACAAGACATCCTTTCCCCCCTTTCCCCGGAGGAACGCAAGGAATTCCAAGTGTTGCTTGAAAAAGTTGATGATCATCTCAATGGATGAATGACCATTATCGCGGGCGCTCATGCCTGTGGCGTGCGCCCGCCTGTTGTGGAGGGGGAATCATGGTTGTCCAAAACCCTGGCATGAACCAATGGGCACATCCAAGCAGGATGTTGCCTCTTGCTGGTGGACAAGAATGGTGGCCAAAAGAGGGATGGCTTGTGGAACAAAGCGACAGAAGCGGGGAAATCTTTTGGAAAGTGCAGGAGCTGTCCTTGAAAGCTATACCAGCGAAAAGACTGAGAATCGGCTGACTACGAAAACGAAGAATCAATACAAGGGTTACGGGGGAAGTCCGATCTGCCCAAGGCAGGCATTGGACTGAGAGAAAAGTCGGGGTGACGGCAGAGATGAGGCATTTGCATTTCTCCGATTCGGAAGTTGCGATATCTGATCGGGTGGCCGTTTGCCGCCTAAGCTTGCAGATGAGTCGATTCCCTTTAGGGCGATGCTTCACTTGCCTGGATGGATGTTTCCCAGACGTTGATCCACCAAGGCACGGTCCGTTGTACAACAGCATGAACGACCGCTGGAGCGAGGGATGGGGAAGCTTGCCTTTCTGTTGCAGGTTTTTTCACCACGAACGATCGGAATGGTTTTCATGCTGTATCGTTCCTTCTCCCATGCCGTGTATGCTTTTCAATCCGCAAGGGCCCCCCGCATTCAACCATCATCATCTGAAACAAGGGTTGATCACGTACTATGAAAAGCAGGCAGGTTCCAAGCCTGCCTGCAACAGGAGAACTAAACGTTTCGAATCAGTCTTTCGTCGCAATTTCCTCCTTTTCCTGTCTCGCGTCGAACATCTTGAGCTGGTTTGCCAAGGTGCGCGGGTCGTCATAGTGCTTCTCACGCCGTTTGTTGAACAACGTGTACAGGACTGGTGAGAGGTACAGCGTCAGGAACGCGCCGGTGACCAGGCCTCCGACGAACGTCAGGGCGATCGGCTGCATCATCTCCGAGCCGCTGCCCGGGAAGAATGCCAGCGGGATCATGCCGACGACGGTGGTCAGCGTGGTCATCAGGATCGGCCGCAGCCGGGTGCGTGCAGAATCCAGGCACGCCTGCCTGACTGGTTCGTGGTTCCTCACCCTCTGGTTGATCGAGTCGACCAGGACGATGCCGTTGTTGACGACTACCCCGATCAAGGCGACGATGCCCACGATGGAGAACAGGCTGAAGCTTTGCTTCATGATGACGTGGATGAAGATGACGCCGATGGACAGGAGCGGGATGGTGGCGAAGATGATGAATGGGTCGACAAGGCTCTCGAACTGGCCTGCCATGACGGCGAAGACCAGGAGGAGGGCCATGAGGATGATTATCACCAGCGTCGGGCCGTAGTCGGCGAACTGCTGCATGTCGCCGTTCTGGCCGATGACGACGCCATCAGGTGTGGTGAAGTGCTCGTCGAGCGCAGCCTGCACCTTTGATTGCACTTCGCTTGCCGTGTACCCGTCGGCGAGTTTCGCCGTTACGTGGTTGATTCTTTTCTTGTCTTCACGGCTGATTGTTGACGGTCCGTTGGTGATGGAGAACGAAGCGATGGTATCAAGACGTATGTTCCCGTTGTTGCCTTGGATGAGCAGATTACCCAGATCGCTCATCGTAGAGAGATCTTTTTCATCCATCTGGACGTTGAGATCGTATGTCGTGTCACTGCTGAACGTACTGATCTGCGTCGCAGTAGTGCCATACAAGGCATAGCTGATCGCCGTATTGACATCCTGCATCGTGACACCAAGGTCTTTTGCCAGTTCCTTGTCTACCTGAACTGAGATTCTCGGGGAACCGTTCTCCAGGTCGGTGGTGACATCGGTGGCCTCAGGGACATAGGTGTTGATGATGGCGGCGATGTCCTTTGTCGAACTCTCAATGAGCTTGGTATCGTTTCCCGAAATGGTGACATCGATAGGACTGGAGTTGCCGGGTGTACGACCGCTTCCAAAGGTCCATGTGGCATCCGGGGTCACGTTGAGGAGCGGACGGATCATGTCCTTCAGATTTTCCGCGGAGTATTTCTGCTCTTTGATGTCAGGCATGTTGATTTCTATCGTCCCCTTGTTGGAGGAGCCGGAAGGCGCCCCGCTGGATGTCGCGACGCTCACCATGATTTGGGTGTATGCTTCCTTAGGAAGCATATCCATGATCTTCTGCTGCATGGAGAAGAGTTCCGTCCTCGTGGTTTCTTTGTCAGTCCCTGCAGGGAGTTCAAGATCAATGCTGACAGAGTCGTTCGTGTTCATCATCGGCGTCAGGTTCATGCCGATGCCGGTCATGTAGGTGAAGCTGAAGATGACCAGGAGTAGCAGCAGCATGATCAGGAGGAAGCGGTGGGACAGGAAATAGTCCAGGCTGCTCGCATACGCGTCCT